>Ga0214917_10003131_pt1 | contig 19434 bp, 21 predicted proteins | sample LL_1208_BB_MetaG_FD_177983 | JGI IMG/M metagenome (GOLD analysis project Ga0214917, IMG submission 177983) | Freshwater microbial communities from Lake Lanier, Atlanta, Georgia, United States - LL_1208_BB | ecosystem: Environmental > Aquatic > Freshwater > Lake | place: USA: Georgia | collected...
CTCGTCTTCCAGTTCGGCGCCGTTGAAGACCAGATGGTCGTCGGTGGTGTCGCGGTTTACGAGATCGCCGACCCGACAATTGGACTGGGCAAGGTTGTCACTCGACCTATTCTTGGCGGGTCTGGCAAATTTAAGGGTGCCACAGGCTGGGTTGAGACCACGCACAACGAAGACGGCACGTGGGTGCACGTCTTCCATTACAACCTCCACTAGTCAACCTAAGAAACTTCCACGACGTGTGCGATTGATATATTCCCGGCATGTCGGTTGATCTCACCCCCTACGAATCGTTCATCTCGTTGCCCTTCGTCGTGCAATTGCTCGTCATGTGCGTTCCACTCACGGCGGTCACGATTGTGTTGACCATTCGCACGCGACGACTCGGGGGCGAGTCACGCATGAACGACAACGTGTCGACGGCGATCATCCGTTTTGCTGGCGCGGCCTTTGTGTTTCTCGGCGCGTTCGCCATCGTGACCGCGTGGCAGTCGTCAACCTCAATCACCAACGATGTGTCGCGCGAATTTGCGGCCGTGAGTTCGATTGATCAGGATACGGGGGCTCTCGATGTGCCCGAAGCGCAAGCACTCACAAAAAAGCTCGTTGACTACGCCTCTGTTGTCGTGAGTGAAGAGGTTGGCACGCAGGGGGACATGGTGGTCAGTGAATCCGCTTCGACCCTCGTCTATGACATTCAAGACGCGGCATACGCGCTTTCTCAGTCGGAGTATTACTCCGACAAAGAGGTCGACAGTCTCTACAAAGACGTTGAAACGTTTAAGCAGGCTCGCAACGCACGAATTGCGCACACGTGGCCGCTCGTGCCCGAATCCATCATGTGGGCACTGCTGCTCATGGGGCTTCTCATGGTCGTTGTCGCAGCGCTGTATCCCAGTGGACCTAGTCGAATGAGCAAGTGGTTGCAGAGTGTTGCGAGTCTCGTTGTTGTGGTCTTAATTCTGGGAACCGTCTTGCAGTTGCAATCCGGCGACGTGGCAGTGATGAATTTCACACACCCGGCACAGGTGTTTCTCGCCACTCACACCGCGCAGTAATCTTGTCCTAATCGGACCTGTAAAAACTTCGCTTGTCCGTGACGAAAGGTAAAACCAATGGGCTACATTCGCTCAAAGGCTCTCGAAGAAACGGGATACATCGTTCTCGACCCGTACGACCAGAGCAAAGACCCGCAGGAATGGCTCGACATCGAGTATGTCGACTGGAAGTCGTCGGGAGTCACGCGGTTCGCGCCACTCACCAGCGCTTTTGGTGAGATGGAGTGCAACGGCTTCTGGAACCACACGCCGCCGCGCACGGACAAGGATGGTGTCTGGGTTCAGGCGAACCTCGACAAGGCACCTATTCTCGCGAAGCGTGCGATGGAGCCGGGGGCAAACATCGGTCGTTGCCGTGTCATCGAGCTGCAGCCGAACGAATACTCTGACTCGCTCTATAACTTGCACCAAGACGACAACAACCGTCTGAACCCCGACGGCACCGGTTGGATCGTGCGTGGATTCTTCAACCTCACGAACGACGAAGACTCGGTCATGATCCTGCGCGAAGACCGTTTTGACCCGTCGACGGAGATTCGCATCCCGTTGCCGGCGGGTGCGCAGATGATCCTCGACACGCAGCGTTTCTGGCACGCGGTGTGGCACAACGGTGACAAGCCGCGCTATTGCCTCATCACCTCGTGGGAGTCGGGCCCCGAACTCGACGCCTACATCGCCAAACACAACGGCAAGCCACGCATCGATGTGGCTCCCCTTGACCCGACCTTTGCGGCCGAGTCGGAGGCCAAGTTCCTCGCGCGGGTCGAGGCCCGCCGGGCAGCCCTGGCCGCCAAGGGCATCGTTGAAGAAGGCGTGAAAGATCCCGAAGCTTAAACGCAACGGCTACGCCTCGCGCGTCGTTGACCAACGGGTCGCTCCCATCGGAGCGGCCCGTTCGCGCGTCCAGCCCGGGCTGTTCTAGGCTCAAGGTATGACCGAACGCGAACTTCTCGACCTGTGGGCAAAGGCCCGAGGACACTTGATTTATTCTCAGCTGGCGCCGACGTTCTTGCTCATCGTGACGGCCGTGGCGCTCGGCCTCGGGCTGAACGAAGCGGATGTGTGGGTGCGCGTCGGGGTGTTGGGCATCCTGTTGGCGTCGGGTGTGCTCGGGTCACTCGTGCAATTTGCCGTGTCATCCCAGGCGCTGGCGATCGCGGAGGACCTCGAGCAGCTTGCGACAAAGTCGGCCACCGCGCGCCAGGCGATTTCGTTTGCGCCGTGGATGAACGTGGCGCGATTCGTTACGCCCACGATTTTTGTCGTGATTTTTCTTGTGCTCGCGATTTCGCTACTCGCCGGACCCCAGTTTGGACCGTACGGCGGTATGTAGGTGACCGTTGGTCGCCAGCGCACTGCCATGCCAGCAGTCCGGGTGACCATCGATGGACGTGAATGTGCCGCCGGCCTCACGCACAATCGGCATGAGCGCGGCGATGTCATAGGGCTTAAGGTCGAATTCGCCGGCGACGTCGAGCGCCCCTTCAGCGACAAACATGTACGACCACATGTCGCCGTAGGCGCGCGTGCGCCACACGGTCCGCGACAGGCTGACGAGTTGCTCGAGGTAGCCCGCCTGATCCCACTGCTGGAGTGAGTTGTAGCTGATGCTCGCGTCCGCGAGCTCGCTCACGGCGGAGACCCGAAGTTGCCGACGCTCGGTGCCGTCGTCACGCCATGCGCCACCACCCGTGGATGCCCACCAGCGCGTGCCGAGTGCCGGTGCGCTGACCACGCCGACCACCGGAACTCCGTCGACCGCGAGCGCGATGAGGGTCGCCCATACGGGCACGCCGCGCAAAAAGTTCGACGTGCCATCGATCGGGTCGATGATCCACTGACGGTGAGGATGCTCGCCCGCCCCGATCTCGTGCTCGCCCCCACGCCCCGGCAACTCCCCAAACTCCTCGCCGAGCACCGAGTCGGTTTCTCGTTCTCGGGCGAGAATCTCGGTGATCGCCGTTTCGATGGCCCGGTCTGCATCGGTGACGGGAGTTTTGTCGGGTTTGGTCGTGACTTCGAGGTCAATCGATTGGTAGCGCGCGCGACTGATGTAGTCGGCCTCGTCGGCGAGACGCAGGGCCAACTCGAGATCCGCCTCGAGAGTGAAATGTGTTTCGACCACGACTCAACCCTAGGTGAGTCCACCCCGAGGGTCGATTTCACCCTCATCGGGTCGACTGATAATGTTTACGAGGTTCGAAACGTGAGTTTTAGCCAACTGCACCTCTAGCTCAATCGGCAGAGCAACTGACTCTTAATCAGTGGGTTCAGGGTTCAAGTCCCTGGGGGTGCACTTATGAGCCGCCGCGCTCCAGTATCGGCCTGAGTGCGTCCGCCAGCTTGGCCGCCATTGTCTTGGAGAACGTTGCGCTGAGGTGGTCGCCGTCTTTGTAGACGATGACGTTGCCGATCACGGGGGCGCACTGCGTGGCGCCACAGAAGACATCGGAGAAGTCGATGAGTTGGGCGCCGGCGAGCATTTCGGCAGCGCGCTGCTGAAGGTCGGTGACGAGCGCCTTGTCGCGCGCAAACGCGCACTGCTCGGTTGCTTCTCGGTACTTGTCGACGCACGCGGGGATGTCCGCCTGGTTCGCCGCCAACGGAATGGGCGTGTCTCGAATGAACACGATTTCTGAGCCCGCCTGTGCGAGCGCAGCGAGAGGCTCAATCATGCCCGAGGCCACACCGTCGATCCCGTTGTTGGTCGCGTAGGCATGCATCGAGTAGGCGGAGAGAACGATCACATCGGGTTTTAACGCGAGAAGTGACTCCTCAACCGCACTCACCCATTTGGGGCAGGCGTTGTCATACTCGAATGCTTGCAGTCGATAGGTGGTGCTGAACGGGCAACTCGCGCGAAGAAATGTTGTGACCGACCAATTGTTGGCGCGACCCGCAATGTCGAGGGCGGGCATCCACTGGGCTGCATGCGAATCACCCACCAGGGCAATCGTCTTGGCGTCGGGCTGCGTGGAGCCGAACGTGCACGACGTGACGCGAGTGAATTCGTGAGACTGAAGACAGGCCGTGCCGTGCGCATCCTCGGAGACGAAATCATTGGCCGCCACCAGTGGGGCGGGATACAGCTCGCCGTTGATTGGGGTTGCGTCGCTTGGCGTGGGCGCATTGGCCCCGAGCTGTGCGAGTTGGCTCTCGGTCAAGGTGGGCGCGTCACTATCCCGCGCGAGCTGCTGGGCAACACCGAGGGCAGCCGCGACCGAAGTGCTTACGATGACCACCGTGACGAGTGCCGCCGACGTCACGAACGTCCAGGGTCGGGCGCGTGAGAACCTGCCCCGAATAAACGTGTTTTCGACGAGCGGCTTGGAGAGTGCGCTCAGCGCCAGCGTGGCGATCACGACGGTAATGCGGATGACCGGGTTGAGTGACGCGTTCAACGCGAACGGCAAAATGATGAGGAGTGGCCAATGCCAGAGATAGGCGGAGTAGGAGACGCCGCCGAGCCACTGAACCGGGCGCAACGACATCGTGCGCGTGAGAATCGAGTCCCGTGGCAGCTCGGCGAAGATCACGAGCGCCGTTCCCACACAGGGGATGAGCGCGGCAGCACCGGGGAACTTGGTTTGGTCAGAGAATGCGAATGTTGCGACGACAATGAGCGCAAGGCCCGTCAGTGTGAGCAGAGCTCGCAGGCGTGGTGATGCTGTGAGCCGCGACGCCAACAACCACACCAGCGCACCGAGGCAGAATTCCCAGATTCGCGCCGGTGTCACGAAATACGCCACGGACGGTGTCCACTCGGTGGCCACCACGCAGTACGCCAACGAGACGGCACCGGAGACGATGACGAACACCGCCAAGGCTCGACCGAGTGGCCATTTGGCCGCCCGACCGATGAGCGCAACCAGCACGAGCGCGGCCGGCCAGACGATGTAGAACTGCTCTTCGAGCGACAGCGACCAGTACTGCTGCACGGTGGACTGCGAGTTGGGGCTCGCCAGATAGTTGACCGAATTGAGGGCGAGAGCCCAGTTTTCGACGTACAGCGCGCTCGCCGGAATCTGGATACCCAATGCAAGCCAATAGGTTCGCGGCAGAAACAGCAGACCTGCCCCGAGCGTGACGAGAAGCACGAGCAGTGCCATGGGCAGCAGGCGACGCGCACGACGCAAATAGAACGCCCGGAAACGAATTTTTCCCGTGGACAGAAGTTCACGACCAAGGTGAGACGTCATGAGGTATCCGGAAATCACGAAGAAAACGTCCACCCCGACAAAGCCGCCGGGAATCAGCTGAGGAGCAACGTGGTAGGAAATCACGAGCATCACAGCGATCGCGCGCAGCGCCTGAATGTCGGGTCGCAGTGGTGAGCGAACGAGGGAAGCGCGGGCTTCGCTCGTGACAGTCATGCGATCGAGCCTAATTCACCTGCAATGGTCGCGTGCGGACGTGACAGCGTCCCGAATTATTCATAGACTCCCCCCATGGCTTCGACACCCCTTTCCCCGGCCCAGCTCACCACCGATCGCATTGTGGCGATTGTTTTCATGGCTCTCGGCATCGTTCTTGAGCTCATTTGGTTTGTGCCAAGTCTGATGAGCGTCATGATTAGTGACAGCGGCCTCACGCCCGCCCGGGAAATCGGAATTTATCTGATGATTCTTGGCCCGATTCTGGCGGTCGTTGCGTTTACCGTCACCACCATCATCTTGCTGGTTCTCAAACGACGTGCGATGATCATGGGCATTCTCACCCTGGTGGCGCCGATTGCCATGGTGGGTCTCGGCATGCTGCTCGCCTTCCCTAACGGCTAAGCGCCCGAAACTTCGACCAGCACCTCGTTGCGGCGCAAGAACGGCGGTGTCCAGGGCGGGTCGTAACGCGCCCAACTCGGAAGTCCGACCGCGGAGATGCCGTCTCGCGTGAGCGCGGCAATCAGATCTGCTGCGTTAGCTTCGAATTTTCGTTGCGTCCAACGCCCGATGTACGTGCGGGCCGCCATGTCTCGCGCGGGAACCGCCACCGTCGTCACACGCGAATCACGAGGTCGGGGGATGTCGTCGACCGAGACATCTTGGGGCAACACGAAACTGATGACGTGTCTTTCGGAGTGAGCGGACTCCTGAAGCACGGGCGACGTCATGGCCATTCGACGACCGGGAAGATTGTCGCCGCTGATGTACCGCACGAGCGGGCCAAATCCCGTGCTCGCGGCCGATTGCGAACTTCCCGTCACGGTGACCTGCACGAGAATCGCGGGGTCGTAGTGGCGCAGCTCGTAGCCAGACTTGGTGGCGACCACGGTGTACGGCATTTGTTCGGTCATGTGCTCATGCTAAGCCCGCAACCTGCGCCTAACATGGCAACGTGATGCATTCTCAGGTGTTCTCCTCGCGTGGTCCCGTCAAACGAACGGTGGACCTCGCAAACCTGGCAGACGTGATTACGTCCAAAACCGAGTGGGTGTGGCTGGATTTTGTCGGACCGACGCGTGACGAACTCGACGTGCTGGGCGAGCAGCTGGGGTTCAGTCCGTTGTCGTTGGACGATGCGTTCTCGGGTCGGCAACGTGCCAAGATCGAACATTTCGACAATCACGTTTTCATCAATGCCTACGCGGTGCGTTTCGACACCGACGCCGGTGAACTCGTCAGCGACGAAATTGCCATCTTTCTCACGCGCAACGCACTCGTGACCGTGCGAGGGGATAACGGATTTGACATGAGCAAAGTGGAAGCACGGTGGGCGGATTCGTCCGATTTGGCTTCGGCCGGCGCATCCCATCTGCTCTGGGGTTTGCTCGATGTGATCGTGGACGGCTACTTCGAAACCGTGGAGTCGCTTGATGTCGAGATGGAGAAACTCGAAGAGGCCGTCTTTGATGAGCAATCGTCGGCTCGAATCGAGGTACAAAAGCGATCGTACGAACTGCGCAAGTCGCTCGTGGTGTTGCGCCGACTGACGGTACCGATGCGCGAAGTCATCAACCCACTCATTCGTCACGACCTCAAACTCATCAACGCGCGCATGGTGCCCTATTTTCAAGACATTTACGATCACGTCATTCGCGTCGCCGATTGGACCGAATCATTGCGGGACCTTGTCACGACGTTGCTCGAAACCAACCTGACCATTCAAGGCAACCGCATGAACCTGATCATGAAAAAGGTAACGAGTTGGGCCGCCATCATCGCAGTACCGACGGCAATCACAGGCTTCTACGGGCAGAACATTCCCTACCCGGGCTACATGGCGGAGTGGGGCGTCTGGGTTTCCGTGGGTGTGACCGTGCTCGCCTCGATCGCCCTGTATGTCGTCTTCCGGTGGCGAAACTGGCTCTGACCCTCGTGCCATCATTCGAATGATTGTGAGTTCAACGTGAGTCGTCCGCCTATCCGGGTCGCCATCGTGGAAGACCAGGTCTTGATGCTGGACCTGCTTGCGACGACGTTGCGGCGCGAACCGGAGCTGGAAGTGGTTTTCACCGCGTCGACGGTGGCGCAGGCACGCGCACTTTTCGACGAATCCGAGGTCGACGTCGCCGTGATCGACATTGACTTGCCCGACGGCAACGGTGTCGGGCTCGGGGTTGCGCTCAGCCGCGAGTTTCCGCGACCCGCGATCGTGCTTCTTTCGGCGAATGACATGCTCGAGCTTTTTCAGGGGCTACCCGGCGAGGTTCGAGCAACCTGGAGTTACCTGTCGAAGACGTCCACGACGGATTCCTCCGTACTCGTGCGGACCATTCTTGCAACGGCGCACGGCCAGAGCGTGATCGACCCGGCCCTTGTCGACCGGTCGACTCCGCGGTTGGGAAGTCGGGTATCGACTCTCACGCCACGCCAATTCGATGTGTTGCGTTGCCTCGCGCGGGGGCTGTCGAATCAGGCGATTGCGGACGACCTGAACATGGGGCTGAATTCTGTGGTGAATCACCTGACGGCAATCTATGCAACGCTCGGCATCCCCGACGACGCGAACCCACGAGTGCACGCCGTACTCGAATTTTTAAAAGACACTTCCCGAGACGGATAGCCGGATGAACGTTGCACGCGCACGTCTGAGCGACGTTGTGGCTGCCAGCTTGGTTGCGGTGGCCGCTCCCGCCCTGTTTGTGGCGCGTGGGTCTGTGCTCGGCGAGGTGCTCGGGTATGTGGCGCTGACGTCGGGCGTGGCGCTCGCTTTCGCTCGCAATCGTGCGCTCGGGCGTGACCTCTCGCTGATCGCCGTGCCACTGTTGCTGATTAGCCTCATTTCGGTCGAAGCGAATCTTGAGTGGGGCAACATCGCGCTGATGGGATCCGTACTCACGGCGTGCGTCGCGTATCCGTATCTGATGAGTCGCTTCGTTTTTCGCGAGCACGCGGTGCGGTTCCCCGGTCGTCCGGGCGAGCCGTGGTCGCGAGGGGAGTGGGCGTGGCTTGCGGCCGTGCTGGTGCTGGGCTACAGCATCCTGCCGGTGTATTTCATCACGTCGGGCAGCTACCACAATTGGCCCGCGGTCGAGAGCCCGAGTGAGATCGCGCGCCTGTTTGTGGGCGTGGGGTTCGTCGGCATTTGGGACGAGCTTTTCTTCATCTGCGTTGTCTTTGCGCTGTTGCGCCGACACTTTTCGCTCTGGGTGTCGAATGCGCTTCAGGCCGTTGTGTTCGCATCGTTTTTGTGGGAGCTGGGCTACCGGTCGTGGGGACCGGCCCTCACCGTGCCGTTCGCCCTCATTCAGGGCTGGATATTCGAGAAGAGTCGCTCGGTGTTCTACATCGTCACCGTGCACCTGCTGTTTGACGTGGTCGTCTTTCTCGTTCTTGTTTATGCGCATCACCCAACGTGGGTGCCGATATTTCTGGTTCCCCCGCCGGTTGCCGGGCCCTGACCCGGCGGCATCGCCCAACCCGGCGTTATTGCTGGGGGCGGTTTTTCAACATGATCCGGCGACCCAGCCGAATGACCGTTTTGCGCGGGGCAAAGCGCGAGGCAGCTGCCCCCCACCAGTTGGCGACACCGGAGATAACGAAGGGGTTCGGGCGGCGGCGGTCGAGCATGCGCATCGCCTTTGCCACCACAACGGGTGCTTCTTGCAGCGGCCCGGCGATCGCGTCGGAACCGGCAACATCGAAGAATTCGGTGCGCGTCGGTCCGGGGCACAGCGCGAGTGCCGACACATTGGTGTGCTCGAGCTCGCCCCACATGGCTTCGGTGAACGAGAGCACGAATGCTTTGGTCGCCGCATACACACCCAGGTAGGAGAGCGATTGGAACGCCGCAGTGCTCGCGACGTTAAGAACCACGCCGTCATTACGTTGGATCATGCCTGGTAAGAACGCGCGGGACAGATCGACGAGTGCACCCACATTGAGCGCAATTTCGCTGGCGATCGTGTCGGGATTCTCGTCGGCGACGGCCCGGTGCGTGCCAAATCCCGCGTTGTTCACGACAACGTCGACGCGCAACCCACGGCGCGAAATCTCGGCGGCTACATCGGAGCCGGCGCGCCAAACACCCAGGTCCCACCCAATGACCACCGACTCCGTCCCGTGTGCGGCGCGCAACTCCTCGGCCAGCGCGGTCAGACGGTCGGTGCGTCGTGCAACCAAAATAAGCCGGGCATCTCGGGCAGCAAACGCGCGAGCGAACTCCGCGCCCAGACCCGAGCTTGCGCCGGTAATGAGCACCATCTTGCCCGAATAGTTACGTGCCAAGGTTTCCTCCCAGAGTGACGACCAATAAGCCCACCAGATACGTCGCGCCCACGGCCAGGGCACCAAACACCAACTGCCGCACCGCCGACCGCCACCAACTCTTGCGCGTGTACCGCGCGGCGACCGCGCCGGCAATCAACAGCCCGACACCACCGGTGGCGAGGCCTGCGATGAGCGACGAAAATCCCAGCGCATATGGAATCAGGGGGATGAACGCTCCCACCGCAAACATGGCAAACGAGCTCATCGCGGCGATCCATGGTGACGGCTTCGATGCGGGGTCGAGACCGAGTTCCTGCGTGATATGGATGCGCGCCGCCTGCTGATCGTCGAGGTGCACCTCGTCCGCCGCCGCGAGTGCGGTGGTCGGGGTCATCCCCATCTTCATGAACATCACCACGAGTTCGTGTCGCTCGCCCTCGGGATTGCGTTTGTGCGCCTCGATTTCGACGGCGAGTTCGGAGTCGACCTGTTCGTTGGCGGTCTTGACGGAGGTGTATTCGCCGAGCGACATCGAGAATGCGCCGGCGACGAGCCCGGAAATCCCGGTGATCACGATGACGGGAGCGCTCGCACCGGCGGCGCCAATACCGGCGATGAGCGCGATGTTGGAGACCAGCCCATCCATCGCGCCAAACACAGCCGCTCTCAACCAGCCGCCCGAAATGTTGGGATGGCTGTGGTCGTACGCGTGCGGGTCGAAATTCGAGAGTGGGGAGGTCATGTCAGCGAGAGGCCAGGTCGCGCGACCTAGAAGGTGTAGCCCTCGTCTTCGAGTTCGGCTTCTTGTGCTTCTTTAACGACGGTGCCAATGGCGACGGCAAGTGAAATGCCCCAGCCCGCCCACATCAACCACGTGCGCCAGTCACGCGGACCTTTGACGGTGGCGCGCACGACAGAGACCCCGCCGAAAAGCGCGCCGAGCACGGTCGTGTTCAGCAAAAACTTGCGCATGATTCCTCCGTCGGTTTCGTGAGCGGTCGTGACCATTAGCCGGCTTCAAGGCTACCGCGCCGAGCGCGGGCTGTCAGGCGGAGCCTCAGTTGGAGGGGACGGGTCGCGCATCGACCGGCGACGTGTGGAGGCGAGCAAAATCGAGTGTTTCGACGAGGGCCGCGAGACGCTCGGACTCGTTCTTCGACTTGCGCGTGTTGATCTCGGCGACGATATGACCCGACCAGCCGATCTCGGTCAGGTGCTGCAGGGTTTCGGCCACGGGTTGAATGCCGTATCCCGGTAGGAGATGTTCGTCAAAGATGCGCCCGTCATCTCCGGTGGTCGCACCGTCGCATAAGTGCACGTGACGGAGGCGCTCGCCGAAATCCTTCGCGAGCTCCAGACTGTTGTGCCCCGAGAGCGCCGCGTGTGAGAAGTCGAGCGTGATGTGGTCGCAATCGAGTTCGCGTGGGTCGGGGCCGGGCGCGTAGGCCTGCACCGAACGACCGCCGACGGCCCAGGGGAACATGTTCTCTACCGCAATCTCGACGCCGGTGTTCTGGTGCGTCTGGCGCACGATGTCGAGAAACTTTTCGGCGTACGTGGCCTGCCAGCGAAACGGCGGGTGCACCACAACGGTGGATGCCCCCACGGCGGCCGCGAGCTCGGCGGATTTCTCGAGTTTGATTTGCGGGTCGCGTCCCCAAACGAAGTGGGTCAGCAACAACACGGGCGCGTGCACCGAGAGGACGGGCTGGCCGTGTTCTTCGGCGAGCGCGAGCAGCGCATCCGCCGATTGCGTGGTCTTGTCATTGGTCACCATGACTTCGACGCCGTCGTACCCGGCGGCCGCGGAAAGGCGAAATGCGTCGTCAACGGTGAGGGGGTAGACGCAACCTGCGCTCATTCCGATTTTCATCACACCTGCGAGCCTACGGGGAGAAACCTGTGAAGTTGGGTCACGCGTAGACTTATCCGCATGCCTCAGCCAGACATGAAGCCACGTAGCCGCGACGTCACCGACGGTATCGAGAAAGCGGCCGCCCGCGGCATGCTTCGGGCCGTCGGAATGGGTGACGAAGACTGGGATAAACCGCAGATCGGCGTCGCGAGTTCGTGGAACGAAATCACCCCGTGCAACCTCAGTCTGGACCGTCTCGCGCAGGCCTCAAAAGAGGGTGTGCACGCCGGTGGCGGTTACCCCTTGCAGTTCGGCACGGTCTCGGTTTCCGATGGCATTTCGATGGGGCACGAGGGGATGCACTTTTCGCTCGTGTCGCGTGAGGTCATCGCCGACTCGGTTGAGGTGGTGATGAACGCTGAGCGTCTCGACGGGTCGGTGCTCCTCGCCGGTTGTGACAAGTCGCTACCCGGCATGCTCATGGCTGCCGCCCGACTCGACCTCGCGAGTGTCTTTTTGTATGCCGGCACGATTGCACCCGGTTGGGTTCGCCTCTCCGACGGCACCGAAAAGAACGTCACGATCATTGACGCATTCGAAGCGGTCGGTGCGTGCAAGGCCGGCAAGATGAGTGTCGAAGATCTCACGCGCATTGAGAAGGCCATCTGCCCCGGGGAAGGGGCGTGCGGTGGCATGTACACCGCAAACACGATGGCGTCGATCGCCGAGGCACTGGGCATGAGCCTTCCCGGATCGGCTGCTCCGCCGAGCGCCGACCGTCGTCGTGACTACTTCGCCCACCGCTCGGGTGAGGCCGTTGTCAACCTCATCGCCAAGGGCATCACCGCTCGCGACATCATGACCAAGAAGGCATTCGAAAACGCGATTGCGGTGCTCATGGCGTTCGGCGGGTCGACCAACGCCGTGTTGCATTTGCTCGCCATCGCGCATGAGGCCGAGGTGGAGCTCTCCCTCGAAGATTTCAACCGCATCAACGACAAGGTCCCGCACATCGCCGACCTCAAACCCTTCGGTCGCTACGTGATGAACGACGTCGACCGCGTGGGTGGCGTGCCGGTCGTGATGAAGGCGCTGCTCGATGCCGGGCTCATCCACGGAGATGCCCTCACGGTCACCGGTAAGACGGTCGCCGAGAACTTCGCCGACATGCAGATTGATGCAATCGACGGTGACGTGATTCGCACGCTCGACAACCCGTTGCACCACAACGGTGGCATTTCGATTCTGCATGGCAGTCTGGCTCCCGACGGTGCCGTCGTGAAGACCGCCGGTTTCGATCTTGACGTGTTCGAGGGTCCTGCACGCGTCTTCGAACGTGAGCGCGCCGCGATGGATGCCCTGACCGAGGGCACCATCAAGGCCGGAGACGTCATCGTGATTCGGTACGAAGGCCCGAAGGGTGGCCCGGGCATGCGCGAGATGCTTGCCATCACGGCGGCGATCAAGGGAGCGGGCCTCGGCAAAGATGTCCTACTATTGACCGACGGACGATTCTCAGGCGGCACAACCGGACTGTGCATCGGCCACGTAGCACCCGAGGCTGTAGATGGCGGACCCATCTCTCTCGTGCGCGATGGGGATCTGATACGGGTCGATATCGCAGCTCGAACGCTCGACTTACTCGTCGAGGCAAACGAGCTCGGATCCCGCCGACAAGGCTGGGAGCCGCTTCCTCCGCGTTACACGCGCGGTGTACTGGCTAAGTACGCCGCGTTGGTGCACTCCGCTTCGGAGGGAGCGATCACCGGGTAGCAACCCGACTCGTCTCTTTTCGCTCACCACTTTCATTGGAACGTGATTCCCATGGCAACTTCTGCTTCTCCTCTCAAAGCCACCCGCATGACGGGTGCCGAGGCGGTCGTGCGCAGCCTCGAAAAACTCGGCATTGCCGACGTGTTCGGTCTCCCCGGCGGTGCGATTCTGCCGGTGTATGACCCGCTCATGGATTCGAAAGACCTGCGCCACATTTTGGTTCGGCACGAGCAGGGTGCCGGTCACGCGGCCGAAGGTTACGCATCCTCGTCGGGCAAATTGGGTGTGTGTATCGCCACGAGTGGTCCGGGCGCCACCAACCTGGTCACTGCGATTGCCGACGCGTACATGGATTCGGTTCCGTTGCTCGCGATTACCGGTCAGGTGTTCAGCCACTTGATGGGAACCGACGCGTTTCAAGAGGCCGACATCGTGGGCATCACGATGCCGATCACGAAGCACTCGTTCTTGGTGACGAAAGCCGAAGACATTCCGGCAACCTTGGCTGCCGCGTATCACGTGGCAACGACGGGTCGTCCTGGTCCGGTGTTGGTCGACATCACCAAGGATGCCCAACAAAACGAATTCGATTTCTCGTGGCCGCCCGTGGTCGACTTGCCGGGCTACCGTCCGATTCTCAAGGCTCACGGCAAGCAGATTCAGGCCGCGGCCGAGCTGATTCTCGAGTCGGAGCGCCCCGTGTTTTACATCGGCGGTGGCATCATTCGCGCGGGCGCGTCGGCCGAGCTGCTCACACTTGTTGATCTCGTTGGCGCCCCGGTTGTCACCACGCTGATGGCGCGCGGTGCGGTACCCGACTCGCACCCGCACCACCTGGGCATGCCTGGCATGCACGGCACGGTGCCTGCGGTGTTGGCGCTGCAAGACGCCGACCTGCTCATCACGTTGGGCGCGCGGTTCGATGACCGGGTCACGGGCAAGGCTCCGTTGTTCGCGCCGAATGCCAAGGTCATCCACGTCGATATCGACCCGGCGGAGATCGGCAAGATTCGGCACGCCGATGTGCCGATTGTGGGTGACGCGAAAGATGTCATCAACGACCTGATTGCCGCGTACACCGAAACGGCGGGCAAGAAGAAGCCGAACATGACGGACTGGTGGGCGAAGCTCAACAAGTTGCGTGAGGAGTATCCGCTCGGCTACTCCGAACCGTCGGATGGATTGCTCGCTCCGCAGTATGTGATTCAGCGCATCGGTGAACTCAGTGGACCCGAAGCGGTGTTCGCCGCGGGCGTGGGGCAGCACCAGATGTGGGCGGCACAGTTCATCAAGTACGAGCGCCCGAACGCGTGGCTCAACTCCGGTGGCGCCGGCACGATGGGGTACGCGGTGCCGGCCGCCATGGGCGCGAAGGTCGCCCAGCCCGACCGTGTGGTCTGGGCGATTGACGGCGACGGATGTTTCCAGATGACCAACCAAGAGTTGGCCACCTGCACGATCAACAACATTCCCATCAAGGTCGCCGTGATCAACAACTCGTCTCTCGGCATGGTTCGCCAGTGGCAGACGCTCTTCTATGACGGTCGTTATTCGAACACCGACCTGAATACGGGTCACGACACGATTCGCGTTCCCGACTTCGTGAAGCTCGCCGACGCCTATGGGGTGCTCGGCATTCGGGTGACCAAGGCCGACGAAGTGGATGCCGCGATCAAACTCGCGCTCGAAACAAACGACCGGCCCGTGCTCATCGACTTTGTCGTGAGCGCCGACGCGATGGTCTGGCCGATGGTCCCGCAGGGTGTGAGCAACAGCTACGTGCAGTATGCGAAAGACCACGCCCCCACCTGGGACATGGAAGAGTAAGGGAGACTTCACATGAGCACACACGTTCTGAGTCTCCTCGTGGAGAACAAGCCAGGTCTGTTGACGCGCGTTGCCGGACTCTTCGCCCGCCGTGGCTTCAACATCGAGTCGCTTGCGGTGGGGCCGAGTGAGGTCGACGGACTTTCGCGCATCACCGTGGTCGTTGATGTCGAGGACCTTCCCCTCGAGCAGGTCACGAAGCAGCTGAACAAGCTGATCAACGTGATCAAAATCGTCGAACTTGATTACGAGCAGTCGGTGCAACGCGAGCACATGCTGATCAAGGTGCGCACCGACAACTCGACGCGCTCACAGGTGCTCGAAGCGGTCACGCTGTTTCGCGCATCCGTCGTCGACGTCGCCACGGACGCACTCGTCGTGGAAGTGACGGGTGACTCGGGCAAGGTGTCGGCTCTGCTCAAAGTGCTCGAGCCCTATGGCATCAAGGAAATCGCGCAGTCGGGTCTTCTCGCCATCGGTCGTGGCGGCAAGTCGATTACCGAGCGCGTGAACAAGAACTGACCTAAGACAGAAAACCCTACGAAAAAACGAAAGAGATACCGTGACTGAGATCTTTTATGACAAGGATGCCGACCTCAACCTCATCAAAGCCAAGAAGGTCGCCGTCATCGGCTATGGCTCGCAGGGACACGCGCATGCGCTGAACCTGCACGAGTCGGGCGTCGAGGTTGTCGTCGGGCTCAAGCCCGACTCGAAGTCGATCGCGAAGGCAGAGGAAGCGGGACTCAAGGTGCTACCCACTGCCGAGGCTGCCGCGTGGGCGGACGTCATCGTCATCCTCGCTCCCGACCAGGTGCAGCGTCACCTCTACAAGGACGACATCGAGCCGAACCTCAGCGCGGGCAAGACGCTCGTCTTCGGACACGGCTTCAACATCCGTTTCGGGTACATCACCGCACCCGAGGGTGTGGACGTGATTCTGGTTGCGCCGAAGGGTCCGGGTCACACGGTGCGTCGTGAGTACGTCGCCGGTCGTGGTGTTCCCGTGATCGTCGCGGTGGAAAAAGACGCCTCGGGCCACGCGTGGGATCTTGCCTGGTCGTATTCGGCTGCCATCGGTGGTCTTCGTGCCGGTGGCATCAAGACCACCTTCACGGAAGAGACCGAGACCGACCTGTTCGGCGAGCAGGCCGTGCTGTGCGGTGGTACGTCCCAGCTGGTGATGTACGGATTCGAGACGCTCGTCGAGGCCGGCTACCAGCCCGAGATCGCCTACTTCGAGGTGCTGCACGAGCTCAAGCTCATCGTTGACCTCATGTGGGAGGGTGGCATCGCCAAGCAGCGCTGGTCGGTATCTGACACGGCCGAGTACGGCGACTACGTCTCCGGACCCCGTGTCATTGACCCGAGCGTCAAGAAGAACATGCAGGCCGTGCTCGCCGACATTCAGTCGGGTGCGTTCGCCAAGCGTTTCATCGACGACCAGGATGCCGGTGCTCCCGAGTTCAAGGCTCTGCGCGAGAAGGGTGCCAAGCACCCGATCGAGGCGGTCGGTCAGAAGCTGCGCGCGATGTTCGCCTGGCGTCCGCAGGACAACGACTACACCGAAGGTTCGGCCGCACGCTAGTCGCGGCACACGCACCTCGCAATGTCATCTGACGACGACGCCCTGAGCTGGCCCGGCGACAAACCGGATCGTGTGGGCACACCGCGGGCGTCGTCGTCTGAACGTCAGTCGAAGCGCACCGCGTCGACGTCTCCCTCGTCGAAGTCCCGCAAGCGGGAGTCGGACGAACCGACGTTTGACGAACTCATGCACCCGAACGAACCGGTCCAACTGCCCTCGTGGGCGCTCGTGGTGTTCGGCTTGTTTGCGGGTGTCTATCTGTTGTTCTCGGTGGCGTGGCTCATCGTGGCACTCAACCCGCCGGTTGCCATCAGTGATCCGTTTGGCTCGTTCATGTGGGTGGGGTCGCTCTGGCTGGCAACTCTGGGTGGGGTGATCTGGTTCTTGGGCACACTCGCGCTCGGGGCATCCCGGTCAATCGCCTGGCGCATGATGATGCTCGCGGTGGGCACGATTGTGCTCATCCCGTGGCCGTACCTGTCGTTGGCGGTGCGATGAAGCGCGGTGTGGGCGGCTGGATTCTCGTCGCCGTGTTTGGACTGCTCCTCGCGCACGACGTGTGGGAGGGCATCGGCAACGTCAGCGGAATGTTGCAGATTGGTCTGCAACTCGGGTTGCAACCGCAACCCGTGGGCTGGCTGGTGCTCGGCACCGACCTGCTTGCGCCCGTCGCCATTTTCATCGTGGCACTGCTTGCCACGCGCAAAACGTCGTTCTGGCAGGCCGTGATTGTCTGGGTGTTCGCCGTGCTGATTTCGGCCATCATCGGGGCCAACGTGGTGCTCGCGTGGTCGAACATTGACGTCGTGTTTGCCGTCTAACCCGTGCCACACGAAAAATCACCCCAACGCGCCGAAGGTAGAATTTGCCCGTGACTAAACCCATTGTGCTGATTGCCGAAGAACTCTCGCCCGCCACGATTGACGCGTTGGGGCCCGACTTCGACATTCGCACGGTGGATGGAACGGATCGTCCGGCTCTCCTCGAATCCGTTGCCTCTGCGTCGGCCATTCTGGTGCGCAGCGCGACCAAGGTGGATGCCGAAGTCATCGAGGCCGCTCCCCACCTCAAGGTCATCGCACGCGCGGGCGTGGGTCTCGACAACGTCGACATCAAAACCGCCACGACGGCCGGGGTCATGGTTGTCAACGCGCCCACGTCGAACATCGTCTCGGCGGCCGAACTGACGGTGGGCCACATTTTGAGTCTCGCCCGCCACATTCCGGCGGCGCACGCGGCGTTGGCCGACGGTAATTGGAAGCGCAGCGCGTTCACCGGGACGGAACTCTTTGAAAAGACCGTCGGCATCATCGGCCTGGGTCGCATTGGTGCGCTGATTGCCGCTCGACTGGAGGCGTTTGACATGCGCGTGGTGGCCTATGACCCCTATGTCACGTCGGCCCGTGCGCAGCAACTCGGTGTGCACCTGCTCAGTCTCGACGAGCTGCTCGCCGAAAGTGACTTCATCACGATTCACATGCCGAAGACCCCCGAAACCACGGGCATGATCGGCACCCCGCAACTCAAGTCGATGAAGAACACGGCGTACATCGTGAATGTCGCTCGTGGTGGCTTGATTGACGAGGATGCCCTCCACGCCGCTCTCGTTGCGGGCGAGATCGCCGGCGCGGGCCTCGACGTGTTCGTGAACGAACCGCCGACCGGCTCACCGTTGTTGGCGCTACCCAACGTTGTGGTCACACCGCATCTCGGCGCATCCACCGATGAAGCTCAAGAGAAGGCCGGTATTTCGGTCGCAAACTCGGTGCGACTCGCTCTCGGCGGAGACCTGGTTCCCGACGCGGTCAACGTTGCCGGTGGTGTCATCGACCCGTACGTGCGTCCGGCAATCCCGCTCTTCGAAAAGCTGGGTCAAGTTTTCTCCGGTCTCTCTCACACGAGTCCCTTGCTGAGTGTGGACGTGGAGGTGCGTGGCGAAATCACCAAGTACGACACGTCGGTGCTGAGATTGGCCGCGCTCAAGGGAATTTTCACCAACGTGGTGAGTGAGTCGGTGTCGTATGTCAATGCGCCGTTGCTGGCCGAGCAACGCGGTATCGAGGTGCGCACCCTCACGTTCGAAGAGAGCCCCGAGTATCGCACGGTGCTGTCGCTGCGCGGTGCCTTGAGTGACGGCACTCAGGTGTCGGTATCGGGCACGCTGGTCGGCACGAAGCAGACCGAGAAGATTGTCGAGATCAACGGGTACGAAGTGGATGTCCCGATCGACGCGCACCTCATTGTGATGCAGTACATCGATCGCCCCGGCATCGTCGCCATCTATGGAAAAGAGTTTGGTGAGGCGAAGATCAACATCGCCGGCATGCAGATTGCGCGTCAAGAGCTCGGCGGTAAGGCGTTGAGTGTACTCACGGTTGACTCGCCCGTTCCGCTCGCACTCCTCGAGAAGGTGCGTTCGGCCATTGAGGCCGACGTCATGCTCGAAGTTGACATCACCGAATAACTCGCTCTCACGAAGGTCCTCCCTCATGTCGAAAACTCTTTCCCTCGCGGTCATCCCCGGCGACGGCATCGGTCCCGAGGTTGTGGCCGAGGGGCTCAAGGTTCTCGACGTCGTGGCGGCGCGGGAGGGGCTGACCCTCAATAAGACGCATTTCTCGCTCGGTGCCGATCGCTACCTCGCCACCGGCGACGTGCTCACCGATGACGATCTGGCCGCCATCGCCACGC
>Ga0214917_10003133_pt1 | contig 19399 bp, 29 predicted proteins | sample LL_1208_BB_MetaG_FD_177983 | JGI IMG/M metagenome (GOLD analysis project Ga0214917, IMG submission 177983) | Freshwater microbial communities from Lake Lanier, Atlanta, Georgia, United States - LL_1208_BB | ecosystem: Environmental > Aquatic > Freshwater > Lake | place: USA: Georgia | collected...
AACTCTTGCTGATGACCAAAATCCTGATTGGCGTCATCTTGGATTAGTTCACCACGGATTAAAAAATTGGGAGGGAAATGATGATGTCGGACTCAGAGACAAATAGACCGATGAATGAAAAAGAAAGAAAAGAATTATTAGATAAATTGATTAGAGAGCGCTATGGAGATTGGGCGACACGCAAAGACTTAATCAAAGATTCTGAAAAATAAACTGTAAAATTTCAACATGGGTTCATTTCTTTCTGAAGCGCCGTGCCGTGATGCTGACCCATGGCTATTTGACCAATTTAATTTAGATTTAGCGCAACCAGCACTTAACTACTGTGCGAGTTGTATTTTTTGGACAGAGTGTGAATCTTTAGTAAAGCCTAAGCCTAATTTTTTTGATGGAGTTGTTGCTGGCAAAATATGGCGCAATGGGAGAATTTTGGCTAAGTTAGATGCCTCTTCCCCTAGTCGCTTGATTGTCGGAGAGGATTCTATTGAAGAAAATTTTGATGCCTTGGAATTTTCAGGGAGCGAGTTGTTGGGGGGTGCCGACGGAGTTTTTCTTTCCTGAAGGTTCATCAATCACGGAAGAAAACAGAATAGCAAAGAAGATTTGTAGTGGATGCGTATGGAAAGCAGAATGTCTGACCTATGCGTTACATTACAAAGTAACGGGTATTTGGGGTGGAACATCACTAAATGAACGAGACAACTTAAGAAAAAAACTAAACATAATCGCCAAACCAATAACTAACGAAAGGCATATCAATGACAGCAATAGCGATAGCAGGAAACTTAGCGGGTGACCCTGAGTTGCGCTTTACCCCTAACGGAAAAGCAATGGCAACTTTTACAATCATTTCTTCTAAGTCACAAAAGAAACCTGATGGCACTTGGGAAAATACCGATGTAACTCCATGGTCAATCAAGTGTTGGAATAAACTTGCAGAGAATGTAGCCGACTCTCTTAAAAAAGGAATGGGCGTAATTATCCAAGGAACCGCAGTTTGGGAATCTTGGGAAGATAAAAAAACTGGAGAGAAAAAAGGCAAAATGTCGGTAACTGCCTTTAATGTTGGAGTAGATTTGAAGCGCCACATAGTCCAAGTTGTTGATGTTAGGCGCAATGCTGAGGGCGACACAGAGGTAGACCCTTGGAGCGCACCTACTTGGAAAGCGGAACCCGAGGTTCCTGAGTCGTTCCCTTTCTAACCCTGATGTAGTATTATTGGGGTTAATAAACTCTCGAAAGGGGTTGAAAATGGCAATATGGGTCGATTTCTTTAAGGAGAAATTAGAAGGCTCAAAAATTGTTGTTGATGCAGAAGGCAAGCCTTATGTTTCAAAAGAGATTGCTCCAAAGGAGTATGTCGAAGTTGAACTAAACATTACACAACAGTTTTTGCCGTACCACATATATTTCCGCCGTTACGATGTCAATGGAGTTGAGTTAGAGAATCGTCTCTTTGCTCAAGTTGGTGACAGAGATTTGGCTTTGAAATCTTTTAATGACCTAACTTCTAAAAGATTAAACTCTTTTGAGTTAGTGCTAGACGGAGAATAAAAGGCTAAATTCGCTTAACGGTATAATCTACGGGTGTACGATAACCTTTCACCCAATAGTGAAGGAGTCGTGTCTGTTTTAGGGGCTTTCGCCATACAGACTCACGAATTGTTTTCGGAGTTAGTAAGTGCAGGGTTCAGTCAGGAACAGGCAATTCAAATCGTCGTAGGATTAGCAACCAAAGAGTAGAGGGTTAGATGGCTGAGAAAATAACACCCGATTTACAGGAGTTTGGCTCTACTGGTCTGCGTCGTTCAGGCGGTACAGTTTATGAAGAATTTCTCACCAATCTCCGTGGACAACGGGGAGCAAGAATCTATCGTGAGATGGCAGACAACGACCCGACTATCGGCTCCATGTTATTCGCAATCGAAAAAGTTATTACTCGCCTTGAATGGCGCATCGACCCTTATTCTGACAATTCTAAAGATGGAGAGATTACTCCTGAAGATAAAGAAGTCGCCGCTTTCGTAGAATCTTGTTTACATGACATGAGCGAGTCTTGGGACTCTGCTCTATCTCAAATGCTTTCAATGTTGATATTTGGTTTTTCATACCACGAAATTGTGTACAAAATTCGTGAGGGAGATAGTTCAAACCCTCAACGCAAATCTAAATTTAGTGATGGTCGTATTGGCTGGCGCAAGATGCCAATTCGTGCTCAAGAAACTTTATTCCGATGGATGATGGATGATGATGGCGGTATTCAAGGAATGGTTCAGGTAGACCCATCCTCGGGCGGTATTCATTACATTCCAATCGAGAAGTCTTTATTATTCCGTACCAGTTCACAAAAGAATAACCCTGAAGGTCGTTCTATTCTTCGTAACGCATATCGCTCTTGGTACTTCAAGCGTCGTATTGAAGAGATTGAAGCAATCGGTATCGAGCGTGACTTGGCTGGTCTGCCAGTCGCTTATGTTCCACCTGAGTTTCTTTCATCAACAGCAACAGCCGAGCAAGCCTCAGTATTAGCAACAATTCAAAATATCGTTACATCTATCAAGCGTAATGAGCAAGAAGGAATCGTCATGCCTTCTATGTATGACGACCAAGGACACAAAGTATTTGATTTAGTTCTTCTATCTTCAGGCGGTTCTCGTCAGTTTGATACAGACAAGATTATCCAACGCTATGACCAAAGAATTGCTATGTCTATTCTTTCTGACTTTATTCTTCTTGGTTCTGACCGAGTTGGCTCTTATGCCCTTGGTACTTCCAAGATGGATTTATGGTCAATGGCAGTTGATTCAATCGCTAAAAACATTGCCGAAGTAATGAATCAACACGCTATTCCTCGTTTATTAAAATTAAACGGTATGGATATTTCCCGTGCTCCTTATTTAACTTATGGTGAAGTAAGCCATGTTGATTTGAATGAGATTGCTGGATTCGTTGGTGGATTAGTACAAACAGGCGCAATAGTTCCTGACCCTAAGTTGGAAGAATACTTACGAGACTTGGCTGGTCTACCACCTGCCGAGCACGATGGACAAAATTTTGGTATGCCTCCAATGCCTGAGGGTGCAGGGATGCCTCCAATGCCTGAAGAACCTGAAACATCGGGCGAGGAAGAATTACCACCTGCTCCAACTACGGAGGCTCCGAAACTTCCTGAAGTTGGTTAGAGATGGCAATTCATTTTGCTAAAGCACGGGAAAAACGAATCCCGCTAACACCTCAAGAACAAGCCCTTGCTCGTACTCTTTATGAATCTATTCAAAGAGCAACGGACAAAATCTCAATGAAACAACTTGAGTCCCTACTTCGTAACATGAATCCTGAAACTTTAGAGCGTTTATTATCTAGCATAACTATTGCCAATCAAAAAAAGATTCAAGAATCTTTATTAAATTCTATTGACCTTGGTGGCAAAGAAGCAATTAAAGAGATTCAAAACATAGCACCTAAATTAGCCTTGCCAGCCTTTTTACCCTCTAAAGTAAAGATAGAAAATAAACCTGCCATGGCTAACATGGAATTCACAAAACTTCCAATGTGGGCGCAACCAAAGCCACCTAAAGTTGAATTCAAAATGTCTTTTAACAAGACAAACCCAAACTCTTTAGCCTTTGCTCAACGCCGTGCTGGAGAACTTATTACTTCTATTGATACTTTGACCCGTAATGCAATTCGTCAAACAATTATTGATGCCTTTAATGAACAATTAGATTACAGAGCCACAGCCCGAAGAATTAAGAATGTTGTTGGACTTCATCCACAATGGGCAAAAGCAGTAACTAATTTTGAGAAAAAAGAATATGCCCGTTTAATTAGAAGCGGAATGAAAGAAGCCAATGCTCTAGCAAAAGCCATGGAAAGGGCTTCTCGATACTCAGATTCTCTAAAGAGTAAAAGAGCCACGATGATTGCTCGTACAGAGATTCAGATTGCTCAAAACGAAGGTCGTCAAGAGGGATGGAACCAAGCGGCTAAAGAAGGTTATGTAGATGTTGAGTCACAGAAAATGTGGATTATTGCTCAAGATGAACGCACTTGCGATATTTGTGTTGAACTAGATGGTGAAATTGTTGGCTGGAATGAAACATTTTCTAGCGGACATGAAACCCCAGGCAGAGTTCATCCTAATTGCCGTTGCACCATGGTCATCATTCCACCTGAAAGACGCTCATGAGCATTACTATTGCGCTTCCTGTTGGTGTTAAACCACTTTTCAAAGAAAAAGAAAAAGCCGTCATTGTTGATATTGATGACACACTTTTGCGTGACCGCCAATATCCTATGGAAAATACAATCAACTATGTAAACAATCTCGCACAAGACCATTACATAGCCATTGTTACTGGACGCCTATCAGATGAACGCGAACGCACAACAAATCAATTACGGGATGCTGGAGTCAAATTCAATTCAATCAATTTTAGAAATGAGGGACAAGAGCGAACTGAATATAAACGCTCTACTGCCGAAAGATTGATGCGAAAGAAAAATGTAGTTTTAGCAATAGAAAATAACGCAGATGCTCTTGAGGCTTATCGCTCTCTTGGATTGAAAGCAAAACACCCGAATTCAGTCGAGAAGCATGGCGACCATGACCAATCTAGCCATGGGTCTTGGGCTACTGGTCAAAGCGGAGATGCTCAGGTCAGTTCAAAAACAATGAAAACAATTATTGAGCGTATGAGCGAGATAAAAACTCCAGGCGTTACTATTGATATACGAACTGGGAAAACTCCCAAAACGGGCTATATTTGTTCTAAAAAAGGTTTCGAAAAAGTAGTCAAACTTGACGATTTTGATAACAATAAAAGAAAAGTTATAGAAGATTATATTGATAAAAACATTGAATCCTTGAGCGAAAAAGGTGCTTTTTTTGGTGGGTGGGTTGTAAAATCAGAAGAAAAAGTGTACCTTGATGTTTCTCGCAAATTTGAATCTCGCCAAGATGCGGTCTCGGCGATGTTTGATAATGAGCAAGACGCAATTTACGATGTCAAAAATGACTCGTACATATACAAGAAAGATGAGAAGAATGATAGAGCCAACAAAGCCATTTATGGTGGAAGTACCAATACCCATAAAGGATATGACAAAGGAACAAAAAGACGCTTTTATAGAAAAAATCTTGAAAGCGATAGAAGACAATCGTTAAACGAAGATTCTGAACATATTTGTTTGGGTCGATATGATTTATCACTAAAAAAGCATGGAGACCATGACCAAACAACACACGGTTCTTGGGCAGTTGGAAGATACCCTAAAGATTCAGTACCCAAAGCAAGAAATGGCGCAAAAGATTACGCCTACAAAAAAGGTATAAAACAAGATGACAGTATTGATTACAATAAAGTTGTAGCCAACCGAGAAAGAGCCTCTAGGATTGCTGACATTTATGAGAGTCTTCCTAAAGTAGATACAGATGCAATCGATGAATATGAATCGTTAGCAAGCGAAGTTGAAGAACAATTTGATTTTATGACAAAAGAATTGGGTATCAAAGTTGAATTTGTAGACAACGACCCGTATAAATCTTCAAAAGAAATGTTTGATGACGCAAGTAAAGGCGTACTTAAAGTTTTATCCACACAAACAACTGGCGCTCACCCTCTTTTTTCAAATAATCAAAACGATAAATTTAGAGCAGTTCATGATTATTTTGGACATGCCGCAACAGGTAGAGGTTTTGGGCAAGACGGCGAAGAAGCGGCATGGGTGCATCACTCACAAATGTTTACAGAAAAAGCAAGAGCGGCTCTAACAACAGAAACCCGTGGGCAAAATTCTTTTTACAATAGTAAAGGAAAACAATTCGCCGACCAAAAAGTTGCTCTCTTGCCTGAAGAATTTTGGAAAGTACCAGCATCCTTCACTAAAAGAATTAAAGTAATTTATTTTGACTATGGGTTGAAACCCGTATTAAAACATGGTGAACATGACCAGTCCGAACACGGTAACTGGGCTAGAGGTTACACAGCCGATGAAGTTAAGCGCATTGAAGCGATGGATAAAGTTGGTCCATCAACTGATGACTTAAAAAACATTCTTGGTGGTAAAAAAGAATATACTGATGAAGACAAAATACTTGTTGTAGAAAATGACTCTGACCTTTATGCAGATGCAACTTCAGGAATAGATGATATTGCTTTAGAACGCTTAGAATCTCTTCAAGCAGAATTTCCTAATCATGAATATACAGAGCAAGAAAAAGCAACTATTTATGAAGATGTTCAAAGAGAAATGGTTGCTGAATATGTAGAGTCTAATAGCGAGACGCTAGACGAATATCTTCAAGCAAGCGAAGGTACAGATTTTGATAGCGAAGAAGCAATGTCTTCATTCCAAGATGTTTATGGAATCAGTCATACTGGAACAAACCGAGATGGACAAGAGGTAACTCTCAATGCGAATGTTGGAGATGTTAGTGGCGATGGTTACAACATTTATATTAGAGGAGATGTTTTTGATGGCGAAGGAAATTTGGCTGGAGAATTTGAACGCCGAATTTTTGAGAAAGACGGAGTTTGGAATGTTGAACACGCTGTCTTGAGATTAGATGATGAATACCAAGGCACGGGTTTTGGTAAAGAATTTATTGAACAATCAGAGGCTTGGTATACCGCTAGAGGATTTGGCTATATTGAAGTTGGAACTGCATGGGATGGCGCTCGCCATTGGGCAAGAGCGGGTTACGACTGGAAGCCCGATAAACTCTCAGAAAATTTAGACAAAATCTCTCAAAGAGTTGCTTCTATGGATGATGAAGAAAGCGGTTATTTTGCTAAGGGTTCTCCTGAGAGAGCAGAATTCGATTCTTTGATGGCAAGAGCAACCGATGGTTACAGCCCTTATTTTGAAGATGAAAGCGGATATAAATATCCTGCTTGGGATAATGTTAAAGATTTGAAGGAAGATGATTTTCCATTACCTGCTCATTTTGCCAATATCGGTTATACAGAAGGTGCAACCACTTGGGCTGGTAAAGAATTGATGTATGAACTTAGACTTAAATATACAAAATCTTTAACTGCTGAAGGTCAAAAACTATTACTAGGTCCTATTGACCATGATGGCGATGGTTTGATTTATGATGGAACAGCCCGTGAGAAACCAGCGCCAACTGGCGGAAAGAATTAAACTGGAGTATAATTGAGCAATGACTATGAGCAGACGAGAGACACAAAAGGCTATCCAAGAGGCTTACGCCAAATGGTCTGAAAAAGTTCAATTCACTTCTGAGACTGGTGCCTCTGATAAAGACGAAGCAGAGATTATGGAAACAATATCAACCATCCTTAAGGGAAATAAACCCGAGTAGTAATACCATCCGCTATTCTTAGAACATGGCGGATATTGCTCCCAAACTAATTCATTTAAGCGCTGAGAAACTCATAGCGCTTCATAACAATGTCCATAAGTCGGCATCACCCACTTCGGCTGAGATTGAAGTTCATCACACAATTCTCAATGAAATGGCTCGACGCAAGATGGAACGCCCACAGGATGATTGGGACAAATATGAGATTCTTGTTGATTCAATCGACAATGTAGACCTAACCAATCTTGGCGGATTACCAGCCGAAGCAGTATTAGATGTCATTAAAACTACTGGCGAGACTGAAGCGGATATTAAAACTTTCCTCACAGTCAATGGCTATCAGATGCGTATTGAGCCAGTAGAAAAAAGAATTCAAGAAGAAAATGGTAAATGGGTTGTTTACAACGAAGAGGGAACTCGCCGTTTCGGAACTTATGATTCCAAAGAAGAGGCTAAAGCAAGATTGCAACAAATTCATTCTTTCAGTAAAGCCGATGATACCTACACCCCACCTAAAGCCGTTCGTTCAGCCGCCCAAAGAGCAATCGAATGGATTGGCGATGGTTTTGCAGGTCAAGGTTTTACTTCAACTGGAAGAGTTCGTGCTGGTCAATTAGCAAGAGGTGAAGCGGTATCAATTCAAACTCTTAAAAGAATGAAATCATTTTTCTCACGCCACGAAGTAGATAAAAGAGCAAAAGGATTCAATAGAGGCGAAGAAGGATTCCCTAGCGCTGGAAGAGTTGCTTGGGATGCTTGGGGCGGAGATGCAGGATTCGCTTGGGCTGAATCAATGGTGGAGAGATATGAAAATCAAGTTAAAAAACACGAAGGACACGACGACCAAAGCGTCCACGGAAGTTGGGCTGATGGAACTAGCGGTGGAGAAACTGATTCTAAAGTTTCAGTTCCTCCTAAAGCAGATGACATACCTCCAAAGGCAGAACGAACCCCTGAAGCCATTAAAGCGGCGCAACGAATTAGAGAAAAAGCAGAAAAAGCCGAGCCTGTAATTACTGAGTTAATGGTTAATCTTGCAGAAAAAAGCGGTGGTCAGTTTGCTGTGCTAGTTGATGGCACAAATTCGCTAGAACAAAGAGTCAAATCTACTGAATCTCTTGCTCGCAAAATTGATGGTGATGCGGAAAAGAAATATGGTGGAGATAGAGAAAAAGCGGCAGATAACATTTATGATGCTGTTCGCTATACATTAAATGTTGATGATAATAAATACACAGATAATTTAGAACGAACAGTAAAAACTCTTGAGGCTACTGGCTGGAAAATAGATGAGACAAAAAACTTTTGGCAACAGGGAGACCCTTACGATGGAGTAAACATGAAAGTCTCTAAGGACGGAGTAAAAGTAGAGTTACAACTGCATACCCCAAAATCTTTTGAGATTAAAGAGGTAAAACTTCATAAAGATTATGAGACATACAGAGAATCTAAAAACGATACAGAGCGTAAATCTTTGTGGGACAAGATGGTCAATACCGCTAAAGCCATTCCAAGACCAGCCAACACAGCCAAACTTTTGACCATTGGTACTTTGGTCACACAAACTTTTGAGACTGCCCAACAAGCAGGTTTGATAAAATCAACTGGGGTTGATATAATATGGAGAATAACGAGAGGAGGTATAGCCGTATGCGATATTTTGCAAGTTTAGGTGATGGAAACAAAGCCCTAAATATCTTCCGCTTTGAAAGGGGAGAAACGGGAATGATTGAAGATTATTGGACACCTACTGGCTGGAAAAAAGATGAGGACGCTGAGATTGTCCGCTATCTTGCTTTAGGTGAGGGCGATTTTCAAGAAGTTACCGAGGATGTAGCCCGTCAAATCTTCCCTGATGTATTTAAGGAAGAAACAACAAAGGCTCTAGGTAAGTTCGATTTACAGAAAGCCGAAGGGGAAAAGCGTTACACCCTTGGAGCAATGTATATCCCTGACATGGAAGATGCTCATGGAGAGTGGACAGATTCTAATGAATTACAAAGAGCAGTTTGGGATTATGTAAGAAGCAATGACCGTCGAATTCGTTTACAACATAATCGTGATGTAGTTGCTGGAGAATGGGTTGAGGTTATGTCATTTCCATACTCACTTACCGTTCCCATCAAAACACCCGAAGGTCAAGAGTTCCAACATACATATCCACCTAATACAGTTTTCTTAGGAGTTATTTGGGAGCCTTGGGCTTGGGATATGGTTCAAGAAGGAAAGATTCGTGGATATTCAATCGGTGGTAAAGCAGAGCGTTTATTTGTTGATATTGACTTAGAAAAGAATGACCCAACTGTGTCCGATGTTCATATTGATACAATTATGACCCCATCCAAGAAAAAGCCAAAGAAGGAACAAACCGTATGAAAAAAGACCTCAGAATGTTAGGCGAACTTCGCAAAGGACCTTTGGCTGGTATGGACGAGGACGAGTTCAAAATGATTGAGGCAGATGTTAAAAAGTTTGGTTTTAAGGGCTTAAGTGGTTATGCAAAATCAATGGTTATGGAAGGTATGCGCCGTTTAGGAAATACCATCAATAAAGCGGTTGAAGAAAAATTAGTTGAGTTTCATAAAAGTATTTCTGTTGGAGATAAAGTAAGTTGGAATTCTTCAGGTGGAAGTGCTGAAGGAAAAGTATTACGAATTGAACGCTCAGGAAAAATCAATGTTCCTGATTCATCATTTGAAATTGAAGGAACCGAAGATGACCCTGCGGCGTTAATTGTTTTATACCGAGATGGAAAACCAACTGATACAAAAGTTGGACATAAAGTTTCTACATTAAAAAAAAAGTAGTTCTTGAGAAGCACGGCGACCATGACCAATCAAGTCATGGTGCTTGGCGAAATGGTGATGATTCTGAAGGTGAAGATTCTTCAGAACCAAAAAATCTAAAACCAAATTTTGTTCCATATAAAGATGACTCTGAAGAAGAGTTTGAAGAATTAGATGCAGACAACCCAAAGTGGATGGATACAATGGACTATCCAAGAAAAAAGAAATAAGGTTAAGTATGTCCGACATTATTGAAGACACCATCAAGGTTCTCAAATCTATGGGCATTACTTCTTATCGAGTTTCAACTCCGCCTGGGTATGCTGGAATTCAAGTAAATTTACCTAACGATTCCCAAGCATTTTTTGTATGGACAAAGATTGACCAAGTTGATTATCACTTTAGATTGGCTCGTTTTTGGGCTAACGAGAATCCTTTTTCAATGTGGGTTTCGCCAAACTTGATTGAAGCCTTGGCAAAGACAAGGGTTTTAGCCAACCAGTAAAAAAGCCCGAAATTACACTTATGGTATTCTTCATCTGTCAAGACCCGAGGTTAGTTTTATTAGCCCTATGCTAAAAGACTCTCCTCTAGTTTGTTAGGAGCATAAATGTCAAAACCCCGTACCCGTAAAATGGTGAATCTTGCTATTGAGGAAACGAGTGGTGTAGACCATCCAGCGCACTTACACGAAGGCTGGCTTGTTATGAAGTCAGCATCCGAATCTGAAGTTCAGAGGGTTCTCGACAAATCGCTGACCGAGGAGGACTCCAATATGGAGGAAACAACTACCACGGCACCTGAAGAGCAGGTTGAAAAAACCGTTGAGGAAGAACTAGCGGCGGCTAAAGCCCGTATCGCTGAACTCGAAGCCAAACTCGCCGAAAAGGAACAAAAGCCTGAATTGGAAGTTGAAATGGCGATGGGTCAAGATTCAATGGAACCAAAGAAGGAAGAAGAGGACTATATGAAGTCCGCTCCTGCTCCAGTTGTCAAAATGATTGAAGACTTGAGAAAACAAGCAGAGGAGGCAACCGCTGAACTACGCAAAGAGCGTGAAGCCCGTGCTGATGCTCAAGCAGTAGAAAAAGCAAAGGGTTGGGCTAACCTCAATCTCAATGCTGAAAAAGTAGGACCAGCGCTTCGTCGCTTGTCTGAAACAGATTCAGAACTAGCAAAGAGCGTTGAAGAGATTCTTTCTTCAGTCAATGCACAGGCTGAATCAGCATCAATTTTTGCAGAAATCGGCAAATCTGCGGACTTCAAATCAGGCAATGCTTATGAGCGTATGACTACGCTTGCTAAGTCTGCCGTTGAAGAGGGTGTAGCAAAGTCATTCGCTCAGGCAATGGCTGATATTGCTACAAAAAACCCTGACCTTTACAGCCAATACCTATCCGAGAAAGGTGCCTAAAACATGGCATACGAAATCTCCAATTACTCGGTAAAGGTCACCCTCGTTGCAGGTGCCGACCTTTCCAGTAAGCAATACACATTCGTCAAGTTGGACGCATCAGGTCAAGCAGTTGCCGCGGCGGCCGCTACTGATATTCCAATCGGCGTACTACAAAATGCTCCAACATCAGGACAAGAAGCAGAAGTTCTTGTCGTTGGCGGAACAAAGATTGTTGCGGGAGCGGCAATCGGCGAAGGCGCTTTAGTTGGTACATCTGCAACAGGCAAGGCAGTTGCTCTTGTCGCTGGAACAGATACTACAAAGTATGTTGTTGGAACTCTTCTGACCGAATCTGCGGCAGATGGAAACATCGTTACCGCCGTAATCAACTGCGCTAATCCAGGCAGAGCGGCATAAGGGGGAAAATAAAAAATGCCACAGCCAAATATAAATTCCGTCCATGTGGACGCAATCCTTACAAATATCTCGGTTGCATATTTACAGAACCAAGATAACTTTATCGCTGACAAGGTATTCCCAGTAATCCCTGTCGATAAGAAGAGCGATAAATACTTTACCTACACCAAGAACGATTGGTTCCGTGACGAGGCTCAACGCCGTGCTCCAGGAACTGAATCTGCTGGTGGCGGATACAATCTTTCAACTGGAACTTACTCAGCAGATGTTTGGGCGTTCCATAAAGATGTAGATGACCAAACAGTTGCTAACGCAGACGCTCCTCTAAATCCTCTTCGTGAGGCAACAGAGTTCGTTACTCGCCGTTTAATGCTTCGTCGTGAACTACAATGGGTTTCAGATTTCTTTGGAACTGGTGTATGGGCTGACGATGTAACTGGCGTTGCTGGCGCACCATCTTCAGGTGAGACAAAGCAATGGTCTGATTACACATCATCCGACCCAATCTCAGACATTGAGAATGGAAAGGCTGAAATCTTGGGCAATACAGGAATGGAAGCAAACACTTTGGTTCTTGGATACGATGTATTCAAGGCACTAAAGAATCACCCTGACCTAGTAGACCGCATCAAGTACACATCTTCACAGACAATCACAACCGATATGTTGGCCGCAATGTTCGACATTCCTCGTGTTATGGTTGCAAAGGCAGTTAAGGCTACAAACAACGAAGGCGCAACCGAAGCATACGGATTCGCCCACGGCAAGAAGGCTCTTCTTTGCCATGTTGCTCCACAGCCTGGACTACTAACCCCTTCTGCTGGATACACATTCGCATGGACTGGCGTATCAGGCGGACTTGGCGCAACTATCGGAACTTCACAGTTCCGTATGGAATCCATTAAGTCAGACCGAGTTGAAGCAGAAATGGCTTTCGATAACAAAGTTATTTCTTCTGACCTTGGCTACTTTTGGAACACAATCGTCGCTTAATTAGTTAAACGAAGGGGGTGGGACTTTTCATGGTCTCACTCCCTTCCTTTATTTAGGAGAAATAAATGGCATTAGTAAACAGACTTTCCAAGGGTGAAGTAGCAGTAGGCGCTCTACAAGTTGGCGATAATGACACCGTTTACGGTATCGAATTCGGAACGGTAGAAATCGACCCTGCTTCAATCAACGCAACAACCCGTGGTGGAACAACTTTCACACTAACTGGTGCGGCTACAACCGACATTATTATTGTGAACCCACCATCAACACTTAACGATGATTTGATTTATTGTGGCGCGGCAGTAACAGCGACAGATACAGTCACCGTTTATCTTTACAATCCAACCGCAGGTTCAATCAACCAAGCGGCGGCAACATTCTCATATTGCTGGATTGACACAACTGCGTAATATGAAAGCACAAATCTTAAAATCAATGATTGTTGATGGTCGCAAACTTGTGGCTGGAGACATCGTAGAAGTCAAAGGTTGGCGCCATGCTAAAGCGTTGGCTAATAACCGATACATCAAATTGATTGAAGATGATGCTCCAAAAGCAGTTGAAGAAAAAGTAGCAGAGGCTTCAAAACCAAAGGCTACAAAGAAAACAAAAGAAGTCGCTGAATAGCACAAAGGGCGATTCGGTAAAATGGGTCGCCCTTTTCTTTCTTAGGAGTTTATATGGCTGTATCACACCAAAGAGTTTCAGTAGGAACCACCGCTACTAAACTTACTTCCGACTATGATGGCAAAGACGGTCAGACCATCAATGTTCAAAATCCTTCAGGTGGAGCAGATGTTTATTTAGGCGGAGAAGGTGTGACTACAACAAGTTACGGCTATCTTCTAAAAGCAGATACAAGTTTTTCCATTGAGTTACAAGATGATGAAAAACTTTACGGAGTTGTCGCAACAAGCACACAAACTGTAAACATTATTCGCCAAGGCACCTGATAAATGGCTTTACCGACAACACTATCTACCTGTACGGTTGTTGGGACTTATGTCGATTTGAGCGGTAACCCTGTTCGTGGCTCAATCAATATCACCCCACAAACGATTCTAAAAGAGGTTACACAGAATGTAATTATCATTCCCGTTGTAATCCAAAAAACTTTTGATGCCACAGGTTCATTTTCTGTTGTCTTGCCAGTAACTAGCGATACCGATGTAACACCTCAACCTTTTATTTATACTTTTGAAGAGAATTTCACAGGCGGACGCACAATAGAATTGGCTCTTCCGCTCTCAGTTGCAGGAACCACCCAAAACCTTGCAGATTTGCTCCCTGCGCTTGATTCAGCCGATGCGGCGGCTTATGTATCGGTAGACTCTTATCAGGCTCTATTAACCCGATATAACAACGCTGAGAGCATCCGTGTGCTAGTTGTAGATGCAGATGAAGAGGCAGATGACGCCGATACTTATGCCAGCGATGCTTCTAAAGCGGCTGGCTCTTTAGCCAATTACAACACTAATCAGTTGATGATGATGGGAGTCTAAAATGGCTGAACCGTATGTACCCATTGCTAGATATACAACAGCGGATAGTTTATTAACAGAGTTAGAAGTTACTACTGACGCCGCTGAGACATATACAGATGATTTAGAAACTGCGGTTGCAAATACATTGACTCATAAAGAAACAGCAGAAAATTTAGTGGCTTCAAAATTTGATTTATTCTTTTTGGTAGGTTGCTGATGGCGCTCGCATCATCTTTAACCACCATAACCATAACTGGAAATTATGTAGATTATGAGGGTTCTGCTATTCAAGGTCAGGTTCGTTTTACCCTTGGAGATGTGCTTCGTAATGGTACAGATGACCAAATGGTTGCTCCATCAAGCATCGTAGTACCGCTAAGTGCAGGTGCTTTTAGTGTCACAATTCCAGCCACAAATGACCCTGATATTGTCCCTAATCCATTCACCTACACAGTAGAAGAGTCTTTTCCTGGGGGTCGTACTTACACAATCTCAGTTCCCTATAACACCGTAGGCTCCCTTGATTTAGCAGATTTAAGCCCTACCCCAACCCTTAGTGAAAACTATGTTCAGGCTATTGACGAGACAAGTTTTGCAAACCTTGAAGACGACATTGATGCTTTAGATGTAGAAATAAATCAAACCACAGACAAAATTCTTGCTTCAGGAAAGTATTGGTATATCGGCAGTTCTTACGCTACTTATACAGCGTTAGATACTGCTTTTGCCACATATACCGCATTAACGGCTGGTACTTACAGTTTAGATGGCGCAGACATTTCTGCCTTTGTCACCTTGGCTGAAGCATCAGAAGCAAGCGCATCGGCTAGTGCGACAACAGCCACAAATAACTCGACTGGTACAATCAGTCCATTACTTCTAATCGGAGGATAACCGTATGGCAACTACTTACAAGGTATTGGGTCAATCCAATCCCTCAGCCACGACTGCTACAACTCTGTACACCTGCCCTGCTTCAACACAAACGGTTATCTCAACCATCACAATTTGTAACCAAGCGGGTACATCAGGAACTTACAGAATTGCTGTGCGTCCAAATGGAGCAACTTTAGCAACTGAACATTACATTGTTTATGATGCAACAATTCAAGCCAATACAACAGCGGCTTATACTTTAGGTCTAACTATTGACGCTTCAGATGTTTTAACTGTTTACGCATCAAGCGCCAATATGTCCTTCAATGCGTTCGGAAGCGAGATAGCATAATATGGCAATTACCACTAATGGCGGGGCTGGCGTAACCGCAGATGCAGTAGCCACCCTTAGTAACAAAACACTTGAAGCACCAGTAATCAATAATGCAACTTTTACAGGGCAACAGGCTGGACTTCAAATATCTTTTAACCAATCTATTGTTTTTGAAGGTACAACAGCAGACGCTTTTGAAACTACATTAAGCGCAGGAGACCCAACTGCTGACCGTACTGTTAGTCTTCCCGATGCGACAACAACTTTAGTCGGAACTGATACAACTCAAACTCTTACAAACAAAACACTTACATCACCAGTAATTTCAAGTATTTCTAATACTGGAACTTTAACTCTTCCAACAAGTACCGATACTTTAGTTGGAAGAGCAACATCAGACACTCTTACAAACAAAACACTTACAAGTCCAACAATCGGAACTTCTGCTTCGTTTGACAATACAGCAGAAATTCGTTTCTTGGAAGCAACCGCTAATGGAACTAACTATGTTGGATTCAAAGCGGCATCAACTTTAAGTGCTAATAAGATTTGGGTATTACCTACCGCAGATGGTAGCGCCAATACAGTTCTTACAACCGACGGTTCAGGAAACCTTTCTTTTAGCGCTTCGGGTGTATCAGCCAACGACCAAGCCTTCGCCTTTGCGGTGCAGGTATTTGCATAAGGAGAAAATAAATGGCAACAACAGTAAGCCGAATCCCATTATCGGGTTCAACTCATGGTCGTGGAATTAAGGTCGCCGCTACTTCTTCTGCTGGCGATACCATCCACACCGCAACTTCATCTACAACAGATTGCGATGTTATTACGCTATACGCATATAACTCAAGCGCCTCTGCTGTAAACCTCACCCTTCAATGGGGTGGAACCACTTCAGTTGATGACGACATTAAGTTATCAATTCCAGCAACATCAGGTTTAACTCTTTTGGTTCCTGATTTAGTTCTTCGCAACTCTTTGATTGTGAAGGCTTATGCTGGTACAACAAATGTTGTAACAATCCATGGATTTGTAAACCGAGTAGCAACTACCTGATAGGAGATTAGGGTCGATGTCGCTACCAAGCAGACTTCTAGGAGCGAACCCGTCAATACAGGTATCAACCTTGTTGTCGGGTTCGTTATCGACCCCTAGCGCAAAACAAGCGTTTGTTGAACCCGACGGAGCAGAATTACTTGCGACACAAAGCGTTGCTGGTGTATCTACAATTACTTTTAGTAATTTGAATACATATTCAGCGTATGACCACCTAGAAATTCATGCCGCTTTAAGTACAACAAGTGGAGTGTATAACCGCATGAGATTTAATAATGATAGTAGTTCTATGTATAACGCAAAAGGAACCATTGCAACATCAGGCGGAGCATCAAATAATGATTATCCTAGTGGTGCATTAAATGAAGCCCCTTTGCCAAGAAATGCTGACCAAGCGACTTCTGCTAACTCTTTTACTTGTTTTATTGCTTATTTTAATAGCACAACACAACATAAAGGTTATTTGTCTTATGGTGGAGGATTTCACTATATCGCCACAAATGAACCTTATGTTGAAAATATGTCGGGTAGTTGGGGTCGAACAGATGCTATAACATCTATTACTATTTTTATGAATAGTGGTACTTGGCTAACTGGTAGCAAAATTTCTTTATATGGTTGGAAAAACACATGACGGCACAATGGGTTTTGCTTGCTCGAACAACAGTTGGTACCGCTACAACAGCAGTTGCGTTTACCAGTATTGGAAGTTATGAATCATATCGAGTTATTGGATATACAGGAGATAATGCTGGTTCTGATTATCTTTCTTTTTATCCAAACAATTCAAATAGCAATTTAAGTGGAAGAGGTTTTTATGCTAATGCCTCAAGTGGTAATGTTGCCGCACATTCTCATTCAAGACTTCACATGGGTATAAATGCAAATAATAACTCAACTGACCTTGATACTGGTTGTAGTATTGCAGATATTAGTTTCGCTCAAAGCACAACTATTATTAAACCTTTAGTAAGTTTCGGTGGTTGGGCTGGAAATATGTTGAGATTAGGCGCAGGTGCTTGGAATGTTACAGGAACAGCGTTGTCATCAATTTACATTAAGGTTGGTGCTGATGGAACGAGTAATTTCAAACCAAATACTGTTATTGCATTGTACGGAAGGAATGTGTAATGGCAACAGTAACCTTAATATCTAAACAAACAGTTTCTAATACTTCATCTATAACTTTTAATAGTTTAGGTGCATACAAAGATATTCGGGCTATCATGACAGTAAATACCAATGTTAGTGGCAATTACAATGGCGCTGTTGCTATAAGATTCAATAGTGATAGTGGCGACAATTATCGAAGAACATATATGCAGAATGAAAATGCCCTTCTTTTAACCATGGGACAAAATACTGGCTTGAATGGATTATTAGTTGCCAATGGAATGCCATCAGCCGCTAATCCAAGCGACCATCGCTGTATAGCAGATATTTATATTCCTGAATACGGTAATTCAAATAGGTACAAATCTATGATAGGTAATAGTTGGTCAGGTGGTTTTAATTCATTTTACAATTATATGTGGATAATTTCGGGTCAATGGAACAGTACAAGCGCAATCACTTCTATAACCTTTTATACAACAGGTGGGCAAAATATGGTTGCAGGTTTTATTTCTTTATACGGAATCTCATAAAGGAAAGGAGAAAAAATGTCCGAAGTTCTAACTAAGGTGGTCGTAGACTGCTCAACTGGCGTAAGCGAAATTCTGCCATTGACAGCAGAAGAGATTGCTCAGAGAGAAGCAGATGCGGCGGCTTATGCCATCGCAGAAGCAGAACGCACAGCACAGGCTGAAGCACTTGCCACACTCAAGGCAAGCGCTAAGGCTAAACTTGTTGCTGGCGAACCATTAACAGCAGAAGAAGCAGACACGCTAGTTATCTAGTATTAAATGAAAGGTAGGGTAATGACAACCCACTTAGGACTACAACGGATGATGATTCCGTCAGCCCAAGTCAGTTCATTGACAACGGGTTCTATCACTTTGCCTTCAGCAAAACAATCATTTATCCCGCCAACAGTCAGCGTTGATTTTTTAGTCGTTGCTGGTGGCGGTGGCAGTTCTGATGGAAGATTTGGGGGAGGTTCAGGCGCAGGTGGTTTTAGAACTTCAGCGGGAACATCGGGCGGTGGCGCTTCAGCAGAATCTTCTTTGTCTTTTTCTCAAGGTACTACATACACAATAACAGTTGGCGCAGGTGGGGGAGAATCTAATGGCTCCAATTCTTCTATTTCGGGAACAGGCATAACAACTATCACTTCTACTGGTGGTGGTCGTGGAGGTGGTAGCGGTACATATAACGGATTCAGCGGTGGCTCAGGCGGCGGTGGTGCTGGTTACTACAATGGTAGTGGCGGAGCAGGTACATCAGGGCAAGGTTATGCTGGCGGTACTGGACAGGTTCCCGACAACCGCTCGGGTGGCGGTGGCGGAGGAGCAGGAGCCGCAGGAACAAATGCCCCAGGCAGAGGCGGTAACGGTGGAATTGGTGTTCAATCATCTATTACTGGAACAGCAACTTATTATGCTGGTGGCGGTGGCGGTGCGGCTGAACTTCCTCTTACGGGTGGTGGAACTGCGCCCTCTCTAGGTGGTTCAGGCGGTGGCGGTAACGGTGGGTATGGAGATGGAACTGGAACTGTTTACAATCAGCCACAAAGCGGAACTGCCAATACAGGCGGTGGCGCTGGAGGTCGCCCAACAAGTTCTAGTG
>Ga0214917_10003134_pt1 | contig 19398 bp, 15 predicted proteins | sample LL_1208_BB_MetaG_FD_177983 | JGI IMG/M metagenome (GOLD analysis project Ga0214917, IMG submission 177983) | Freshwater microbial communities from Lake Lanier, Atlanta, Georgia, United States - LL_1208_BB | ecosystem: Environmental > Aquatic > Freshwater > Lake | place: USA: Georgia | collected...
TCTTATTTTTAGCTGAGGGATCTTTTGCTACTTCGAATTGGTTTTGCAATGATGAAATTTTCCAATCTAACATGTCTTTAATTTTTTCTTTGCTAGGATCTTTTATGCTAATTAGGGAGATAAAACTTTGTTTAATTGCTACAGAAGAATGTTTAAAAAGTAAATTATCAAAAGCATTTATCGCTTCTTCTGTTCCTAAAGGGGAAGTATTTTTCAATATATCGGTATTAAAATCAATTTTAACTAATTTGTAATCAAAATATTTGGTAGTATTGTCAGATTTTGGATCTTTGTAAAGTTCATTAAAAGCACTTGAAAATAAACCCATAAAAAATCGAACATTAATATTTTGATTTGGTAACTGTGTTTTATCAACAGCTTCAAGAGTAAAATCATAACCTGGTGTAGGCTTAACTTCGGTTGCAATACCTGCAAGTAATGAAGTTAAGTGTTTCTTAATGGGGTTATCTGACGATGTATTACTCATGTAAATCTCACTGTGATTACATTTGCAATTTTACACTTAAAGAATCAATATGTCAAATTAGCTTTCACAGAATCGTTAAATATAATTTCTATGAAGTTGGATTTGAAATTTTAATTTAGGAAATTAATGATTAGACTACATATGGCGCGCCCGAAGAGATTCGAACTCCTGACCTTCTGGTTCGTAGCCAGATACTCTATCCAACTGAGCTACGGGCGCATATTCTTTGGCGGAGAGAGAGGGATTCGAACCCTCGATGGGATTTTGTCCCATACTCCCTTAGCAGGGGAGCGCCTTCGACCACTCGGCCATCTCTCCAAAGATGGAATTGGATTATAGCAGGAAGGGGATGAAGGTCAACCCCTAAACCTGAAAATTTTTAGGTTATTTTAAAACTAATTTTATTTTTTAGAAAATGCGGATGACAAGTTTGCAAATAGTTCATTTTTTGAATCCGAATGTACCTGATCAAACATCATGATGCTGCGACCGCGTTGTGGGCTTGGAATAACGGGCTCTTTTGCATAGACTGGCGTTGCATTCATAAATTGTTGATACAATGTTTCATGAGAACTAATCATTTCTTCATAGCAGTAGAATAACTTATCAACTTCATTATCAAAATTAATTTTGAAAATTTCAGGTATATTTTCAAAATAATTGTTGATAGATGTAATTTGTTTTTTAAAGTTTTCTAGATGTTCTTTAATCTGTTTGGCATGCAGCAGTTTTTGGGCGGCAAAGGATTTTGCTGTCTCATTTAAGTCGATATTCTCGTGCAACAATAAGGCATTATCAGCTTCAGTTGATAAAATAGCAGCTTTACGTGAAATGCTTGGTTCGCTGCTATAACATAAATTCTCAAAATGGAGCTTTTTATACTGTGCTTCAAATAATTCATCAGTGCAATCATCGTATGTGCCGCAAACTGTTATAAAGCTTTGTTTAACAGCGTCAATATTATTATTAGTAGTTTGAAACGCCTGTTCAATAAATTTATTAAAGTTTCTCATGTTTCTTTCTACTCCCTCAAAAGCGAGCAGATCTTCAGTTTGAGTGAAACTACTTAACATTGATTGTAAACGCAGGCAAGAAAAATCATTAATGTTAACTACAGCCCATGATAGAGATGAAGCCAATTCTCGCAGATTATCGACATAATTTGGATTAATGCCTCCTGTGCCTGTTATTACATCTTTAGATTGAGTTTCAAAATCATGAGAACGATGCAGGATAAGTTGGAGTGCTGCTGTTGTTGGTACAAGTCTAAGATTACTGCTATAAAATTCTTGGATTTGATCTAGTATATCTTCTCTATCGTCGAAGAAATGAAGCATATAATTACCAGGGATTATATTAGCTAAGTAATGTAATTGCGTATAGATAATACTTAGTTTGCTGCAATCAGTAAGATGAGGTAAGTTTAACAGGTTAACCTCTTCACCGTGTTTGTTTAGTCTGGATACAGATTCTAATTGTTCAATGTTAGTGCCACTCTTAAAGACCTCTTGCATTGCTTGGAAATTAGTGCCGAATTCCAAGTCTCCAAAAAGGTCAGATTGCAAAAAAGTATCAAATACCACTTCGACGTTATTGCCCGGAAACATTTCGTCTAATTTTTTTTTCATTTGCGCAGGTAAAATATCGTATAAAACAGTGCATGATAAATATGGAGGTGTGCTATTTTGTAAAGCGTTAAAAATATCTAATCCTAAAGACTGACGCAGAGAACCAATCATGAAAATGATTTTTTCAATGTTTTGATTATTACGATAAAATGCCAGAGCATTGTTTATGATGCGTTCTTGACTTCCTTGGTTATCAGAGCAACCATCGAAATCTATAGAGAAAACTAAACAGTTTGGATTGTTCATTTGAAAACTCACAAAAAGCGGTTAGTTTAGCGTATTTAGTAGAAATAATCAAACATTTTGCCTTATTTATCTACTAGAGTTGACAGTAAATATATATGAGTAAATAATATTGTTATCTCGAGGATTTCTACAGATATTTACCAGGGAGGTATCGTGAAAAAAATTCAAGATAATACAATTGGCGCACCAGTTTATGTTGTCGATGGCACCAGAACTCCATTTTTAAAAGCTAAGGGCGTTGGTCCATTTAGCGCCTCTGATCTGGCTGTTTTATCAGGCCAAGCCTTGTTAAAAAAATTACCAGTTTCAGCATCTTTTATCGATGAAGTTATAATAGGTGCCGCAATGCCAGGACCCGATGAAGCAAATATCGCTAGAATTATTGCTATGAGGTTAGGGTGCGGTGAAAAAGTTCCAGCATACACTGTAATGCGTAATTGTGCTTCAGGCATGCAAGCTGTTGATTCGGCGGTTAAAGATATTAACTCAGGCAGGTGTCATCTGGTGCTAGCTGGTGGAACCGAGGCTATGAGTAGAGCTCCGATTTTGTATGATTTGGCTATGGTAGATTGGCTGGGCAGATGGATGAGTGCAAAGAATTTCGCTCAAAAAAGCAAAGCATTATTTAAACTTAAATTTAATTATTTAATTCCAGTGTTTGGATTAATGAAGGGGCTCACTGATCCACTTATTGGTTTGAATATGGGGCAAACAGCTGAAGAATTAGCTTATAGGTTTAACATATCAAGACAAGCAATGGATGAGTTTGCGGTACAAAGTCATTTAAAGCTTGCTTTGGCATACGAAGAAGGGTTAATGACGGAAGTTGTTCCTATTATTGATGCGAAAGGCAATGTTTATTCAAGAGATACTGGTTTGCGACCTGATGTGATGTTATCTAATATGGCGCAACTAAAGCCGGTATTCGATAAGCGATTTGGACAAGTTACAGCTGGCAATAGCTCACAAGTATCTGATGGTGCAGCAATGCTTTTATTAGCTAGTGAGCAAGCCGTCAAAGAATATGACCTGCCAATCCTCGGTGAAATTATTGATACACAATGGAGCGCCTTAGATCCTTTATATATGGGGCTTGGACCGGCTCATGCAATAAATGATTTATTGTTGAGAAATGATTATTCTCTTGATGACATTGATGTTTTAGAAATTAATGAAGCATTTGCTGTACAAGTGCTAGCCTGCTTAGAAGCGCTCGCTTCAAAAGATTATTGTAAAAATATTCTGGAAAACAAAAAGCCTTGGGGGCGCTTTAATCTTGAAAAATTAAACCCACATGGCGGGGCAATAGCCGCAGGGCATCCGGTTGGTGCTTCTGGAGCACGTATTGTATTGCACACATTAAAGCACATGAAAGAAAAACAATTAAAACACGGGTTAGCCTCGTTATGTATTGGTGGGGGGTTAGGTGGCGCTATATTATTGAGGGGGCATTCATGAGTTTTGAATTTCAGAATTGGACCAAAGAGATTGATGCCAATGGTATCGCTTGGTTAGGCCTAGATTGTCACAATTGTTCAGCAAATGTTATTAATAATGAAGTTCTTGATGAACTAAATATTATTTTGCAAAAAATAGCAAAGGATGAAGCTATCAAAGGTATAGTGTTTTTTTCTAAAAAAACCTCAGGTTTCATTGCTGGTGCTGACGTCCATAGTTTTTCACAGTTACATGAGCCAGAGCAGGTGCGAGACTTTTTAAAAAAAGGTTTAAATGTTTTTAAGCGTATAGAGCAGTTAACCATACCTTCTTTAGCTATGATAGATGGTTTTTGTATGGGCGGAGGGTTTGAGCTGGCATTAGCTTGCCGTTATAGAATTGCATCTGATAGAAACGAGACCAAAATTGGTTTGCCAGAAGTTATGTTGGGATTTCACCCGGGCTGGGGTGGTACGGTTCGCTTGCCGCAACTTATTGGTGGTTTTGATGCACTGACTAAAGTTATGCTGCCGGGAAAACCTTTAGCTGCTAAATTAGCAAAGTCATTGGGCATGATTGATGAAGTAGCGCCAGTGCGACAATTACGCAGAGTAGCAGAATATTATCTTACAGAACAGCCGGCGCCAAGAAAGCCAACACTATTGCAGAAATTGACAAATACGGACCTTGCAAGAAAGCCGCTTTCTTGGTTAATTAAAAAACAATTGATGAATAAAGTTAATATAGAACATTATCCAGCACCAATAAGCATGGTGTATTTGTGGGAAAAGTACTTTGGTTTTCGCAATAAATCCTATATAAAAGAAACAGAATCGGTGCTGAATTTGGTTTTTGAACATCCGAGCGCAGAAAACTTGATTCGTGCGTTTTTACTTAGGGATAGGTTAAAAGCATTTGCCAAGCAAACAAATTTCAAAGCACAACATGTCCATGTTATAGGGTCTGGAGTTATGGGTGGAGATATTGCCGCTTGGTGCGCAATGCAAGGGATGAGTGTGACTATTCAAGACCAGTCATATCAAAAAATCGCACCAGCTTATGCCAGGGCACAACAACTATACAAAAAAAGATTAAAGAAACCTCATTTAATTCAAGCTGCTCTTGATAGGTTGGTTGTTGATATTGAAGGTCATGGTATTGCTCGTGCCGACGTTATTATTGAAGCTGTGTTTGAGAACTTAGAAGTCAAACAAACAATTTTCAAAGAATTAGAATCTAAAGCAAAACCAGATGCAATTCTCGCCACTAATACCTCAAGTATTCCGCTTTCGGAAATTGCGACAATTATGCGAGATAAAACTCGCCTTGTAGGAATTCACTTTTTTAATCCAGTTGCCATGATGGAGCTAGTTGAGGTGGTGCATACAGAAAACACAGACATCAATCACTTTAACAACGCCTGCTCTTTTGTAGGGCAAATAGGAAAATTGGCATTGCCAGTTAAATCCTCGCCGGGTTTTTTAGTTAATCGTATTCTGATGCCTTATTTATTAGAAAGTATGCAGCTAATTGCAGAAGGAGTGCAACCTGAAGTTATTGATAAAGAAGCAAAAAGTTTTGGAATGATGATGGGGCCAATTGAGCTTGCAGATACGGTTGGTTTAGATGTATGCCTGGCGGTTGCGCAAAACCTGACTAAGCACTACGGTGGAAACATTCCATCAAGATTAGCTGAAATGGTTGAAAAAAACCAGCTTGGCAAAAAGACCGGACATGGATTTTACACTTATAAAAATGGTAAGCCTGTAAAACAAAATATAGTAAAAAAATGGACCACAAAAAACATATCACAGCGCTTAATTATGCGTATGGTTAATGAATCATTTGCCTGTTTACGTGAGAAAGTAGTTAGTGATGCCGATTTGCTGGATGCAGGTATGGTGTTTGGAACAGGATTTGCGCCATTTAGAGGTGGTCCAATGCACTATGCAGAGCAATTCGGCAAGAAACAGTTAACAGAGCTCTTTGTCGAGCTTGAAAACCAATATGGAGAAAGGTTTAATATTCATTAACTTTTTGACTTTTCATGGACTCATATATTTCTTCGCGGTTTACCTGTACATCTCGAGGCGCTTCAAAACCAAATTTAACATTTCCAACTTCATTAGTTGGAAATGTTATAATTTTAACTATATTGGATCCTATAGTTACATAAAATGATTCTTCAAATTCTACAGTTAAAATTTTCATTGTTATTCTTCTTATGTTGGTACTGTTAAGAGCGACAACTCTAACTTATTTTTTTTAAAAATTCAATAAAATCACGAGGATAACTGAGCCGCTATCTAGAGAGCGAGAATGTTTCGGTGCCGCCACTAAAGTAACGGGATTGGGCAGGACAATATTTTTCTTAGGACCTAGCAGGTATAGTTGATAATTGCGTAGATTGTTGCTTGCATAAATTAAGCTGTTAAAGTATAATTTTTGGCGAAGTATAACCTTGCCTGACTTAATCCCGAGCAGGCTTAACCGTAAGGAATTTCAATGAGACATTATGAAATTGTTTTTTTAATTCATCCAGATCAAAGTGATCAAGTTCCTGGAATAATGGAGCGTTATGAAGGCATCATTTTAAAAAATGAAGGCAAAATTCATCGCAAAGAAGATTGGGGGCGCAAGCAATTAGCTTATCCTATTCAAGATATTCACAAAGCTCATTATATTCTGCTTAACGTTGAAATAAACGATGCTGCTTTAGCAGAGTTAAAAAATGCTGTTAAGTTTAATGATTCAATTTTACGGCATTTAATCATGCGTGAGAATCATGCAATTACTGCTGAATCACCAATGATGCGTAAAGAGAAAGAACATCGTGATAATAAAGGAGAGTAGTTATGTCCAATGCATTTAGAAGAAAGAAAAGCTCAAAATTAGCAGCTGAATCAGCAATGGCAATTGATTACAAAGATGTTGCATTGCTAAAGAACTACATCACAGAGAATGGTAAAATTGTGCCAAGCCGCATAACTGGCGTCCCTGCTAAAATGCAAAGACAGTTATCTTTGGCTATTAAACATGCTAGATTTTTAGCTTTATTACCATATTGCGATAGCCATCGATAATTATAATGAAAGCTAGAACTAATCCAATACAGTTTTTGGTTGCAAGGATTCTACAGAAACCAAAGTATGTTTGGTATGCAACTATTCCTTTGTCTTGCTTTGATTTCACTTCCTGGATAGCATTAACTATTGTGATGTTAGTGATATTAAGGTTTGGAATCAAATCTGCTTGGAATTTAATGTGCGCTAATTTTGTGGTTCATGGTATGGAGCTGTATCTGCTTAATGCTCACCCAAGCGCATGGTTAAATGCAACTTTAGACTTGTGGCCTGGGTACCTTGCTGCTTTTTCTTTGCTCTATTTTAGGAGCTGGGTAGCAGTTGCTTATGCCATTATTTTGACAAGTTTTGTACTAGGAATTGGTGTTGATTATTTATTCCCTCATTATGCAGCACTGCAGCTAAAGCAAGTAATTAGTGCAGCTAATAGTCTTAATATGCCTGCTTCTTTATTTAGTCACTTTTTTGAGCAAAATAAAGAATTAAGTTTACATCTTATTATTGGCATGCATATGCTTGCGGCATCTTTTAATGCATTAATTAGCTTGTCGATGTCAAGATCAATGCAAGCACAACTAGTAAATTGCCAGGATAATTATCTCCAAGAGATCTTAAGCCTGCGGGGTTGTAGATGGTTGTGTGCGCTATTAATGATGAGTTTGTTTTTACTAATACAATGTGAGGGGCTGGTGACTTTATATTTTCTTCCTACGGTATTGATGTGTTTTTTTGCTGTTGGAATAAGCGTTGCTGCTAGTTCGCTTACAAAATATAAAGTACAAATAGTCATGATTACTATCGTATTATCGGTAATCTTATTACCATACGTTTTTATACCATTATTTGTAGTTGTTGGAGCGCTAGATTCTGTTTTGAATTTTAGAGTTTTAATTGCTAGGCGATTGAAACAAATTATTTAAGGGGTAAACATAAAATGCAAGTTATTTTATTAGAAAAAGTACGAGGCCTAGGTGATTTAGGAGACTTCGTTGAAGTGAAGCCAGGATACGGACGTAATTTTTTAATTCCACAAAAAAAAGCGGTTTTTGCTACTAAGCAAAATCAAGCAATGTTTGAGTCGCGCCGTTTGGAATTAGAAAAGAATGCCGCGCAATCTTTTGCAAAAGCCCAAGAACGAGCTGTTAAGTTTAATGACATTACATTAACTATCGCAGCGCAAGCGAGTGATGAAGGTAAGTTATACGGTTCTGTAGGTGTTTCAGAAATATTAAGCGCTTTAAAAGAGCGCGGTATAGAGATTTCTAAACGAGAAATACAGTTGCCTAACGGACCAATATATTCAATTGGTGATTTTGCGGTTGAGATTGTTCTGCACAGTGATGTTGTTGCAAATCTACAAATTACTGTTGTTGGAGCATAAGCTCTGTTTAATGTTTTCAAAAGTATTTATCTGATCTTCTGGAACATAATAATGTTGCAGTCGTTGTTGGATAAATTCTTTGAAAACATTTAACTTGCTATGTGCATATTCTAGGCATGGCTCATCAACAAGGAATTTAAATATCTCCTGCGATTTAATTTTTTGTTTATATTCCCGCGTGGTGAATAATTCATTGGGGTTTAGTTCAGGATTATATATGTAGGTGCTATTTTTATCTTTTAGCATGATAACCGCATCTCCATCAGCGTAAAATTTATAATAAACTTCCATATCTGTTAAATTCTCTGCTAATTTAATGGCAATATATGGGGTAATGGTATTTCCCCCGCAATTAAAAGTTTGGCACATTAAAGCGCGCCGAATAAATTCTTGCTTAAATTCCATTCCTTTTTGATAAGAAATTAAACCAAAAAATTGAAATTTAGTTTTTAGATCAAATGAGCTTGTATTTAATGGTGAACTTAAAAATTCAGCAGCCCAAGTTAGTTGTTGATGGGTGTTGTTGAGTATGTTTTGCAAAAAATTTACAGAGACGCCTTTTTTTTCAAGAAATTCTGTGACTGGAAGCATAAATTAGCCTTGCAAATTTAGTTATATTAATTATACATATATAATTAATAAAAAACAAGCAGGTTTTAATTTTATCTGTATGTTTGAAATGCAATAGTTAAACAGGCAAGTGGCTTCTCGAGAAGCCACTATCTAGCAACAGATGTTGTTTAAGTAGACCATTTTATATTGCAGCCAAGGCTTGGTTTTTGTGGCGCTTCGTTAGGCAGATTATTTAAAACGCAGTCTATGGCATTCTTTAAGTCAGCGCCAGTCACTGGAATAGTATTGCCAGGACGTGAGTCATCAAACTGGCCACGGTAAATTAATTCAAGATTTTGGTTGTATAAAAAGAAATCCGGTGTACAGGCGGCATGATAGGTGCTGGCTACTTCTTGCGTTTCATCAAAGAGGTATGGAAATGAAAAACCATGTTGCTCCGCAAATTGTTTCATTTTCTCTGGTGAATCCTCAGGGTATTGGTTTGGATCATTGGAGTTAATAGCAAGTATAGTAATTTGTGACTGCTGGTAACTACCAAGTACTTCAGATAATTTTTCAATTATGTGTAGCACATAAGGGCAATGGTTACAGATGAAAAATATCAGCGTCGCTTTGGAGTATTGCGCTGCTGTTTTAAGTTTAATTATATCGCCACTTACCATGTCTTTAAGTGAAAAATTAGCGGCTTCGGTTCCAAGAGCTAACATATTAGAGGCTGTTTTTACCATTTTAAATAGATTCCTTTTGATGCTGATTCTTTGATTACTTGTAAAATATCTTTATTGGTTGAAATCCAATAATTACCTTTGTTGCTGAGCGGAAATTGTGCGCGAGGATACTGGCAAACGTTTAGCACACTCCCGCAATTTACCTGCACTGCCGTTTCACCTTCACCCTGACTGCACTTGAAGTAGAAATTGGCTATATCGGATGAAAAAGCAGACCACATGCCGATGTTAAGCTTACTTTCAAGTTTAGGGCTCATGAATACATCGGCACGGGTTTCGACATGCTCTAAATTAATATTAGTGTTGCCGGCGTTTTGCATCAGATAGAGAGTTTGAGCACCGTTGTCGTTTAAGATGAGATATTGATCTTGAAAAGCAAAGCCTGATGCTTCGCAGCCTTTAGGAAATGCTTGTACAGACGATACTGTGCTAAAAAGCGTTGCTGCAACTAGAAATTGTTGAATTTTTATCATTATTTTTCTCATACATATTTGCTAATCTATGGTATTATTTTATTATATTATCAAATAATGTCTACTAAATATGTTAATTCAAACGATAAATCCTGCCAGTGGTGAGCCTTTATCTGAATACAAAATGCTGACATCTGCCGAGATTAAACAAAAAGTTATTGAGGCTGCAGATACTTTTGTAGCTTGGTCGCAACTTGGTCTGCAAGATAGAATCCAGTATTTTCGGCAATTAATCACAGTACTAAACGCAGAAAAAGAAAATTGTGCTGTTTTGGCAGCACTTGAGATGGGTAAGCCAATTCAATTTGCGCGTGCTGAAATTGAAAAATGTATCTATTGTTGTCGTTATTATATCGATAATGCTGAGGATTTTTTAAACAAGCACTATGTTGCTACTGAATTTGCCAGCAGTTTTATTACCTACCAACCGCAGGGTTCGATATTGGCAATTATGCCTTGGAATTTTCCATTTTGGCAAGTTTTACGCTTTGTGGTGCCGACGATTATTGCAGGAAATGTTGTGCTGTTAAAACATGCCAGTCAGGTTGCTGGATGTGCAAAGAAAATTGAGGGGTTATTTACATCTGCAGATTTTCCCAAGGGTGTAATGACTAACTTATGTATTGCGGCCGAGCAGGTTGAGGCTATCATTGCTGAGAAAAGTATTCGTGGTGTTACGCTTACTGGTAGTGAAGCAGTGGGGCGTAAGGTTGCAAGCATTGCGGGGTGGCATTTAAAAAAGGTTGCTTTAGAGCTAGGTGGCAATGATGCTTGTTTAGTTCTAGCTGATGCAAATTTAAAGCAAGCGGCCCAGGCCATTGTGGCTTCGCGGTTACGCAATAGCGGCCAAGTGTGCATTGCTACCAAAAGAGTTATTGCTGATGCAGCTATTCATGATGAATTGGTGCAGCTTATTCGCCAAGAAATGCAACAATATGAAATGGATAATCCCTTAAATGAAAATTGTAATTTTGGGCCTATGGCGCGAGAAGATTTGCGCGATGAACTAGATGAGTTGGTTAAAAAAATGCAGACAGACGGGGCGGTTCTACTTGAGGGGGGATATATACCTGCTGGGCAAGGATTTTACTATCCGCCGACGCTGTTGATTAACGTTGACAGTAGTTCAATAGCTTTTCAACAAGAGTTATTTGGCCCAGTAATTGCGGTTAGTAAGTTTAACGACATTAATGATGGTATTGCAATGGCAAATAACACTGATTACGGCTTAGGTGGCAACATTTTCTCCGCCAACATAAAACTTGCCGCGCAGTTAGCGGAAAAAACGATTGAGGCTGGGGCTTGTTTTGTAAATTTACCCGTCACTTCAGATCCGCGCCTCCCCTTTGGGGGGATAAAAAACTCTGGCTATGGTAGAGAATTATCCAGAGAGGGTATGCTTGAGTTTATGAACGTAAAAACGGTGATAATCAATGAATGATGATTATTTTATTGAGATTAGTATTTCCAAACAACTCTTGAGTTGCTATTATCTTGACAATTGTGTGGCAGTGTATAAAATTTCATCAGGAAAAAATGGTGTTGGCGAGAAGCAGGGCTCTGGCTGTACGCCAAGAGGATGGCACGAAATTGCTGAGATTATCGGCTTAACCTCTGCTATAAATACGGTATTTGTAGGCAGAATTGCTACCGGTGAAATATACTCTAATGAGTTAGGACTGAATTTTCCAGATAGAGACTGGATATTGACCAGAATATTATGGCTAAAAGGTTTAGAGCCTTCAATAAATCTTGGGGGAGTTGTAGATACCTATAACAGGTATATTTATATTCATGGAACCAATGATGAAAAAAATATTGGCAAACCTATGTCGCATGGTTGTATACGCATGCACAATCATGACGTTATGAAATTGGCAAGTTGGGCAAAAACAGGAACCAAGGTTTTTATTCAATGATGCCTAAAAAATTAAACCAGTGGAGTAAAGAATCATGAAAATGGCAATGCATTCAGATAAACAAAATCTCCTGAAAGCAGTTTGTGAACAGATTAGTAATAAATTACCGCAGCAGTCAGCGCGGTTATGCTGCGAATTTACTAAACAGTTTTTTGGAACCATGTCTACTGATGATATTAGTCAGTGGTCTAAGGATGATTTATACGGTGCCGCCTTAAACTTCTGGAATTTAATTGAAAAGAAAAAAACTGATAATCCAGAACAGATTACTATCAAAATATATAACCCTGATTACGAGCATTATGGCTGGAAATCAACCCATACAGTTATTGAGATAATCACTAAAGATTCACCATTTCTGGTAGAAAGTATTCGTAACAGATTACACCAAATGGGCTACGTTTTACATCTAGCGGTTAATATGGGCGGTATCAATGTCAACCGAGATGGGCATGGTGTTATTACAGACATAGTGACAGGAGAGGTTTGTGTTAATGAAGCGCCAATGCTTTTTATGATTGAAAGATTAGCTGAAGACGCTCTAGCACAACTTGAACATGAGTTAATTGATACCTTAAAAGATGTTCACTTAATCGTCAATGACTGGCAGTCAATGCGAAACAGTATTATTACAACTATATCTGAGTTAGAAGCAGCAAAAAAATTCTGTGATCTGGAAAATGTGGTTGAGTCACAAGATTTTTTAAAATGGTTAGAGAACCATCATTTTACTTTAATGGGTGTGAGAGATTTTTCCTTAGTTAAAAAAAATAATGCGGAACTCTTGTTAGAGCCGGTTCAAGGAACAGGTTTAGGAATTTTAGGCGAAGGCCGCAAAGAAGTTTCAACGATTAATTTATCTGAACTGCCCAAAGAAGCACAGAACTTTTTTCTTTCTAAAAATATAATAACCGTATCTAAATCAGATTTAAAATCATCGGTGCATCGCAATACCTTTATTGACTCTATAAGTGTTAAATTATTTAATGACGGTGGAGAGGTCATTGGTGAACGCATGATCTGTGGATTTTTTACCTCAGCTGCTTATTACTCGCACATTCGTGATATTCCTCTATTACGTCAGAAGGTGCAAAGAATTTTAGATGATTCAAAGTTATATCCCCGCTCGCATGCTGGTCGAGTGCTAATTAACATTTTGGAGACCATGCCTAGAGATGATTTAATTCAAGGCACTGAGCATGAACTATTAGAAATTTCTCAAGGCATTTTTCATTTACAAGATAGAAAAAGAATTAAGTTATTTGCTAGATATGATGCTTTTAATAGATTTTTATCCTGCTTAGTATATGTTCCAAAAGAGCGTTACAATACTGAGCTACGCCGTGAAATGGAAGCTATTTTTAAGAGCAATATAGACTGCGAGTCAATTGCTTTTACAACAATGTTTTCTGAATCACAACTAGCCAGAATCCATTTTAATTTACAACTTAAGAAGGGCGCACATCGTTTAAATGCTACTTCTTTTCGGCATATTGAAGATAAGCTGATTGATATTTCTCGGACCTGGGCAGATGATTTACAAACTTACTTAATTGAAAATTTTGGAGAAGAAAAAGGTAATCACTTAAACAATTATTATAAAAATGCATTCTCCGCAAGTTATACTAGTCAATTTAATCCGCATGTGGCTGTAGTTGATATAAAGCATTTAGAAGCTCTAAATGCTGATAGTCCGTTGCAAATGAATTTCTACCGAGAGCTCGATGATGCCCATAATTATTTCAGATTGAAGCTTTATCAAAAGAATTATACCATATTGTTGTCAGATGTACTGCCCATTATTGAAAACATGGGACTAAAGGCTATCAGCGAAAGACCATTTTGTTTGAAATTAGAAGATGGAGCAACATGCTGGATAAATGAATTTACTATGTCTTATCATGATGCAGATAATCTAGATATTGATAGTATTCGTGAAAATTTTCAAACATCATTTTTGAAAATTTGGGATAATAGTGCCGAAAATGATGGTTTTAACAAGCTGGTAATTGCTTCTGGTTTAGACTGGCGTCAAGTTGTAATGTTAAGAGCTTATGCGAAGTTTTTTAAACAAATGGGAATTAATTATTCGCATGATTACATTGAATCAGCTCTGTTACATAATATAAATTTAGTAAAGAAACTATCAGCCTATTTTGAAACGCGCTTTAACCCTAATTTTAATGGGAATAGAGAAGTGCAACAAAAGCAGATCAGCGCTGAAATGTTGCATGACTTAGAGCAGGTCTCTAACCTCGATGAAGATAAAATATTTCGGCAATACATTGCGGTAATAGAAAATACCTTGCGGACTAACTTTTATCAACACGATGCTGCTGGTCAATTTAAGCCCTATGTGAGCTTTAAATTTTTTAGCCGCGATATACCGAATATGCCTAAACCATATCCGAAATATGAAATATTTGTGTATTCGCCGCGTTTTGAAGGAATTCACTTGCGTTGTAGTGATGTGGCTCGTGGCGGCCTAAGATGGTCGGACAGAAAAGAAGATTTTCGTACGGAAGTATTAGGCTTGATGAAAGCTCAACAGGTTAAAAATGCCGTAATTGTACCTAATGGAGCTAAAGGAGGTTTTGTACCAAAGCAACTTGACAAACTTACTAATCGTGATGATATTTGGGCTGAAGGAGTGTTTTGCTACCAATCATTTATTCGTAGTTTGCTTGATATTACTGATAACTATATTGATAATGAGTTAATTCAGCCTAAAGAAGTTATTGCCTATGATGGGCCAGATCCATATTTAGTGGTAGCGGCCGACAAAGGTACAGCTTCCTTTTCAGATTATGCAAATGCTATTTCAAAAGAATATAACTTTTGGTTAGGTGATGCTTTTGCCTCAGGAGGCTCCAATGGCTATGATCATAAAAAGATGGGTATTACTGCGCGTGGTGCTTGGGAATCAGTTAAGAGACATTTTTATTATTTAGGCAAAGATATTCAAACTACCGCCTTTACTGTGGTGGGGATAGGTGATTTAGCCGGCGATGTGTTTGGCAATGGTATGTTGTTATCAGAGCATATACAGTTGGTTGGTGCATTTAATCACATGCACATTTTTCTTGATCCGAATCCGGATACAGCAATTAGTTTCAAAGAACGGCAGCGAATGTTTAATTTACCACGCTCTGCTTGGTCTGATTATGACATATCTACTATATCAACAGGTGGTGGTGTTTATAGTCGTAATGCCAAATACATTCCTATATCGCCTGAAGTTGCTAAACGTTTTAATATCGAGGAAGAACGTTTAGAACCAAATGAATTAATTATAAGAATATTAACTGCTCACGTTGAGCTATTGTGGAGTGGTGGCATTGGCACATTTGTTAAAGCAACCAGAGAAACAAATCTCGATGTTGGCGATCGTTCCAACGACGCTATTCGCGTGAGTGCTAATGCATTAAAATGTGCGGTAGTAGGTGAAGGAGGTAATCTTGGCTTTACCCAGAAGGCTCGCATTGAGTATGCTTTAAAAGGCGGCAGAATTTATACCGACTTTATCGATAATTCTGGTGGGGTTAGCTGTTCGGATAAAGAAGTAAATATCAAAATATTGCTGGATGCTCTGGTAAAAAATGGAGAAATGACTCTCAAGCAACGTGATGTTTTACTTAGCGAAATGACTGAAGAAGTTGCCTCTTTAGTATTAAAAGAAAATGATCAGCAAACAAAAGCAATTAGCTTACTAGCTTCACAAGCAGCAAAACAAGTAGATTTGCATATTCGTTACATAGATCATTTAGAAAAATCCGGTAAATTAGATCGAAAAATCGAGTTTTTACCCTCAGCACATATGCTACTCGAACGCAAGCAAAACGGTAAAGGACTAAGTATTCCTGAAATTGCAGTGCTAAATTGCTATAGTAAAAACCTTTTAAAAGAAGACATTGTAGCCAGTAATATCACCGAAGAAGAGTATTTTAATGATGTTTTAATTAGTTATTTCCCCAAAGTTCTTGCCAAAAGATTTGCTGGAGAAATGACGCAACATCCACTTAAAAAAGAAATTATTGCAACTAAAATTAGCAATTTAATTGTTAATGAAATGGGCTTTACCTTTATTTATCGTCTTCAGGATGAGACTGGTGCACCACCATCAGCAATTGTAACTGCCTATTTAATTGCTAGAAATGTTTTGAAAATTGATGATACTATGAGTAGCTTAGAACTGCTGCAAAATAGTATTACTGCGCAATCGATGGTGGAAATTCAAATTTTACATATTCATCTGCTCAGACGCTTAACCCGTTGGTTGTTAAGAACAGAGAGACGGCGTTTAAACATCAAAGCAACCATTGCTAAGTACAACGATAGTGTGCAAACATTTAGGATGATTTTGCCAGCTATTCTAAGTGAACGTTATCGGGCACATTTTGATAAACGCATCTCAGATTTTATGGAGCAAGGGGTGCCTGAGGCGCTCAGTCAATCGCTGGCAACTATCAATGGAATGTTTGCTATTTTTGATATTGTAGAAATTGCCTTTAAAAAAACGGTTTCCATTGAAACTGCTGCTGCAGCTTTCTTCGCAGTTGGTGATTTTTTACAATTGGATTACGTGCGTGCGCAAATTATTGTTAACACAGCAGAAGATCAGTGGGAATCATTATCTCGAGAAGCAATTAGGGATGACTTAGATGATCAGCAGCGCAAATTAACTGAAACTGTGTTAAATGATGGCGATGATTTTAATGCTTTCTCTCTTCATTTAAAAGAGTGGTCTACTACACACGGTGGGTTAATCGAGCGGTGGCATCATCTATTAGATAATTTGAAGACTTGTAGCACCGTATCGTATACAATGTTTTTTGTAGCAATACGTGATCTGCTTGATTTAACCCAAACTGCCATGCAAAGATGTTCGGATGGCGAGGTTTGTGAATACTTTTAAACTGAATGATTAACAGGGATGTTTTTTATTCTTTAAGAAGTCAAATTACAGCATTAGGCGGCATCCTGCAGATTGCATGAGTTTAAAAACCATAGCTAATGTTGTTCTTGAGCCACAGTTAATATGATTCAATTGGGTTTGTCGTTAGAATATGCGTCCAATTTTCAGCAGGAAAATCGAAGCCATCCAAATTTCTGGTAATGATTCTTTCATTTATAGCTGCATAGATTTTGGTGATTTATTCAAAATGTTGGTGGGTTTATGCGACCAATAGCTAATTTTGATCCAAATTATAATCATCTCTACCTCAAATTAGTTAAAACCTCTTCCCTGCTTGCAGACAATCCTCGAGACACCCGTTGATATAACCATGGAATCAGTTCATCAACACTTTTGCTTCGTTAGCTAGTAAAGTGGATTACTACTGGCAAATAACCATTTCTGACGAGTCCTTGACGTCTATCAAGTAATTTTAAATCAGACTACACGGCCTGACGAATCAGTTCCAAGGCTCCATTAACTGACTATAACTCTCTAAAACAAAGCCTCCGTCAGAGGATGAGCTATTAGCCAGAGTCGCCGACACATAACGGTTTTTTATATTTCGTGTAAAGTTTTGAAACCATATCCCAGAGTTTGTGGGTTATCAATTCTGAGCGACTGTTAGGTTGCTCAGAATTGCTGAAATACTTCTTCTACAACCTCTAATGTTAAATCACTCATTGCATATACCTCCAAAATCAAGAGGTTTAACTTTACAAAATTAAAAGATCGTTGTCACACAGCCTTGCTGTAATCTCACTGTCCTATGTTGAAATTGTTTCCCAACGCCTTCATAAACCATGCAGGTACCAGATCTGTTTTCATTTCCAGCAAATGGCCTTCTGTTATCTCTGCTAACCAGATATGCTCAGGTGTCGAGTTGTCAAAAAGATAGGCACGATTAGTAAATCGTATAGCGTCTTTTAACAGATCAAGAGATCGTTGATAGCGGCTAATAATCTTATCTTCAGGAACGGAATGACCACCCATTCTCACTCTATATTGAACGCGCGAGATGTTAATCGAGGGATCTTCAGTGGCTACATAATATAAATAAGTTCGATAACCTCTTGATTGTGCTTTTCGGAGCAATTCAATCTTATCTGTAAACGACATCACAGTCTCGAAAGTAAACGATTTTGAGCACTTAATGAGCTTATGGCGAATAAAATCTGCTGCAACTGAAGCAAAATATGCATTCACACTCACACGGAAAAAACTTAAGCTATATGCATCATCCAAAAGGTCTGCATTTTTTAGCAGTGAAGAGTTGTGGAAATAGTCTAAAATTTCTTTTTCTGTAGTGTCTACGCTATAGCTTTTTAGATCGAGAAAATCATAATTCTGAATTTCTCGCTCGATCTCATCTGGATTGATAAAAACCCCAAGTAATTCTGGACGAATGATGGATTTAAATGTGCTTTTACCTGAACCATTCGGGCCTGCAAACATGCGTAATCGAGGTATTTCATTATTCATGAGGTTCGTTCCAATTTTTGACCACAAATAACTGAGGTTGCGGGAGGTAAATGCTTAATGAACTTCTGTTTTCCATCGGGAAAGACCTCAATCAAGTCCCCATTTTCACTAATAAGAACACTGCTTCCTGAAGCGAGAGCTGTCCAATAAGCTTGTTTGAATGCAACACTGGCAAGTTCTGGAATATGCTCCTCCAGAAAAGAGATTGCTTGTTCGTTAAGCGCCATCGTTAACTCCTTTTGTATCAATTAGGTAACATTCGTCAAACGGTAACACGGTCATAATCATTTTACCAGCATGGGATGCTGTATCTGCCCAAGGTTATGATAAAGAACAAAGTTAAGCCTCAGATAACCTTATGCATTCAATAAATTCTAATAGATGATTGATAGACCGTACTAGTCTATCTAATTTCCAAACTACTACAACCGGCTTAACTGTAAGTCCAAATTTTGATCGGTAGCTTAAACTCGAGCATATCCAATTTTCATAATAAATCCATAAAATTTATTTGCATATTATATCGCAAAACAATGGAATTTTGCATCTGATTTTTTCAACTGCAAGTGTATAAACGTAAGCCCTACAAAATTCCACTCTATTGCATAGTATAAAATTGTAATGTTGTAGTTTTCTAGCAATTTGGACTTTGGATTACAATGTACATAAACAATAGGAAAAAGTATTAAGAAATTTTTACAAAATTTTAAAAAAAAAAGATTGACCTGGAAATAACATAAAGGGCGCCTGTTTCTGAGAAAAAATTTAAATGCAACAAATGAAAGAAAAATGACAACAATTTAGCCAAGAGCTCTATGACTTATTCATCAAAAGACCTGAGGCTATATTTAACTTATTAGATGCGCTAAGTAGCGATGGTCATCAATATAAAAGCGTTGTAGAATTTAGGGAACTCGCAATTAATAGTTTACCTCTTCATAGCAAAGAGCTTATACTCAACTTAATTTGAGGTACTCAGAAGTAAACAGGACATAAGTAAGAAAGGT
>Ga0214917_10003135_pt1 | contig 19396 bp, 12 predicted proteins | sample LL_1208_BB_MetaG_FD_177983 | JGI IMG/M metagenome (GOLD analysis project Ga0214917, IMG submission 177983) | Freshwater microbial communities from Lake Lanier, Atlanta, Georgia, United States - LL_1208_BB | ecosystem: Environmental > Aquatic > Freshwater > Lake | place: USA: Georgia | collected...
GTAGGCATCAATTGCTGGGCCGCCGTGAAGTTGGAGCAGGAAAACACCGCCAGCCGCACCGGATCGCTGTTCACCGGCAGGGTCTTGGTCTGGCCAACGGCTGAAACCGTGTTGCCGGAGCTGAAGCGGTAGTAGTAAGAGGTGTCGGCGCTGAGGCCATCGGCCTCAACCTTCACGGTCCAGTCGCGGGCGGCACTGGTGCTGAATGTGCCGTTGCCTTTGATCGAGCCCGGCGCGAAGTCGGTGCTGGTGGCGATCTCCCACTTCACATTCAGAGGCTCCGTGAGCCCTGAAGGTGGCGTGACGCGGGTCCAGAGAATGACCGAATTGGCGTAGGGATCGCCTGACGCCACACCGTGAACAAAGCTGCTGCTGGAGACTGTCATGGTGTGACGTACGTGGCTGTGCCGAAGAGGGAATCAGTTCGCTGAACTGAGACAGTGTATGTAGGGGAAGCCGATCCCCCCGTTGTCGGAGAGATCGGCGTGGTTGGCGACTCGCCGGGACTAGACCGCGAGACCCGCGAAGTTGGCCTGGCTGTTGAGGCTGCTGGCGCTGAGGTTGGTGAAGTGACCCACATCCACACCGGCCACCTTCAGCAGGGTGTCGGTTCCCACTTGGGTGAAGCTGAGGTTAGCGAAGGCCACTCCCCGCAGACCCACCAGGTCTTCACCGGCCTTGAAGTCCATCACGTACTGCTTAGCGGCAGGCTTATCACCAGGTGCGCTAATCAGCCAGAACTGGTCGGAGCCAGCGCCACCGTTGAGGTAGTTGGTGCCGGCACCATCAAGGATGGTGAACTTATCGTTGCCTTCGCCGCCAAGGGCGCGGTTGCCCATGGTGCCGATGACGAAGTCGTCGTCGCCGCCATTGCCGCTGAGGCGGTTGCCATTGCCGCCGGTGGCCCAGATCTGATCAGCGCCGCCGCCGCCGGTGATCACATCGCGGCTGCCGGCGAAGATGGTGTCGGCGCCGGAACCGGTGAACACCTTGTTCTCGAAGCCGTCGCTGAGGGACACATCCACCTCATCATCACCGGCGCCGGTGAAGATGGTGTTGCCGATCAGCGTGAGGTCCTTGCCCGCATCAGGCATGAGCAGGCTATCGGCGCCAGAGGTGCCAACCACAGGAGCTGGCTCGATGCCGGGCAGGTCGATTCTGAACATGAAGAGCTGACCGCCGTAATCAGCCTTGGTGGCTTTCAGTGCACCACCAGACTCACCTCCGTGTTGAACAGCGCCGATGAAGACGTGCTCTGAGAGGGGGCGGCTCTGTTCAACGATCTGCACCCCGTTGCCTTCCAGTTCTTCCTGTGTGTAGAACGAGCCATCAGCTTTGGTGGCCACCAAAGCGGTGACATTCCAACTGCCAGAGAACTCAGAACCCGACTTGGTCTCAAATGTGCCGCCATAGGTGGAAACCCCGGCAAGAGCACGCGGGTTCTTGTTGCCGCCGGCCTGGGCAAGGAAATAGCCCGTGCGATCGGGTTCAATCGCCAGGGTGTCCTCGTTGAGCACCAAGGCAAACTTGCGCTCGCCGTAGTCGTTACCCGAGTCCTCATCAACGATCAGGATGTCTGCATCGGATGATTTCACCCAGAGCAGGCCATCGGGAGCTACGGATTTGTTCGTGTTCGCTTCAATGTGCTTCTCGGCAGTGGCACCGTTGGGGTTGCCTTTGGCATCAAAATGCCCCACGCCCTTGCCGCCCACATCCAGGGTCAGCGCCCCATTGACAGCTGGCAGGATTCTGGTGAAATCAGCGGAGAGATAGTCAGGCAGTTTGTTGCCGTCAAGATCTCTGGTGAGATCGGCAACCATGCTGGTGAACTCAACTCCCAAGATGGCGCCCGTGGCGGTGTGATTCTGGATGAAGCGGAATTTGCTTGTGTCCGGATCCACGCCGGGATGCTCCACCTTCGTGTCGCCATTGAAGAAGGTGTAGCCAGCGGGTTGCTTGTTGGCTTCGGTAGCAGTACCAACAGTGTCGCCATCCTGGGCCCAACGGAGAACTTCCGTGTCCTTAACAGCTTCAGGAGAGCCAAAACCATCCCAGCGGTAGTCGGTGGCGTAGAAGCGAACCGAGAAGTCATCGGGTGCCGCTGCATTTTGCAGATAGGCATCCAGCATCTTGTTGTCGGCATTCACGGTGGTGATGCCGAGCTGGTTGTAGGTGGTGGTAGTGGCGGCCATGCCATAGAGCTGGCCATAGAGAAGGCCGTTGGCACCCAGGAAGCGGTCGCGCTCGCTGAGGTTGACATCGGCAAAGTTGATCTGGTTCCCTGCGGCATCCAATCCCTTGCGGCCCACGTAGACCTTGAGGGGAGCAGGATTGATGTCGTGGTTGTAGCCGGAGGCCACGATCACCACATAATCCTTATGGCCGGAGTTCATCGGCATCAACTTCTCGTAGCCCGCCTGACCAAGGGCAGGCGCGGTGTAGGCCACCTCGTTCTTGATGTCCACCACCATCGAGGCAAGGCCCATGGTGCCGTTGGCCACATCAGACCCTGTGAGTGGCCCAGTGCCGTCCGGATCGGCGAACATGTTGCCGAGTCTCCACTCTTCACCCATCAGCCAAATATCATCTTTGAAGCCGATACCAGCTCCATATTTATTGGCCGGCTCATACCAGGCGCCGCAGAAGGAGTGGAAGAAGAAATCACCCTGGGTTAACTGCTTGGCGGGCAGGAACTCAACGATCGTCCCATCTGGATTAGTCTGGTTGCCCCACTTACCAGCAAGATCGAGTTTGTCGGTGGTCTTTTTGGTAACTTCCTTGCCGAAGACGTTGTAGACCCTGTCGAACAAGTGACCAGAAGCCTTGAACATCGTGCTGGCCGCCGCCTCGTTATCGAGAAAGCTGGCAAACTTGGCGCGGTCGTAGTCGATGTAGTGGATGTGTGAGCCGGTGAATTTCACACCGCTCTCCATCAGCCAGCCATAGGTCTCGTTGGAGTTGGTGGCGTAAGACTCCGACTGATAGACAAGGCGTATGGTGGCGTCGTCCTTCAGCCAGGCAGCGTTGCCATCCGGCCAGCCGGTGAGGGCCATTTTGGTGAGCGGATCCACCTCTCCGACTGTTGCCAGCGCCTTGAACTTGGCATAGGGAAAGGCGGTATCACCACTCTTTCCATCGAGCAGTTCGGATGGCTCATTGGCAGTACTGGCCTCAGCTACGAGGGCAACTACCTCGCCGATGTTTTTAATCGTGGTCATGGATTGTGAGAAGAATGAGGACGGGACTTGGCTTGTTTAGTCAGAAAAAGATGTTGGTTGCAGTATTGGTGCTTCGCGAATTCATTACTTAAATTTTTGCTGATGAAGCACTGCCCTATTTATAAATAATGGGGATCTTCGCCAGCATCCCCTAAATTTAACTATGGCTGGGCGTCTGAAGCCCTTTTGTGCGCAGCATCTCATTTGGACGTGTCGCTGGCTACCTTTTTGTATCAGCCGAGGACGAAGTTGGCCTGGTTGTTGAGGCTGGCGGCGCTCACGTTGGTGAAGTGACCAACGGCTGTGCCAGCAACGCCCAAGAGCGTGTCGGCACCAACCTGGGTGAAGCTGAGGGCACTGAAAGCAACGCCCTGCAGGCCAATTTTGTCTTCACCAGCCTTGAAGTCCATCACGAACTGCTTAGCGGCAGGCTTATCGCCAGGTGCGCTAATCAGCCAGAACTGGTCGGAGCCAGCACCACCGTTGAGGTAGTTGGTGCCGGCACCATCAAGGATGGTGAACTTGTCGTTGCCTTCGCCGCCAAGGGCGCGGTTGCCCATGGTGCCGATGACGAAGTCGTCGTTTCCGCTATTGCCGCTGAGGCGGTTGCCATCGCCGCCGGTGGCCCAGATCTGATCAGCGCCGCCGCCGCCGGTGATCACATCGCGGCTGCCGGCGTAGATAACGTCGGCGCCGGAACCGGTGAAGATTGTGTTTGCAGATCCAGCAAGGATTTCAATGTCCACGCTGTCGGCGCCGGCGCCGGTGAACAGCACATCACCTTTGCCGTCGAAGCCCTGAAGCTTGATGGCATCAGAACTGAATGTGTCATCGGCTCCGCTTGTACCTAGCTTCACATCAATCACCTCATCCGTGCGCACCGCCAGGTTCTGCAGCCGCAGATCCTGGGAGACGGGGGTTTCGGGTTGGTTGTAGGCCTGGGCCTGGCTGCCGTAATTCGTCTTGAGGTACTCGGCCAAGGCATCCTGCTCGGTGCCATCGCCACTGAATTTGGCGGCACCGGTGAGCGGTGCGTTCGCATTGAAGAGATCCACACGCTGCTCAGAAGCATCCTTGGCGAATGGATAGCTGTCGCCACCGCTAGCAAGGAAGTTGAGCGTCACCATCCGGAACGTGCGGGTTGCATCACCAACTAGCGCGCCGGCTCGAACCACCACATCCAGGTCATTGCCCTGGCTGTCTTGGACGGCGAGATTCACGATGCGGCTACCGGCCGGCTTGGTGAGATCGAAGCTGAAGGCCAGGCCGCTTACCTGGGGGAAGCGTCCCTGGTTGGGGTACAAGGCAATGCCGTGCTCTAGCAGCTCCTTGAGCTTGCTGGCGCTCACGGTCACCAGGGAGAGGCTGTTGTTGAAGCGCAGTGAGTTCTCGATATCGAGGGTGGACACACCGCCCTCAGGCTTATTGGCTGAGGGATTGGCGAGTGGGGGTTCCTTGGCCCCGCTCACCACATCGACCGATCCGATCTGAGAGCGGATGCCGCCACCGTTCTTGAGGGAGATCACAACCGATCGGTCGATGCTCTGTGCGTAGGAGAGGTTGGCGTCAGCCGTGAGATCACCGAGGTTTGTTTCCTCCGACCGCACGAAGGCCCGCTCACCCTCGAGGTAGACATTGGAGAAGCCCCAGACCTGGCCATCCTTGCTGCCGATCACCGCCTGCACGGCATCGGTGAGATCTTGCACGTTTTCAGCCTTGGTGCCATCGGCGAAGGCTGTGGTTGCGAGTTCTGCCTCGGTTACCTTCCAGGCCTTGGCCACATTGGCAGCGGTGGCGGCATATGCCCCACTCACCAGTGGATCAACGCTGCCAGGGATGATGCGGCCCTGGGCATCGAAATCCACCACCAGGCGGCCGAGGTAGGTGTATTCGTTGTCGGTGTTGACGATCACAGTTGTGCCGCCATCAGCACCTTGGGTCACCAACGGATAGGTATCGGCGAAGTTGGCGTCATGACCCGGGAAGGCCACGGCCTGATCGTTGCTGTCGCCTAGGCGGGTGTTCGAACCACCAGCCAGGATGATGTCCACACCGCGGAGCAGAGGAGCCAGGGCCTTCTCATTACCGATCTGCTGCAGGTGGGCCATCAGGATCACCTTGTTCACCCCTTGGGAGATGAGGTCGTCGATCACCGGCTGCAGCTGACTGGCCAGTAGCACCATGTCGTCACGCTCTGAGCCGTCGCCGACGAAACCCTTCACTTCCACCCCACCGGTGGAGCTGATCTTCTCGACGATCTGGGTGGCAGCCACCAGGCCGATCTTCTCGCCGTTTTTGGTGACTACGGCCGAGGGCACGATCTTGCCCTTCTGGGCAGAGGCTTCCTCAAGACCCGCTGTGGCGGTGGTGTTGGTGAAACGGCTACTCAGATCAGCATCGCCGCTGAAATCGAGGTTGGCCGACATGTAGGGGAATTGAGCACCCACCCAGCCGGAGGCGGGGGTGAAGCTGTCCCGGAACACCCGCGAGCCCAGGTCGAACTCATGGTTACCGATCGTGGAGGCCTCCACGCCGATCAGGTTGTGGATGGCGATATCAACCGCGCCAACCGGATGGTTGGTGGAGGCAGCCATGCTGATGGTGGAGCCGGTTACGGCGTTGAGCTCATCGCGCACGCTGAGGTCTGTGCCGCCGTTGAGGAAGGGGCCAGGGATGAAGTTGTCGCCACCGGCCAGGATCAGGGTGTTTGCATAGGTGTTGTCAAATCCATCAACGAGGCCTGCGAGGTAAGGCGCCGTCTGAGACGCCAGCAGGCCGGCTTCTCCATCGGCGAGGTGCAGAAGTTGCAGGCGGTATGGGATCGGGAAATCCACCACCGACACCACATCGTTGCCCTCGCTGGAAGCGATCACGCTGCGGGCGGCGTTGGTGGCGGTGGTGAGGAAGGTGAGGCCCTCCACGCGTTGGGCCCCGGGGAACGCGATGGGATCAACCGCCACGACGGCATAGGGGTTGGTCACGTCGAAGACAGCAGCCACGCTGGTGGGTGTTCGTTCCAGGGCCACAAAGGCGAAGGTGCTGCCGTTGAGGGTGAACACCTCCACCATCTCGGGTTCAGTGCCCTTGTCGTCGTCGCGGTTGTAGTCCTTGTTGAAGTAGCCGAGGCTATTGGCCAGATTTTCCAACGCCGAGCTGGAATCAAACACCACGTTGCCCTTGTCGTCGTAGATGCGCAGGGATCGAGAGCCGATGCTGAAGGCTTTGTCGACCTTGCCGTCGCCGGTGATGTCGCCGTAGTCGTTCAGGAGATTGAGGCGAGTGCGGTCGATGCCTGTGGCTGTTTTGAAGGCGGCATTGAGGGCGCTGACACCGGGATGGTCGCGGAAGGCTGTGCCGTTGACCAGCGTGCTGGAGTCGGCCCGGGTGAGGTCGAAAAAGATATTGCCTTTGTCGGGTTCGTATTCGCGCGAGTCGCCTTCGCCCGCTGCCAACAGGAACCGACGGCCCTGGGTATCGGTGTAGGTGGCGATGCCATCGGGCATCGTGAGGCTGTAAACCGGGAGCCCGCTGATCGGCAAGTACTTGTTGCCGCCGCCGGAGGTGCCATTCACATCGCGATCGGAGCTGTCGAAGCCGGCACGGTCGAAGCTGACCACGGTGAAGGCATTGCCCGTGGCGCCTTCGGTACCGAAGTCGTTGTCGTAGTTGAGCACCAAGGCGCCGTCGTCGCGGATGGTGAGGCCTTCGGGCTTGTCGTAGGCGGCAGTGCCGCCGATCGAGGGCAGGTTAAACAGCTCGATCTTGTTGGCCAGGCGGATGCCGGCTTTTGCCAGGGTGTCGGCGCTGGAGGTGGAGAAGATCTGCGCGGTGGCCGGATTGCTGTCGTGATCAACCAGGGTGCGGCGGTTGTCGAGCAGCTCGGGGCTGGCCACGCCGATCTTGCCCAACCAGCCATCGCTGGCCTGGTTGGCAGCGGTGGTGATCGGCAAGGTGTCGGTGGCGCCGCGCAGATCCGCTTCGTACACCTGTTTGAAGCCGGTGAGGCTGCGGGTGCTGTCGCGCTCCATCACCAGGAACACGCCGCGAGCAGCATCGAAGGCCACATCACCGATCTTGTCTTGACCGGTGCGGCCGCTTAGTAGGTAGAGATGCTCCTTGACCGGAATCCCAGTGGCGGGATTGATCGCCAGGATGCGGGTGAGTTCGGAGGTGCTGCGGCTGGCGCTGGTGCCGTTGCCGTCCTTGTCCAGGGGACTCTGCATGAAGGCGTAGAGCAACCCGTCGGTGGAGTTGAAGGCCATGCCTTCAATACCGCGGTTGCTCCAACGGTTGCCGTAGATGGCCGGCAGGCTGTCGATCGTTTCAGCACCGATCGGGCTGGCGCCGTTCACGTTGTGCTGTGTTGCCAGCTGGGCTTTCTGGCCGGCAGGAATGTAACGCTGAATCAGGTTGCCTGTGGTGAAGTCGAACAGGGCAATCTGTCCGCGGTATTCGTCGCCGACGGCAAACACCTTGCGATCGGTGCCGCCGATGGTCACGTTGAACACCGATACGGTTTCCGAGTCGATGCCGAACGGGTCGTAGGGGAGGGCTGCGTTGGTTTTGTCGACGGGGATATCGTCTTTGATGGCCAGCTGCGGCAGGCCGGTGAGGGGCGTGCCGTCGGAACGTTTCAAGCCGATGCGGGCCAGTTCGCTCACCGCGCCCGTCGTGCGGTTCATGCCCAGCTTGTAGATGGAAGGCTGGAAATCGGGGTCGAGGAATTGGCGCTTGCCATCAACGACGTTGCCATTGGGGCCCCGGTCGGTAATCGAGTAGTAGACGTCCAACTCGGTACCGCTAACCGTCTCCTTGCCGGCAAAGGTCAGACCCGACAGACCACCGGCCAGTACGTCAGTGGGTAGGTTGGCCGTACCAGCGGCATACTCCAGTTCGAAGCCATAGTTCTTGGCGCTGGCAATGCCCCGGCTCCAGTCCTTGATACCCGCTGAGAAGATCTCCTTGACCACAGGTGTCGCGCCGCTGATATCGAGCACGGCGATGGCATTGTTTTCCTGCAGTGATACCCAGGCGCTCTTGCCGTCGGCGCTGATGGCGATGGCCTCAGGTTCGATGTCTTGGGCCACGGTGGTGGTGACCCCCAGGCGTGTGCCAATGCGCACGCCACGGTTGATCAACTCAGCCCGGCGATTTTCCCAGGCGCTGAAATCTACGCTCTGCACATTCGCCTGGGCCGGGGCCACGGGCGTGGCAGCGAGATAACCACTGGTGTCGATCAGTGAGATCGAACCAATCGGATCGATCGTGTAGAGCGAATTTGGTTCACCCTCGTTGGTGGCCAGCAGCTTGCTGCCGTCGCTGCTGAACTTCACCATGTCGGGCAGGGGGCCGACGGTGACGGTGCTGATATGAACAGGTAGAGCGGGATTGCTCAGGTTGTAGAACTGAACAAAGCCGGGGTTGGTCTTAACGCTGTTCTGTACGGCCACGGCCAGCAGATTGCCGTACACGGCAACGCTCTGCAGGGTCTGGCTGCTGTCGGCTGGGGTGGCCTTTGCGACGGCCACCGGCGCTGCGGGGTTACGAAGGTCGCTCACGATGATCGCGCCAGACCCTCCACCCACGGTGTAGAGATATCTGGTCGTTGGGTTGTAGGCGGAGATCTCCGCGTTGGCTCCGAGGGCAGCAACGTTGAGCGCTCCATCCACGGCGGCGACGGACGGAGAGAGCGCGGTGAAGGTCAGAGCCAATGGATTAACCAAAATTTCCCGCATACTCACGCCTTGCCAGGCGCGCCGGGTTAGCAGAACCTTCGGCTTCCGCTTAAGAGCTGGCTAAATGTGTTGCTGCTAATGCATGGCCGTGTTCGCCACTACGGAAGATCCGCGCCTGCCAGCTTGACGAAGCGCTGGATGGCGATGATGTTCCTGAAGGTCAACTGGTGGTGCGGCTGCTGCTCAAGCTGCTCTGAGTTTTGCTGCGCTCATGAGCCGTAGATCAAGGCCTTGAGCCCCGCTTCATCCAGCACCGCCACCCCCAGGCTCTCGGCCTTGCTGAGCTTGCTGCCGGCCTCCTCGCCAGCCACCACATAGCTGGTTTTCTTGCTCACCGAGCCGCTCACCTTGCCGCCGGCTGCTTCGATCAGGGCCTGGGCCTGGCTGCGGCTCAGCGTGGGCAGCGTGCCGGTGAGCACGAAGGTCTGGCCGGCCAGGGGAGCAGCCCCTCCGTTGGCTCCTGTCGCTGCGCCGGCCGCCGCCAGCTCCGCTTCGCTCGCCGCCAGGGACAAGCCCAGCCGCTCCAGCTGCGTCAGCAGCTGCTGGTTGGCTGCTGTGGCGAACCACTGCTCGAGGCTCTGCACGATCTCGCCGCCGATGCCATGCACGGCCGTGATCAGCTCGGGCGACTCCGAGGCGGCGGTGGCCAGCTCCGCTACACTGGGGAAGGCCCTGGCCAGCGCCTTGGCGTTCACCTCGCCCACGTGATGGATGCCCAGGCCATAGAGCTGGCGCTGCCACGGCTGCCGTTTCGAAGCAGCCAGGGCGGCCACCAGGTTCTCGGCTGATTTCGCCCCCATCCGCTCCAGGCTCGCCAGCACGGCGGCCTCCAGGCCATAGAGGTCGGCGATTGAGCCCACCAGACCCCGGTCCACCAGCTGCTCGATCAACTTGCCGCCGAGCCCATCCACATCCAGCGCCCCCTTGCTCACCCAGTGGCGCAGGGCGCCGCGCAGGATCGCCGGGCAGCTGCTGTTTACGCAGCGGGTGGCTGCCTCGCCTTCCTCGCGCACCAGCGGCGAGCCGCATTCCGGGCAGGTGTGCGGTAGCTCCAGGCGCGCGGCGCCAGAGGGGCGCAGATCGGGCAGCACCCGCAGCACCTCGGGGATGATCTCGCCGGCCTTGCGCACCACGATCGTGTCGCCGGCGTGCAGATCCAGTTCCGCCAGCCGATCGGCGTTGTGCAGGGTGGCGCGGCTCACCATGGTGCCGGCCAGGGGCACCGGCTCAAACTCGGCCACCGGTGTGACCACCCCCGTGCGGCCCACCTGGCAGCTGAGGCGCAGCAGCTTGCTGGGGGCTTCCTCGGCGGGGTACTTGAGGGCGATGGCCCAGCGGGGCGCCTTCTGGGTGAAGCCGGCGGCGTCCTGCAGGCGCAGGTCGTCGAGCTTCACCACCACGCCGTCGGTGGCGTAGTCCAGCGTCCGCCGCCCCTCATCCCACTGGGCGAAGAAGGCCTCCACCGCCGCCAGATCCGGCAGCAGCGCGGCATTGGGATTCACCTTGAAGCCGGCGGCCCGCAGCCACTGCAGGCTCTCCCATTGCGAGCTGGGCGGCGGCGGATCGCCCGGTCCCGGCTGCCAGCCGGCCGGCAGATGCAGGGTGTAGGCGAAGAAGTCGAGCCGCCGCGCGGCCACCACGCGCGGATCCAGCTGGCGCAGGGTGCCGGCGCAGGCGTTGCGCGGGTTGGCGAACAGGGCTTCGCCGCGGGCATCGCGCTCGGCGTTGATGGCCGCGAAGGTGCCATCGGGGATCAGGGCCTCGCCGCGCACCTCCACCCACTCTGGCGGATTCTCCAGCTGCAGCCGCAGCGGCACGGCCGTGATCGTGCGCACGTTGGCGGTGATCTCTTCGCCTTGCTCGCCATCGCCGCGGGTGGCGGCCCGGGTGAGCAGGCCCTCGGCATAGCTCAGGGCCAGGGCGTTGCCGTCGATCTTGAGCTCGCCCACCATCGCCAGGGCGGGCTGGGGCTCGCCAGCGGCGGGTTCACGGTCGAGAACCTTCAGCAGGCGGGCAAACCAGGCCTCCAGCTCCGCGGTGTTGAAGGCGTTGTCGAGGCTGAGCAGGCCGATGCGATGGCGCACGCTCTGGAAGCCGTCCGCCGGAGCACCGCCCACCCTCTGGGTGGGGCTGTCGGGGGTCACCAGCTCCGGGTCGGCGCTTTCAAGATCCAGCAGCTCCCGGTAGAGGCGGTCGTAGACCGTGTCCTCCATCTCGGGCGCATCGAGCACGTAGTAAGCGTGAGCGGCGCGGCTGAGCAGCTCACGCAGTTCGGCGGCTCGGCTTGCCGGCTCGGCGTTGGAGGAGCTCACGGGTCGGCTGCCGGCTCAGCTGTGGGACATCAGATGAGTAAGCGTCAGGCGGCGGCCAGCTTCTGGATGCGGTCCACGCGCCAGTCATCTTCCACCTTCACGAAGGTGAAATCGAGCGGCAGCTCCTCGTTCGTTTCCGACTTCAGCTTCACCGTCAGGATGATCTGGTCCTCCTGGATGCGCGGCCGGCCGGATTTGAGGTTGCGGTACTTATTGAGCTGCAGGCCCGCCAGGAAGCGCAGGAACTGCTGACGATTCACGTGCGAGCGGTAGTTCTTGGTGGTGAGCAGATAGGCGGCGTCGATCCGGCCCGAGGCCACCTGGGTGAAGAACTGCTTGATCACCGGGTTGATGCCCCGGGCGTTCAGCACCAGCTTCACGGCGCTGATGGTCCAGTAGAGCAGCAGGGCGCCGGCGCCGGCGGCCAGGGCCTTGGTGCCGATGGTCTGCACCAGTTGCATGTCCATGGACGCACGGGAACGCAAGTGCGGCCGATTCTGCAGGAGCGGAGCCGGATGGTGGCCCCGGTGCGGGTGCGGGTTACCCCAGCGGCTCGATTGTTTTCGGCCAGACTCGGCGCGCCGCTCACCCGCCAGTCCCCCGCCTCGGCATGCCGCTCGCTCCGCTGCTGCCGCTGTTCCACCGGTTGAACCGCGAACACTTTGAGGGTGCGCTGGCGCCCGATGGCCTCAGCCTTGTGAGCGTGCGCTGGAGCGATGGGCGCATGAGGCGCAGCGCCGGCCTGTATCGCTTCGGGCGGCGGGCCGATGGCTCAGCGCTCAGCGAGATCGTGCTGTCGCGGCCGTTGCTGGAGCCCCTGCCTCCGCAGGCCACCGCCAGCACCCTCTGCCACGAGATGATCCACGCCTGGATCCACCGGGTGCTGCGGGCCAACGAGGTGCACGGCCCTCACTTCAGGGCCCGCATGGCGGCGATCAACGCGGCCCAGCAGGAGTTCCGCGTCAGCGTGCGCCATCGCTACCCGGTGCCCGCCCGGCCGCCCCGCTGGATCGCCCGCTGTCCCAGTTGCGGCCTCGCGGCCCCCTACCGGCGCCGTCAGGCGGGCATCGCCTGCCGGCTCTGCTGTGAACGCTTCCACGGCGGCCGCTGGAATGCCGCTTATCAGCTGGTGTTTGAGCCAGCGGCGGCTTAGCTTGCCGCCCATGGCCACCTTCCTCTGGACCCTGCAATGCGGCGGCGTGGCGATCACCCTGCTGGGCATGGGCCGCGACCGCTGGTTGCGGGCCCGTCGCCTCGGTCGCTGAGCGCTGTTTAGCCTGCAGCGATGGTGGATCAACCCCGCTACCGCAACCCTGAGCTGCGCGACTGGCGCGAAGCGCCAAGAAGTGATTGGCGTGAGGCCCCGCGCCCTGAGGCACGTTCCGAGTCCCGTTTCGAGCCGCGGCTGGAGCAGCGGTTGGATCAGTGGATGACGGCGGGACGACAGCTGGTGGATGGAGTCGCCGGGGCTCGCCCGGGCTCGCGTCCGTCGGCGCGCTCAGCCGGATCCCGGGCCGGATCGCCCCTGCGCCTCGACCATCTGGGCCGCTGGGTGGAGGACAGGCTCGACTGGCTGCTTGAAGATGACGACGGCTGGCGCGAACCCTGGCAGGAGGGCGCGCCGCCACGACAGGAGCGGCCGCAGCGGGCTGCGCCTGCGCCTGCACCGGCCCCGCAGTCCTCTGCCGAGCCAGCCGCGTCGTCCCGGCGCCGGCCGCTGGAGGCCGTGTCCCGCCGCACGGCACCGCTGCTGCCCCCGCCGTCCGTGGAGCAGCCCGTGGAGCAGCAGGACTGGCCCGATGATTCGAGCTTCAGCCTGAACCGTTGGCGGCGTGACGCCGGGGGCGACCTGCCGGCCCGTGGTTCGGTCGCTCCTTCCGAGTCGGCGACTCCGTCAGCTCGGGCTGTGCCCCGTTCCTCACGCCGCCGCCCCGGTTGACCCCGTGGCTGTTGCGCTGCACCTGAAAGCTGCAGCCCAGTTCGCGGAGCTGCCGGTTCACCGGTTCCACCAGCTCGCCGGGTAGTTCCTCGGCCATCTGATCGGCGCTGGTGCTGATCGAGGGAGATCCCTCGGTGAGCGCGCTGAGCAGGGCGGCCCATTGCTGCACCAAGGTGGCTCGCTGCACAGTCACCAGCCCAGCGGCCTCAAAGGCGCGGCGGCAGTGCTGGCGATGCCAGAAGGGTTGGCCTCCCTGGCGTTGCCGCTCCCTTTCTGTGGCGCAACCGGCATCGAGGGCGCGAGAGGTGGGCTGCCCCTCCGGATCGCGCAGGCCCGCTTCACTGAGCAGGCGGCCGCAGTGCACCGCGGAGATGCCGTAGAGGCGCCCGAGATCGGTGAGGGTGAGCCAGGGGGATGCCTCACCGCCGGGAGCGGCCCCGCTGTGCAGGGCTGGAAGGCCTGGTGCGCCGTGCTGTCGCGCCGTCATCTCGCCACGCTCCTGTCTGACTACCTCCATGCTGGCCGCAGCACAGGTGTGGTCAAGTTGTCAATCTCACTCCGTAGCGCTACGTCACAACTGTTGCAAAGCGTCATGAAGCAAGCGCTTGGCAGGGGCCGAGCCAGTCCTGCAGGCGTGGCGAGAACACTTCGCGGATCACCGTGAGTTCGCGGCCGCCGCGAAAGAAGCGGTAGTGGCGGCTCCAGTAGGGCCCGGGGCAGCCGAACCCCTCCGCCAGCCAGGGAGCCTGAACCAGGGCCAGGCCGTCCACCTCCCGGTAGAGCTCAGCCCGATCGGCGGTGAGGCTGCGCCAGATCGGCTGGGAGCGCTGCTGCAGGTGCCGTTCCGCCTGCTCCTGGTTCCACCAGCTCTCCGCCCAGGCCAGGGTGTGGAGGCCGCAGCGCAGCCACACCTGGCGGCGCAGCAGCGGCCGCTCAAGCTCCTCCACCTCGGCCGGCGCCTCATTGCCCGGGTCAGGGTCGGCCGCCATCGCGATCACCTCCACCTCCACCGCCAGCCCCGTGAGCGATTGCAGATGGCGGGTGGGGCTGCCATCCCCCAGCAGCAGCAGCCGCCAGGGGCCACTGAGGGCAGGGCCGTCGCCCTCGGTTCCGCTCACGCCGGCTGCCACCGCCTCGGGTGCGGCCTGCCAGATCGGTTCAGGGGAGGGCCAGAGGGGTGGTTCGTGCACAGACAGCGGAGCGCGGCCCGTTCAGGCCGTCAGAAACCACTGCTGATGCTGACGCGCCGGCTGACGCCGGCGCGTTCGATCACGGCCGAATCACCACTGGTGTTCACCAGCCGCCAGCCGCTGCTGCCGATGCTTTCCCCCGCCGTGGCATTGGTGGAGCTGCCGCCCACCTGGAAGATGGCCGATCCAGGCTTGCCGGGGATCTGCACCACACCCACCAGTTCCGGGGTGGCGCCGCCGCCACTGCCGGAGGGCACCGGTGGAGGCGGAGTGGGTGGACCGGACCAAGCTGACGCGCTGGCCACCGGCGCAGGCGCCCTCAGCGTGCCGTTGACGGGCACCTTGAGGGGAGCGGCGCCGCCACTGCCCTGGCCCTCAAGTTGGCCAAGCTCCTCGATCCAGGGCTCAGTCGGGGGCGGCGGCGGCAGACCGTCGCTGCGTGCCGTGGTGTCTTCCTTGGTGGCTTGAGCCGCCGGATCCGTCGCTGCGGCGGTCTCGTTGCCGTCCAATTGCCTGATGCCCTCGAGCAGGCGGATCGTGCGCTCCTGGCGCAGATCCTGGCTGGCCTGGTTCCAGCCGATCCAGAGGGTGGCGGAGGTGCCCAGGGCCAGGCAGGCCAGGCCGCCGCCGCAGGCGAGGGCCAGCTTGGGCGGGATCGCCACACCGCCGATCTGCCAGGGGCTGGAGAGCCAGGCGCGGTTGAACAGGGGGGATTGCGGTCGCCAGGGAGCCTGGCCCCAGGCGGAACGGCGCCGGCCGCCGGCCACACGTTGTTGCGGCGCTGACGGCACGGCCGTGAGCGGTGTTGCAGCCTTCTGCGGTGCGGCCGGCGGCATAGCAGCAGCTGCCGGTGCCTCGCGCACCTCCACCTCGATGCTGTCGTCGTTGTTGCTGGCAGGCCGGGCTGGCGTCGCGTCCGAACGGGTATACCCATCGCTGGGCACCGCAGCCACGGCCGGGCTGAACACGCCGTCCATGACCTGCTCGGCCCGCAGTTCCCAGAAGGCCCTGGAGGTGGTGGTGGAGTGACTCGAGGTCACCAGCAAACCATCCCGGACTGCGACAGGTTCGCCGCAGATTAACGGTCCTCTCCGGCATTGACGAGAGAGCGCCGCCGGCGCTCCAGCTCCAGCCAAAGCAGCAGAGCGCTCACATCGGCCTGGCTCACCCCGGGCACCCGTCCGGCCTGCCCTAGATTGCTCGGTTGGATGGCGGCCAGCTTCTCGCGCGCTTCGCGTGAGAGGGTGCCGATGGCGGCGTAGTCGATCCCCGGCGGGATCGGCCGGTGTTCCTGCTTCTTCACCTGCTCGATCTGCTGTTGCTGGCGGGCCAGGTAGCCGCTGTAGCGGATCTCGATCTCGGCGGCCTCGCGCACATCCACCGGCAGGGCCGGATCTGCCAGGCCGTGCCGCACCAGCTCGGCGCTGCCGAAACCGGGCCGCCGCAGTAGATCGGCCAGGGTGATCGAGCCCTTGATCGGCGCGTTGGTCTGGGCCTCCACGGCGGCGGCGGCAGGGTCGCTCGCCTTGAGCCGCACCGTGTCGAGCCGGCGCCGCTCGGCCGTGATTGCCGCCTGTTTGGCCTCATGGATCTGCCAGCGACGGTCGTCGATCAGACCCAGCTCGCGGCCAAGCGGCGTCAGGCGCCGGTCGGCGTTGTCGCCCCGCAACACCAGCCGGTACTCGCTGCGGGAGGTGAGAACCCGGTAGGGCTCCCGCAGATCGCGGGTGATCAGGTCGTCGATCATCGTGCCGATGTAGCTGCCCTCCCGCGGGAAGTGCACCGCGGGTTGGCCCCGCAGCAGCCGGGCGGCGTTCAGCCCGGCCACCAGCCCCTGGGCGGCCGCCTCCTCATAGCCGGTGGTGCCGTTGAGCTGGCCGGCGGAGAACAGCCCCTTCACCCGCTTGGTCTCGAGGGAGGCCTTGAGCTGGGTGGCGGGCAGATAGTCGTAGTCCACCGCGTAGGCAGGGCGCAGCATCACGCACTGCTCCAGGCCGGGCAGGGTGCGCAGCAGCTCCAGCTGCAGCCGCTCCGGCAGTCCGGTGGAGAAGCCCTGCACGTAGATCTCCGGCGTGTCGCGGCCCTCTGGCTCCAGGAAGATCTGGTGCGAGTCCTTGTCGGCGAAGCGCACGATCTTGTCCTCGATCGAGGGGCAATAGCGCGGGCCCTTGCTGTCGACGAAGCCGCCGTAGATCGGCGTGAGATGCAGGTTGTCGCGGATCAGCTGGTGGGTGGCCGCCGTGGTGCGGGTGATGTGGCAGCTCATCGGTTCGCCGCTCACCCAGCTGGCCGGATCGAAGGAGAAGTAGCGGTCGTGGGCGTCGCTGGGCTGCTCTTCCAGCTGATCGAGGGCGATGCTGCGCCGATCAACGCGAGCGGGTGTACCGGTCTTGAGGCGGCCCAGCTCGAAACCGAGGGCCTGCAGGGCTTCGGTGAGCCCCTCGGCGGCCTGTTCGCCGGCGCGGCCCGCCGCCATGCTCTGATCCCCCACCCAGATGCGGCCACCGAGGAAGGTGCCGGCCGTCAGGATCACGGCCCCGGCGCCGTAGCGGCTGCCGAAGTAGGTGCGCACGCCGGTCACCCGGGCACCCCCGGCGCCGTCCTCGCCGGGGGTGCCGTCCACCTCCAGGCCCGTCACCATCGCTTCGCGCAGGGCCAGGTTGGGGGTGTGCTGCAGCAGTTGCAGCATCTGGCGGGCGTACTGGCGTTTGTCGGTCTGGGCGCGCAGGGCCCACACAGCCGGCCCCCGGCTGGCGTTGAGGATGCGCTTCTGTAGCGCGGTGGCATCGGCCAGGCGACCGATCACGCCGCCGAGGGCATCCACCTCATGCACCAGCTGACTCTTGGCCGGGCCGCCCACCGCTGGGTTGCAGGGCTGCCAGGCGATGCGGTCGAGGTTGAGGCTGAACAGGGCGGTGCTGAGTCCCAGCCGCGCCGCGGTGATCGCGGCCTCGCAGCCGGCGTGGCCGCCCCCCACCACGATCACCTCGAAGTGCTCGCTGAAGGGGGTGGTGCAGGGCTGGCTGGACGGGCTGGAGACGGCCATGGCTCAATTCTCCACGGAGCGGGGTGCCCGGGTGCTGGGTTCCAGCGTGCCGGTCAGGTGGCTCCGTGGAAGTCGTACCAGGCGCTGAGCAGTTGATAAGCCGCATTGCGGCGGTTCCAGCGCTGGGCGTCCCCGCCCTGATCTGGATGCCATTGCTTGAGGTTGCGGCGCCAGGTGGCGCGCACCACGATCCAGTCGCTGCCGGGGAGCACACCGATCTCCGCGCAGGCCAGGCTCTGCGGGATCGAGGTCTACCGGGCGGCCTCGGTTGCCGCTAGCTGGCTTTCCCCTCGCTGTCCGTGCTCTCGATCGCCTGGCGAGCCTCGCGTAGAGGATGGCCCCCGGTGTCGCTGAGGCACGCGCCCTTTGCCGCTGGTGCCTCGTTCAGAGCCCGCCCGGCGCCGCCAGGTTGCGGAAACGGGTGAACTGGGGTTCGAACAGCAGCTTCACGGTGCCCACCGGACCGTTGCGGTGCTTGGTCACGATCACTTCGGTGATGCCGCGGTCGGGGGTGTCGGGGTTGTAGTACTCGTCGCGGTAGATCATCAGCACCAGGTCGGCGTCCTGCTCGATCGAGCCGGATTCGCGCAGGTCCGAGAGCATGGGCCGCTTGTTGGTGCGCGCTTCGACGCCGCGGCTGAGCTGGGAGAGGGCCACCACCGGAACGTTCAGCTCGCGGGCCATCTGCTTGAGGCCGCGGGTGATGCGAGAGAGCTCCTGCACGCGGTTGTCGGAGCCGCCGCCCTCCATCAGCTGCAGGTAGTCGATCACCACCAGGCCCAGCTCCTTGCCCGATTCGGCCATCAGCCGGCGGCAGAGCGAGCGCATCTCGAGCACGCCGGCGTTGGGTTTGTCGTCGATGTAGATCGGCATCTGGCCGAGGGTGCTGATGCCCTGCCCCAGCAGCGGCCATTCCTCGGGATTGAGGCGCCCGGTGCGCAGGCGACCGCTCTCGATGCCCACCTCCATCGCCAGCAGGCGGTAGGTGAGCTGCTGCTTGCTCATCTCCAGGGAGAACACGCACACCGGCAGCTGGTGCAGCTGGGCCACGTTCTTGGCCAGGTTGAGGGTGATCGCCGTTTTGCCCATGGCGGGCCGGCCGGCGATGATGATCAGATCGCTGCGCTGCAGCCCCTGGGTCATGGCGTCCAGGTCGTAGAAGTTGACCGGGATACCGGCTACGGCGGTGCCAAGGGAGCGGCTCTCGATCTCGTTGAAGGTGGCGGTGAGGATCTCGGCCGTGGGTGTGAGGCCGATGCTCGGTTTCTCCTGGCTGATGGCGAAGATCTTCTGCTCGGCCTCATCGAGCACCTGCTCCATCGGCTTTCTCTGATCGAAGCCGAGGGCGATCACCTCATTGCCGGAGCGGATCAGCTGGCGGCGGAGGTACTTGTCCATCACCAGGCGGGCCACCTGGTCGATCGCGGCGGTGGAGAGGGTCCGCTCCACCAGCTCCACCAGCCGGCCGCTGCCGCCCACCTTCTCCAGATTGCCGGTGTCCGCCAGCCAGGCGGTCATGGCGGTGAGGTCGGTGGGCTTGCCCTGGCCGTGCAGCATCAGGGCGGTGCGATAGATCTCGCGGTGGGCCGTGAGATAGAAGGCCTCGGGCTGCAGCACGTCGGCCACGCGGCCGATGGCGTCCGGGTCCAGCAGGATGCCGCCCAGCACCGCCTCTTCGGCCTCAAGGTTCTGGGGTGGCACGCCGTCGGGCATGGCCTCGAAGTCGGCCTCCTGGCGCTGGCGGCCACGGCGCAACAGCCGAGAGCCTGCCTCCTCCTCGGGGCCGGGGTTGCTCAGGGGAACGCTCACCATCGCCGGGGGTGCTGGGTGGACTGCTGTCGGAGTTGCTGAAGCTTGTCGCTGCTGGGTGGCGGTGGCGGCAGGGCCGACCATGCAAAAGCCGCCAGTCCCGAACGGGCCTGGCGGCGTTGGGGGTCTCATTGTGCCGGAGCCTGT
>Ga0214917_10003136_pt1 | contig 19387 bp, 27 predicted proteins | sample LL_1208_BB_MetaG_FD_177983 | JGI IMG/M metagenome (GOLD analysis project Ga0214917, IMG submission 177983) | Freshwater microbial communities from Lake Lanier, Atlanta, Georgia, United States - LL_1208_BB | ecosystem: Environmental > Aquatic > Freshwater > Lake | place: USA: Georgia | collected...
TCAACCGGCGACAACGCAATCTTTCCACACTGGAACATCGCAGAAGGCACAACTACCACAGTTCGCTTCCTTCCAGACGGTGACACCAACAACACATTTTTCTGGATTGAGCGAGCAATGATTAAATTGCCTTTCGCCGGTGTCAAAGGTGAAACCAATTCAAAACCCACACAGGTTCAAGTGCCCTGTATGGAAATGTGGAATGAAACTTGTCCTATTCTAACAGAAGTTCGTCCTTGGTTTAAGGATAAATCACTGGAAGAAATGGGTCGTAGGTATTGGAAGAAAAAATCTTATCTGTTCCAAGGCTTTGTAGTTGATACCAAGTTGTCAGAAGATAAGACTCCTGAAAATCCTATCCGTAGGTTCATCATCGGTAGCCAAATCTTTAACATTGTTAAGAACGCTCTGATGGATTCGGAGATTGAGGAACTGCCCACTGACTATGTTCGTGGTTTGGATTTCCGTATCACAAAAACCAGCAAGGGTGGTTATGCTGATTATTCTACTTCAACTTGGGCTCGTCGTGAACGTGCTCTAAGTGACTTGGAACAGGCAGCACTGAAGCAACACGGACTCCACAAATTGAGTGACTTCTTACCCAAAAAGCCAGGTGAAGTTGAACTCAAAGTGATCAAAGAAATGTTTGAAGCATCGGTAGATGGTGAAGCATTTGACATGGATCGTTGGGGTCAATATTTCAAGCCAGCAGGCATGGGTGGAACTGGTTCAGCAACTGGATCAACTACAGTGGCGGCAGCACCTAAGGCTCGTGTTGATGAAGTCAGTGAAGATGATCCTCCATTTGACGCAGATCCTCCCAAGGCTCAACCCAAGGTCACAGCACCTTCAGCAGAGCCAGCAGAAAGCAATGATTCTTCGAGTCGTGCCGCAGATATTATTGCTATGATTCGCAAGCGTCAGCAACAATAATAGGAGACAATCATGGGTAAGGCTTTCGATATTTCAAAATTTCGAAAAAGCCTTACTAAGTCCATTGACGGACTTGGTATTGGCTTCAATGATCCTACAGATTGGATCTCAACAGGCAACTATGCCTTAAACTATCTTATCAGTGGAGACTTTTTTCGAGGTGTTCCTCTTGGTAAGGTAACAGTATTTGCTGGTGAAAGTGGTGCTGGTAAATCATATATTTGTTCAGGTAATATTATTCGTCATGCTCAAGAACAAGATATTTTCTGTGTGCTGATTGATACTGAAAATGCTCTTGACAAAGATTGGCTTGAAAGATTGGGTGTCAATACCGACGAATCAAAACTACTCAAACTTAACATGGCCATGATTGATGATGTGGCCAAGACAATCAATGAGTTCATGAAAGAATACAAGAGTATGCCAGAAGACGAGCGTCCAAAAGTATTGTTTATAATTGATAGTTTAGGAATGCTTTTAACACCCACAGATGTTAATCAGTTTGAAGCAGGTGACCTAAAAGGTGATATGGGTCGTAAGCCCAAGGCATTGACAGCCTTGGTTCGCAACTGTGTCAATATGTTTGGCAGTCATAATGTAGGCCTAATTGCCACAAATCATACCTATGCCAGTCAGGATATGTTTGACCCAGATGATAAAATCTCAGGTGGTCAAGGTTTTATCTATGCTTCAAGTATTGTGGTTGCCATGAAGAAACTCAAACTCAAAGAAGATGAGGATGGCAACAAGGTCAGTGATGTATTAGGAATTCGTTCAGCTTGTAAGATCATGAAAACTCGCTATGCCAAACCATTTGAGAGTGTTCAGGTCAAGATTCCTTATTCAACTGGCATGGCACCGACCAGTGGTCTTGTAGATATGTTTGAAAAGATGGGAGTATTGACAAAAGCAGGAAATAAATTACAATATGTCAGTAAGAAGACAGGTGAGATCATCGCTGAATTTCGTAAGAATTGGACCGAAGAAAAATTGACCAACATCATGCTCGAATGGGACAATTCTGCCAAGGTAACACCTATAACCACTGACGAAACTGTTGAGGAAGAATAATGGAAGAGGCTCTTATTATTGAAATATGGGATACTTTTAAAGATTATATCTCGGAAAAAAGTCGTGACACAGCGGCAAATCAGTTTGTAGATTTTCTCCTAGGTAGAGATGTAGATACCAAAACTCTAGAAAGTATAATGGGTTTTGACCCTCATCTCGACAACGCCATTGAATTGGTTCTTGGTGAAGAAAATCAAGACGATGACGACCAGTATGATGAGGATGGTTATGACTATGAGGATGATGAGGACTATTGATGAAATGGTATTCAAGAGTCAGCAAGGACCTCGCAGCCTTGCCAGACTGTATTGACAATTTCTATCAAGAACTAACATCAGCCAAGCAAGAAACAAAAATCAACGGTAATATTGAAAAGGCATCTGCGAATCTTCCTGGTATTGTTGAACATAGATTCAATCAACTTCAAGAACTTGAAGCAATATTAGAATATCTAAATATTGAACTCAGGAGGACTCGCAGTAAAGCCTTTAAAAAATATCTAGAAAACTATCAACGTGCTCTAAGCAGTAGAGATGTTGAAAAATATGTTGATGGCGAAGATGATGTTGTTGATATGGAAAAAATCATTAATGAATTTGCCATGTTGCGTAATCAATGGCTTGGTATTATCAAGGGACTTGATATCAAACAGTGGCAATTGAGTAATATTATCAAATTAAGGACTGCGGGTCTTGAAGATATCACACTCTAATACGCTTACTGTAGAATCTCTGATTTGCGCTCTACACCTGAATGGTGGCAATAAGGTCAAGCCCTACGATTGTAAAATTATCGAAAGTATCAGTATGAATTTTTCATACACCAGTCAAGGCATGACCGAAAAACAGGCCAACCTTGTGCTGAAGATTTTGAAAAAGCATGTTGATATTTTAAATGACACTTACAAATATGACGTAATGCCATTTTTAGTAAATCCTACCTACAGATTTCCATTGAGAACCTCGATTACCAGTTCCACAATCGAATTAATTGAGGATCAACAAGGGCGTAAAACTGTAAGTTTGAAATTTCCCTACAAAGAAGAAATTATCAAACTGATCAAAGACACAAATTTAAAAACAATCACGAGATCTTGGAATGCTGACACAAGATCTTGGGAACTTAGCCTTGACACTGAGTCATTGCGCCTTTGTATGACCTTGGTTGATCAATATCAATTTACCTACGAGCCCATTTTTCAAAATTATTTTGACCAAATTAAAAATATCGAGCAAAATTTTGAAAATTATGTGCCCATGGTGGATTACATTGATGGAAAATACCAATTTCGAAACACACCACCGCAAATTCCACAATTAAATCATGAAGATTTACAACATAGCCTATTCCAAGCACGGCGTTATGGAATTTTTACTTGGTCAGATGAGGTGGAAAATCAAATCTCAAAGGCCAATCTAAGTAGTTTGACCTTGGACTTTTTAAAGCATACAAAAAATGAAGAATTTGTGGTAAAATTGGAAGATTTTGCCCCAGATTCTTTGGAAAATCTTGTAAAATATCTTCTTCCTTGTATGATTTTTATCCCGGCTGGCAGCGAACTGACTAGAACACGTCATGCTTTTGACATGCTACAAAAAGCAGGTGTGGAAAATAGACAAATTTCCACAATGTTTAGGCTATCTAATGATACTCACAGCAGTTTTAACAAATATATCAAAGAAAATGGCCTAAACAGTCCTATCACCGAAGATACCAAGGCCGTGTTAGTCAGTCAAAAAATTCCTAAAACTGTTTTTCAATCGGATTTGAAATTCCCCACTGCCATAGTATATAATAGATATCACGCTCACTACGCAACTAAGGATTTTATGAGAAATTTTCAAAATAAACTGGAAATTTTCGACTCTACGTCACCTAAAAAAACTGAAAATTCTATGGATTGGTTGTTAGATGTCTAGAACTACACAATTAAAAATTCTTGATGAAGTCAATTGTAAGTTTCTAAATTTAGATTTAGACACCCGCAAGGCTCTAGTCAAAAAATTCAAGTTAGAAGACCCCACAGCACGGTTTAGACCAGCATTTAAACTGGGTCGATGGGATGGCACAACCAGTTTTTTTGGTCTAGGTGGAACTACCTATATCTCAATCCTTCCTCGTGTGTTAGAATATTTGGAAGCACAAAACTACTATGTTGAGATTGAAGATTTCAGATCGCCCATTGACCTAAAATTTGATGAAATTAGTGGTGATTTTTGGGGTGATTTGACCTGGCCCAAAGGACATAGGTTTGAAGGACAACCTATTCAACTACGTGAAGATCAAGTTGAAGTAATTAATAAGTTTTTATCTAATCCACAGAGCCTACAAGAAATTGCCACTGGCTTTGGAAAAACCATAACCACCGCAACTTTGGCAAAAATCTGTGAAAAATACGGTAGGACTATCACAATCGTTCCAAACAAAAGTCTTGTTGAACAAACTGAAGAAGACTTTCGCAACTGTCAATTAGACGTAGGAGTTTATTATGGAGACCGCAAAGAACTAGGAAGAACACATACCATAGCAACTTGGCAAAGTTTGAATATTTTAGAGAAAAAATCACACGATGATGACGAATTAATGTCACTGGCTGAATTTTTAGATGGCGTCGAAGCAGTCATAGTTGATGAAGTTCATATGGCCAAGGCTGATGTCTTGAAAAAATTACTGACACAAAATCTAGGTAAGACACCTATACGCTGGGGCCTGACTGGAACCATACCAAAAGCCGAAATTGACTTCGAAAATATTCGGTGCTCAATAGGTGATGTGGTTCATCGTGTGGCCGCATATGAATTACAAGAAAAAGAAATTCTCAGTCGTTGTCATGTTCAAATCATACAAACTGCTGAACATCGAGAATTTCGTAGTTACGCAGAAGAATTGAAATTTTTAGTCACTGACACAGATAGAATGACCTATATTTCATCAATGATTCAAAATATCAGCCAAAGTGGCAACACCTTGGTCTTGGTGGATCGTATTGAAAGTGGTAATTTTTTAACAGCAAATTTAACCGACAGTGTTTTTATATCAGGCAAAGTTAAAACCAAGGACAGAAAAGAGGAATATGATGAAATTGCGGTTGTGGATAACAAGATTATTGTGGCGACTTATGGTGTGGCCGCTGTGGGTATTAATATTCCTCGTATTTTTAATTTGGTTCTTTTGGAGCCCGGAAAGAGCTTTACAAGGGTTATACAATCAATTGGGCGAGGCATTAGAAAGGCTGAAGACAAAGACTTCGTCCAAATCTGGGATTTGACAGCCAGCACAAAGTATGCTAAAAAGCATTTAACAGAGAGAAAACGTTTTTACAAAGAAGCACAGTATCCCTTTAACCTTGAGAAAGTAAAATACCAATAATGCAGATTTTGACTCTAGACAACCAAACATTTTATCTAAATGAATTACCTGACGAGATTGAAAATGATTTACGATTTGTAGTTTTAGATAATAGCGATAATCAAAATCCTGATTATTTTTTCATTCCTCTAATTTTCCTAGAAAGCTTTACAGGTCCAGCTGTAGTACTCGAGATAGGAAAATATGAAATTACCATGCCTTTAGATTGGTGCACTATTGTAGGTGATACAGAAGGACCTGAAATGGAAGTGTTACCTCTTACAAGCCTAAATGATAGGGGATTTAAAACTTTTTGTTTTAATCCTCTAAGTAGTTTCAAACCTGAATTTTTAGATATTGATATTATAGATGTTTATCAAGACGTTAAATGGTACTTTCCAAAGATGCGTTCAGGACAGCTACTTTGTACACCGTTAGAACCTGGTCCTAAGCCGATTTGTGCTTATTTTGTGAAGGAGGTAAGTAGACAAAGCGAAATAATTAATTACACTCAGGCCTGGTAATGTCTAAAATTTACGAAAGTCCAGATGGTGGTCATACAATTTATGAAAGAACACCTAATAGTACCAAAAGAGTTCTTATCAGTGAAGATGAATATGCAATTAAACAAAAGCAAAAGATTGAATGGGCCCACATATGGGAGATAAAAGATACAAACCCTGCTTTGCAAAAAGCAGCAGAGCATGTTATAATGTTGTATAAATTGACTGAGGGAACAAATGAGCAACCCAAATGACAAAATTAAGAATAGTAGACGTAGGCTTCAAGATAAAAATGCTGTAAATAGACAGGTTAAAATTGCTCGAACTTATAATGTACCTGTTGAAGAACCGCACAAGTTAGCCAAACATCACGCTTTAAATTGTGGAAATCCTAGGTGCGTAATGTGTGGAAATCCTAGGCGAATGTTTAAAGAACTTACCACACAAGAACGTAGATTATTTCAAGATCCCGACACATCGAACGATAGACACAGTAATGGGTTAAGGACACAGGAAGATGGCGAAGAAACTAAGTCTTAAAAGAATTTTAGAAGCAGTTGACAATCGAAATTATAATTTTTATAACAGTCTTACTGATGAAGAAAAGAAAGAATTTAGTCCTTATATTTTAATGAGATATGTTTCAAATGTATCAGGTGAAGAATTTCTACAAGAATGGTATATAGAAAGGACCAACGAATTAGTTAATAAAAATCATTGGGCATTAGGTAAAAATCATAAATCTTTGTTATGGCAACTGTTTGCAGCAATAGGAGTAGGATCTACACAATATCATCCATATCTTGCACTAGGAAAAAAACAGAAAAAAAATAAAATTGAAAATTTACTTGCTGAAATTTATCCCGCCATGAAATTAGACGATATTAAAACTTTAGCGTCATTAATGACAACAACTGATACTGAGACTTTGTTTGACAATCTAGGGTTTGACAAGAAAGATAGAAAAGAATATGAATAATGGTGACATTAGTTAATCAACCTTTTAAATGTCATCACTGCGGCAAGAGTTTTATGAAAGAAAAAACTTGCCTAGCACACGTCTGCGAACGTAAGCGTCGAGCCATGCAGGAAAGTGAAAAACGTGTTCAGGCAGGATTTTTGACATTTAACAGATTTTATCAACTAACTCAAGGTAGTAAAAAAACTAAAACCTATGAAGAATTTTGTAACAGCAGTTACTACAATGCCTTTGTAAAATTTGGCAGTTTTATCAATAACGTAAACCCATTATATCCAGACAAGTTCATCGATTATGTGATCAAAAGTGGTGTAAAATTAGATCATTGGTGCAGAGATGATCTTTACTATACCTACCTTTATGAAATGGTTAAACTAGAACCTGTAGAAAGTGCGGTCCAAAGGTCATTAACAACTATGATGGAATGGGCAGACGAACATAACTCAGAATTTTCGCATTATTTTAACTATGTGAGTCTAAACAGAGCAGTGCATGATATTCTAGAAGGTAAATTAAGTTGTTGGGTAGTTCTAAACAGTAAAGCGGGCAAGGAAATGATTAATAAAATGACAGATGAACAATTAGAGTTAATTGGACCTGCTTTTGATATCTCATTTTGGATGAATAAATTTAATCAATGTCCTGCTGATGTTGCGTTAGTGAAAGAAATATTAGAAGAGGTAAAAATTTTATGAGATTAGAAGGACTTGTAGAAAAAGGTTGGGGAAGTGAGTATATTTTTGCTACGAATGATTTTTATTGTGGTAAGCTTTTAAACTTTAATAAAGGTGCTAAATTCAGTATGCATTTTCATGCTGTAAAGGATGAAACATGGTATGTATTATCAGGGAAATTTGTAGTAAAATACATGGATACGAAAACTGCTGATACCTTTGAAAAAGAACTTAATATCGGAGACATTTGGAGAAATCTACCCTTGCAAGTTCATCAGTTAGTATGTTTAGAACAAGGCACAATTATAGAAGTTAGTACAGCTGATAGTATCGAGGACAACTATAGAGTACAAAAAGGGGATAATCAAAAATAAACTATGAAAATACTGATAACAGGTTATAAAGGATTTATAGGCCAAAACATGGTCAAGGCTATGAGTAGAGACCATGACCTAATTTTATATGAATATGGAAATCCAATACCAGATTTTAAAGGGCTAGATTGGGTAGTACATTTAGGTGCAATAACTGATACAACAGAAAAAGATGTAGAAAAAATTATGAAATATAATTTTGATTTTAGTTGTGTTTTATTGGTAGCTTGCCAAGCTAATAATGTTAATTTACAGTATGCCAGTAGTGCAAGTGTCTACGGTATTACAAATAATTTTGCAGAAGATTCACCTTGCAGTCCTCAAAATCCATATGCTTGGAGCAAGTACCTATTTGATAGGAATGTATTGTCTCTTAAACTAGATAATATTATTGTCCAAGGTTTTAGATACTTTAACGTGTATGGTCCTCACGAGGATCATAAAGGAGATCAAGCAAGTCCATATACAAAATTTGACAAACAAGCTAAAGAGACAGGGGTTATAAAAGTATTTCATAATAGTCATCAATTTTATAGAGACTTTGTTCATGTGGATCAGGTAATAGATGTTCATAAAAAATTTTTAAATATAAAGAAAAGCGGAATTTGGAATATAGGTACAGGCAAAGTCACCAGTTTCTTAGAAGTTGCAGAAGAAATCGCAAAAAAACACAATGCAAAAATTGAATACATTCCTATGCCTAGTAACCTGGTTAATCAATATCAGTATTATACCTGCGCTGATTTAGCTAAAATTAGAAAAGAAATAGACTTATGAAAATTGTTGTCAATGGTACTTTTGATATAATTCACCTAGGACATTTACGATTATTATCATATGCTCGAATTCATATTAACAGTTTTGTTCATGTATTAATTGACAGTGATAGAAGAGTAAGAGAATTAAAAGGCCATAATAGGCCTTACAATACTGAATATGAACGAGCAAGTTTATTATTTGCTCTAAAATATGTGGATAGAGTTGATGTATTTGACTCAGATCAAGAATTAGAAAATTATATAAAAGAGATTAATCCTGATATAATGATCAAAGGCAGTGATTATCGAGATAAAAGAATTATAGGCGCAGAATACTGTAAAGAGATTATATTTTATGACAGACTCGAAAAATACTCAAGTACCAAAAAAATTCAAGATATTATTAATAGGGGATAGTTGTGAAGATGAATATTACATAGGTTCATGCGATAGACTGAGTCCAGAAGCCCCTGTTCCTATACTAAAAATACAGGAACATTTTACCGCACCAGGTATGGTTGCTAATGTAAAGAAAAATTTACAGATATTAGAACAGCGTGTAGATTTTCTAACCAACACAGCCACTATTAAGAAAATACGCTATATCGATCGTCGTTCAGGTCAACACCTTCTCAGGGTAGATGACGAGTCCAATAAAATTACGCCATGGAATAAAAATTTACCTATTTTGTTTTTAGGTGGTAAAAAAGATATGTATGATTTTTATGATGCTGTGGTAATTTCGGACTACAACAAAGGATTTTTATCTTACGAACACATAGAAGAAATTATTAGAGATTTTAAATGTCCAGTTTTTATTGATACCAAAAAGCGTGATCTCAAGAGGTTCGAAGGTGCTATAATCAAGATTAATTTACACGAATTTAATAATTTAACATCAACTCCTAATGATATGAAGGGACTTATTGTTACCAACGGAGAAAATGGCGCCATGCATGAGAGTATTCATTATCCCGCAGAAAAGGTCGAAGTCAGTGATGTCTGCGGTGCCGGTGATACTTTCTTGGCCTGGTTAGTCTATGGATACCTTGAAAGCAGCGGTGACATGTCTAGGGCAATCAAACTGGCAATCAGAGCAGCCAGTGAAAGTGTCAAACACAGAGGAAACTATGCTCCTAAATTTGGAGAAATCTTTGGACAAAGTTAAGATCGTATTGGCTACAGGAGGGTTTGATCCTATTCACTCCGGGCATATTCATTACCTAGCCGCTGCTAGAAAACTTGGAGATAAACTGGTTGTTGGGGTGAATAGTGATGATTGGCTCATTAGGAAAAAAGGTGCAGCATTTATGCCTTTATGGGAAAGATGTCTCATTATTCAAAATCTAAAAATGGTAGATACTGTGATTACATTCAACGACAACGACGGAAGTGCCAACAACGCTATCTGGAAAGTATCACAGATATTTCCTCAACATCTTCATTTGATATTTGCCAATGGCGGAGACAGAACCAAAGATAACATTCCAGAAATGATTTGGGAAGATGTAGAATTTGTATTCGGCGTTGGGGGATTTGAAAAAACTAATAGTTCTAGTATAATACTAGAAAAATGGAAACAAAATGCCTGATATTGACATAGATTTTGCAGATAGAAAAAAGATTCTTGACATTATTCGTCATGTGCCTGCTACATTAGAAGATGGTAGGCGGCATAGTACAGGAATTTATCCCCATCAAATTCCCATTAACCCACTAACAGGAACAGCTAGTATTGATTACAAAGAAGCTCAGCAAAGAGGCTATTTTAAGATAGATTTTTTAAACGTAGGCATATATAAAGATATTCGCAGTGAAGAACATCTCAATGAATTATTAAACAAGGAGCCGCTATGGGATTTATTGGAACAGGACGATTTCGTCAACTTGCTATTTCACGTCAACGGACATGGTTCGATCTTAAGAAAAATGAAACCAAAGAACATATCCCAACTAGCGGCAGTTTTAGCTCTGATAAGGCCAGCGAAACGTTATCTGATTGGGAAAGATTGGACTACGGTGATGAACGAAGTTTGGATAAAACCTGAGGATGACGAATACTACTTTAAGAAAAGTCATGCTACTGCCTATGCTGCGGCCATTGTAGTACAAATGAATTTAATCTGCGAATCAATTAGCTACGATTACTCTTAACTGATCTTACTAATTGAATGCTTTTTCTTTTTACTCTTCTTTCAGCTATTTCACCTAGATTTACCACAGGCCCAAACATAACCTCTACATCTTTAAAATTAAAGGTTTTTATAAAATTTTTAAAAGGAAAAGTTTCTTTTTTTAGAAATATATTAATTGGTATTTTTCTATTACTTTCCCACCACCATATTTCACCTAATTCCAAAAATAATGATTTTAGGTTGTTATCTGTTATCATACCTAGGTCGTATATGCTTAGGACATGAGAATCACAATTTATAATAATTCCAATATATTCTTTATCGTTGCTTTTTATACAACTTATAAAGGGTAAATTTTCCGTTACGAGTTCTTTCATCACCTATCAATAAATAATAATATGCATAATTTACCGATCTATTTATATCATAATAATTTGAACGTAATTTTAGATTTGGATGCTGAAGTCACGGGGGCAAACAGAGTTATGTACCAAAGAAATCTTACTATTCAAAAAGGTATTAAAAACCAAATTAGAATTCAGTTTAAAAATAGCGATCAAAAACGTGTGAGAATTTATAGTACACAAACATATATTTTTTCCATGTATGATGCAATCAATCAGCGGTTGTTAGTAGAAAAACCTTTAGAAATCTTAGATGTTGCTACTACCTCGACCAAAGGACTAGCACTTTTAACCTTGACAGAAAGTGATATTTTAAATTTACCCAAATCGAGTTACAATTATGCAATAAAATTAATAGATACAGATGGAAGTTATTTGCCAGCTTATTCTAATACATATTATGGTATAAACGGCGTTATTGAACTTAAAGAAGATATCAATTCTGTGTTACAAGCCAGTACATCAGTCAATTCATTTACTAAAATTTTTAATGGTGCTACAAATCTTTATGAGCATAAAAGTGGTCACATAGACGCCCAGCCACAATACAACGGTAATTCTGCTCTTCATACATTGGCCTGTTACTTGAGCCAATATAGAGGAACCATTACTATTAGAGGTACATTAGAAAATTCTCCGACCAGTGATGATTCGTATGATACCATAGTTACAAAAACTTATGATCAGAAGAGTGGTATTGTTTATTTTAACTTCAATGGTGTTTATAGCTATATAAGAGTATATCATATTCCTGCGCAAGCTCCGGCTGGATTAGATAATGACGATCCTAGTTATTTCGGTTCATTTGACAAATTTCTTTATAGAAGCTAAAATAGGGCAATGAATCCTATCCAAGACAGCTTGATAAGCTTGTTGCCTCACCAGAAAAAGTCTACCCCAAGCGGATGGATTTCTTTTAACGCTGTTTGTTGTCATAATAGAGGTCAATCAAAAGATTCTAGAAATAGAGGTGGAATTTTATTAGATAAACAAGGTGGTTGGCAATATCATTGTTTCAATTGCTCTTTCAAGACAGGATGGACACCAGGTAAAGCTCTTAGCTCAAATACAAAAAAGTTATTTGGGTATCTTGGATTGACTTTATTAGACATTCAAAAACTGCAACTATTAACCTTGAAGTATAAAAATGAAACTCCAACTATAAAAAAAATACAAGATTTAGAATTACAAGAAAGAAAACTACCAGATCTTTCTTTAAGTCTCAAAGAATGGGCCACGCAAGATCTACCAAAAAATATTGAACAAGAACTTTTAGAAATTTTTAAATATTTAGATTATAGGGGTATGAGCATAGATTGGTATCCTTGGCACTGGAGTCCTAGTCCTGGTTATAAAGATAGACTATTAATTCCTTTTTATCAAAATAATAAAATAGTAGGTTATACAGGAAGAAAAATAAATGATGGCAAGCCAAAATATCTTACAGATAGTCAACCTGGATATGTTTTCAATATAGATTCTCAAAATGATAGTAAAGCATTTTGTATCGTTACTGAAGGTCAATTTGATGCTATCGCTATAGATGGTGTGGCAATAATGACCAACGAACCTAGTGATGTGCAGATCTCTCGTCTTAAGAATTTGAACAAAGAAATAATTGTTGTACCGGATAGAGATGCCGCAGGTAGTAAAATTTTACAATCAGCAATTGAAAATAATTGGACAATAAGTTATCCAAACTGGGATAATACAATTAAAGATGTAGCAGATGCAGTTTTAAGATATGGAAGATGTTATACTTTATATTCAATTTTGTTTTATAAAGAAACAAATAAAGTTAAAATAGAATTACTAAAGAAGAAATTAAGCCATGAAAGAATTTAATATTTACAATAAAAAATATAAGAGGTTTTTTGCCTTTGGTTGTAGTTTTACTGGTTATAAATGGCCTACTTGGGCAGATATAATCCATAATGAAATGAAATATATAGAATATTATAACTACGGTGTGGGTGGAGCAGGTAATCTACAAATAATGGCAAAATTAAGCCAAGCTAATAACAAATTTAAATTCAATCAAGATGATCTAATAGCTGTGATGTTTACCAGTTTTAATAGAGAAGATAGATGGGTAAATGGAAATTGGATTAGTTTAGGCAATATCTATAATCAAAGAGAGTATTCAGAAGAATGGGTAATGAAATTTGCTGATCCAACTGGATACATAATTAGAGACTTATCGTTAATAGATATGATGTCAAATTATATAAAAAGTTTGTCAAGTGATTCTATTGTTTTAACTTCTTATCCTCTTGACGATTCTCTAGAAAATATCATAGGAAGTTTTGATACCAATATAGTTCAGCAAATAAACAAAAATTACAGTTCTCTAATCAAGTCCATTCCGATTTATCGAGGATTAAAAGAAGATCTAATGAATCGTCAACTAGGATTCATATATAAAAATGAACGTGGAGAACAATTTCACGATACACATCCTACTCCAACAGAACATTTAAAATATATGAGAGCAAGTGGCTTTGTTCTAGAATCAACTGCTGACTTATATGCCGATACAAAAACCAAAGAGCTATTATCTCTCAGTAAAATGAACGATATTATAAATATTCGTCCTGTTAGTTTAAGTGAACATCAAGATAATAGATTATAATGAACAATTACACTTTTGATATTCAAAAAATTTATTTAGAAATGTTTTTAAGTGATGCTGAAGCATTTATTAGGTGTCAAAACATTTTTAATTATGAATATTTTGATAGAAAATTACAACCTACAGCTAGGTTTGTATCGCAGTATGTGGATCAATATAAAATCATGCCAAGTGTTGAAATTGTCAATGCTAGTTGTAATATTAGTCTAAATAAAATAACATTACCTCAAGAAAATTATGACTGGTTATTAGACGAATTTGAAAAATTTTCAAGGCACAAGGCAATTGAACAGGCAATTTTGACATCTGCGGATCTACTAGAAAAAGGTGATTATGGTCCTGTTGAAAAATTAATAAAGGATGCCATGCAGGTAAGTTTGAGTAAGGATATGGGTACAGATTATTTTGAAGATCCTCGAGGTAGACTGGACAATCTTAAAAACTCAAACGGGCAGATTAGCACAGGTTGGCCTAGTGTTGACAAAAAACTATATGGTGGATTCAATAGAGGAGAACTTAATATCTTTGCTGCTGCATCAGGTGGTGGAAAAAGTTTATTTTTAGCCAACTTAGGTGTAAATTGGGCGCTAATGGGATTGAACGTTATCTATCTAACTTTTGAATTAAGTGAAAATCTAGTCAGTATGAGACTAGATAGCATGATGACAGGTATTGGCACAAGAGACATTTTCAAAAGCATAGATGACGTTGAACTCAAAGTAAAAATGCTAAAAAAACGTAGTGGACACCTACAAATTAAGTATATGCCATCGGGGAAAAATTGTAATGATATTCGTGCCTATTTAAAGGAATATCAGGTCAAAAAAGGTGAAAAACCCGACGTTTTATTAATAGATTACCTAGATTTGATGATGCCTTTGTCGGTGAAGGTATCGCCCAGTGATTTGTTTGTCAAGGACAAATACGTGTCTGAAGAGATTAGAAATTTGGCCATGGAAACTAATTGTATTACGGTTACTGCTAGTCAGCTGAATCGTGCCGCAGTTGAAGAAATTGAATTCGATCATAGTCATATTTCAGGTGGATTAAGTAAGATTCAAACTGCTGATAATGTCATAGGGATCTTTACCAGCCGTGCTATGAAAGAAAGAGGACGCTATCAAATTCAATTTATGAAAACACGTTCAAGTAGTGGAGTTGGTCAAAAAGTTGATTTAGAATTTAACGTTGATACATTACGTATAACTGATCTAGGTGACGAAGCAGATTCAAATCCTCAACCAACATCAAATCAAATATACCAAGGATTAAAAAGAACCAGTTCTATTGAATCTGCTGATCCTACTCAAGGTATTGTTGCACCCAAAATAAAAGCTAAACCTACCGCAGATATTAGAAATATGTTAGCTAGTCTTAATGCTGAAAAAGATTAGAACCAAGTAGAAATTTGATTTCTAGCATGTTCTTCAAGTGAATGATGCCACTGATTATTACCGTCAATACTGAATAGTAAATCTAAGTTTGCTGGCATTACACTCCATCCTTTGGTAACATCAGTAAACGGAGGAACAATATCTATTTCGTTTTCTAATTGACCAGGTAACCACCTGTAATATCCTGCAACGGCTCTAAATAGTTCAGGCCCGTTATTGGAACTTATGGCAGCAAGAACACTGAGATCATTGCTGATACCAAAATTTTCTCCAATTGGAGTTGTTCCTGGACTTTGCCAATCCAGACTATGCAGCACAATAATTCTATTTGTATTCTCTGGTCCTCCAAAGTATACAGGTTTTTCTTGATCATATGGAATGCCTAGAGATTTCATAATGCCGTTCAAAGTTGTATTGTTATCCATAGGTTTGTTAATCTGTAAACCAATACTGCCATTATGATCGTGATCAATGATCAAGATTACACCTTTTCTTAAAATAGGATCTTGTCTTTTAGGGTGTGCAGCTAAAATTAATCCTTTATAGTTATCAATGTCTTCCATAATAATATTTACAAAAATAAATATTTTATATGAAAATAATGGAATTTTTACCGCCGGGAATAGAAGTACATGATCAATTAAATCCTAACCTATGGAATGGAAAAAGGTTAAACAACCTAGTAAAAAACAAGCTAATTAAAATCGCTCATCATTTCCAACAATTCGTAGATATTGATTTTCCAGTAATTGATATTATCATAACAGGCGGTCAGACCAGTAGATACTATACAAAATACAGTGATCTTGATCTTCATCTAATAACTGATTATGATAAAATCGAATGTGATCGAGAGCTAGAAGAATTATTTGATACTAAAAAATTGTTGTACAAGGAAAAATACGATATTACAGTAAAAGGAATTCCAGTTGAACTTTATGTCGAAGATGTCAAACAATATGGAGCTGGTGGTTCTTACAGTTTATTAAAAAATAAATGGATAAGACCAAGTACCGAACCAAAAAAATCAATTGATAAAAATGAAGTGGATTCTATCGCAAAACAATGGTATAAAATTATAATGAAAGTTATTAAATCAAATGATATAGAATCACTTGAAAAAGTTTTAAACAATTTAAAACTATTCCGTAAAAAGGGGCTAGAAATTCAAGGAGAATATGGCTCTGCAAATTTGGCCTTTAAAAGTCTCAGAAACAGCGGAATTATAGATAAACTTAGAAAAAATATAATTCAACATCGTAATCAAGAATTAGGACTCAAATAAAAAGCCCGCTCATGAGCGGGCTTTTACTAACTGAAGTAATGCTAGTTGTCTTATTAAGAATAATTTCCATCTTATAGGCGCAGGAAGTTCATCAAGGTCTTCGGGTTCAATTCTGATACGGTTTTTATTTCGTGCCAGAGTATCGTCGAAAGCAAGATAATCTGTTTCTTCTAATTCGCCTTTAAGAACAAGAAATCTTACATCACTTCGACGAACTAATATTACTTTTTTGCCTTGTCGTCTTTCTTGGCTTCTGCCTTGGGCGTGTCTTTCTTTTCCTCTTTCTTGGCATCTGCTGCGAATGCTGCTGTGGTTGCGAATGCTGCTAAGATTAATGCGATTACTGATTTCATTTTATTTTCCTTTTAAAAAATCACAGTGTTGTCTGTGTATTAATAATAACGCCTTGCCCTAGGTAAAGTTTACTTATCTTTACTATTATGGATAAATCCCTTATTTCTTTCTACTGGCCATGCAATGGCGGTAACCAACTCTCTTCCATCTGGTTCAATTTTGGTATCATTAACCACGATTCTTTCACCTGTCCCAATGCCAAAAATTATATGATCGTACTTGATTCCAAATCTGCGAAGACTTGCCACAGTGGCCTCTCTTGTACCTTCCTTCCTTGCAGTGGTAAAAATCACGCAATCATCGTAGGGAATACTATCTAAAAAATCTTTGGCACCAGGGAGAAGAAAATCTTCTCCCTTTGTAAACAAGGCTTCCCATTCAAATATTGTACCGTCCAGGTCAATAAACCAGGTGTGTCTTCTATTTTCGCTTAATTTGAATGGCCACATGTTAGAAACGGTGACGAATGCCAACGCCTGTTACACGAGTATCTGCCCATGCTGTATTTGTACGATTTACACCATCATTGGTATAACTGGTGTCACGAACAGCAGCATAAAGATCTGTGCGTTTACTCATTGCGTGAGTAAGACCAAGTGCCCAACTTGCAGTTTCAGCTGACTTGTTACCAACAAAGTCGTGATCAAAGCGAGCATAACTGGCCATTACAGTATTACCTTTGCCTAAAGGCATACTAGCACCAACACTATAACCTTTGTCTTGTTTGGTTACTGCGTCACTGTTTTCTACACGATTGTATTGAGCAAATAATTTTGCTACCTTAACATCGTAACTACCGCCAACAATTGTTGATGTCATGCTTGGCTTACCTGCACCTTGTTCAACATCTTGCCAAGTGGCTGTTAGGCCGATTGGGCCGCGGAAGAACATGGCACCCACACTCTTACCAGCTTGTTTTGTGCCAGTGGCATCATCTTGAACACCAGCTGAATACACACCTGTTAGTGCCAAAGGACCAGCATTAGTTTTAACCAGCACTGAGTTATTCCAACCTGAATCAGTGCCACCTGCTGCGAGGTTAAAGTTGTTAACACCAAAACGCTGTGTAAACATCGGGCTAAAAACTGAACTATCACCTAGAGCATTGAAAGCAATAGTTGAGATAAAGTATGGTGTAGTAACACGACCAACTTGAACTTCGCCAACCCGACTGCTTAGGCCAACATAGGCATTACGAGCCCAAGTAGCATCACCGTTAAAACGTCCTAGTTGTGCCGTGTCAGCACGTAAGAACTGTTCTAGCACTGCCGTGGCCTTGATACCGCCACCGAGTTCTTCTGAACTACGGATGCCAATGTAACTGGTAGTCATACCACCTGCTGATACCTGCGTAGCAGATGTCTTTCCAGTAGTATGTCCTAGATAACCATCTACTAGACCATATAAACTAGTTTGAGCACTAGCGGCTGTTGTCAATCCGGCCAATAAAGCAGCCAATAAAAGTTTCTTCATATTAAGTTTCCTCTCTTTAAAGTTTATAAAACCTCTGTGTAAGTATTATATAGCACACAAATTGATTAGTACAAAAAAATGGCAGTTATATTGATTTTTTTAGCAATTATCTATAGAGTTAATGCACATCCTGTGCTGGTGCTTATGATTCCTTTGAGCATGCTGTTAAAACTTAAACTCACACGCTCCTTGCCAGTTTGATTTCTAGGTACACTGTGAATAAGACTGCTAGGAAACAGAACCAATTGTGCTGGAGCAACAGACAAGTATAGACTTTCTACAGTAAACGGAGTTCCATTGTCAGTTTCAATATTCCAAGGACTGTAGTTTTTTTCAAATTTTATGGTGTCATTTTTACCGTGAGTTTCCAAATAAAATACACCGCTGACCCAACTGTTAGGATGAGTATGAGTGTGATGATAATCTCCTGGCCTGTTGAGATTTAACCAGCTCTGTGTGATTTCTAGTCGTAAATTATTTTTTGGATTGTAAATCCTAGATAGATAATTATCTAGATTGGCCTGTATCCAAGATCTGATTTCAGCAAACTCTGATTTATCTAGTACGGTCATAATGGCGCTGGTTCTATTACCTTCATTGCCATATGACTGCTTTAGGTATTGTCTGGCCGAGGTCAATTCATTTTTGGTCAGTGCTCGGTCCATGAGACTAGAGTACAGAGGCTGTGGAAAAATTGCTTGTATATTAAAATCTAATTTCATAGTCTAGCATACTGCAATTTAGACCGCAGGGTCTAGAATTTTGGTAAAAATAGGCTCCGAAGAGCCTATTGGTAGTTGGGTTACAAGGTCTTTCCTACCCCGTCAAGTTCAAGCGGCTAGCTTGAGATCCTGATAAAAATAGTCGTCATTTGCGTCTATTTGCTTTGCTAGGATAACGTCCTTCGCCTACCGTGTTGTCCATATCCGTACTCTTTACCCCGTCGAAGCCAGTCTGGCCCATCAGAAGCACTCTGGGACGCCGTTTTCGCATCTCGCGGGTAACGACCAAGACCTACATCAGAATGCTTCTGGTGGACCAGGCGGGAGTCGAACCCGCGTCCGCAGCAC
>Ga0214917_10003137_pt1 | contig 19386 bp, 22 predicted proteins | sample LL_1208_BB_MetaG_FD_177983 | JGI IMG/M metagenome (GOLD analysis project Ga0214917, IMG submission 177983) | Freshwater microbial communities from Lake Lanier, Atlanta, Georgia, United States - LL_1208_BB | ecosystem: Environmental > Aquatic > Freshwater > Lake | place: USA: Georgia | collected...
CGCACGCTCCCTGACACGGCACGCACTGCCCGCTGCTGCACCCGCAGCCAGTCGCACAATCCGCAACGCCGTTCGGACACGGGCCAGAGCACTTGCCGCAGCAGCACGCCGCGCCGCTCGCAAGCGCGCCGCCCTGCAACAGCAACGCACCGCCTTGATTGATGAGTGCCATTACTGAGCCGCCGTGGAGCAAGTGGTGACCGTGATAGCCACGGTAGTCGCCGTGCCGGGGAAGAACACGCCGATGCTGCGACGGGAGAATGTGAGTGACGTGTCGCTGAGAGTCGCGCCGCTGAGAACAGTTTCCATTGACACTGGGAGCGACCAGAAAGAGGATGTGTTAATCGACGCGAATGCCGCGAACGGCAGCGTGTGGAAGCGTATCGACTGATTGACGGCCGTGACGGATGTGAATGCGTGATTGACGTGCCATTGCCATTGAATCAGATACCACGCAGTTCCATCTTTTGCGACGGCGCAGTCGCGACTGTCTGTCGTCTGTATTGGAAAGAACAGGTTTGTGACATTAATCGTATTCGGAGTGTTGGGCTGATATTTGATGCTCACCGTCTTGTCGGTGCCGAGCTGCCACGCGCCAGTGAACGTGCAAATCCGAAAGACCTTGTCGCGCCCCTGTGGCATCATCTCCTGATGGACGGCCCGCGTCTTCGGCCCCGACTGCTGATCCATCATCCCGTCAACCCGCGTGATCGTTTCACGCAGCTTGTCACGCAGGCCCGGCCCGATGAAGTAGCGATCTTGCGGCATGGGCGTCAGTAAAGCCTGAGATTGAGCGTTGTCTTGAAGTCGATCTCTTCTGTCACCTTGTACCGCTTGATGATAACCTTCGGGTTGGCGGTGCTGGACCGCGGCGTCCCGTCGTCGTTGAGAGGGATCGGCGAAGCACACGGCAACTGCGACGCGCCGCCAGTTTGGTATTCGTGGACGAGGATCATGCCGCGAACTTTCCGGCCGTTGGTGCCTGCGACGAGGTCTGGGTCGTCGGGCCAATTTTTGATTTTGTAGTCCTCGTGGGCGAGCAGGAGACTCCCTATCTCATGAACGCCGCCGCCGAGCGCGCTTTCGCTGTTGATGATGTTCAGGCCGGTCTGGGGAACCGCGATGTCCCACCCAACGTCGGTTTCTTGGTTGTCGTTGTTGCCGATCCGAAGGCCCGCAACGCGGTTTCTGCGAAACGCGAACTCGTAGGTCACGGTCCACCCCCTGTAGAGGATGACTCCGTACTGCTCGACGAACGGCCGCGACTGGACGCTGCGGAGCATCACCGTCCTGCGGGGGCAGGAAAGCGTGCCGAGCGTCAGCGTGTTCTGGTTCGTCTTGCCGACGTGGAGAACGTGCCGCGTTGGGTCTTGAAACTCGTACTGCTCGACGGAAATGGTGACGATCGGCTCCAGCTTGGTCACTCCGTCGTACATGTCTCCGGCCGTATTCACGGCGGCCACTTCGCCGCCCACGTTGCCGGACGCATCCGTCACGAGCGCCCACGAATAAGCAGGAACCTCCATCATGGCCGAAGAAACAGACCAATTGGCCGGGCGTATCTCAGGGTTTCTTGATAGCCGGCCGCCGCCACCGCCACCGCCGCTGCTGCCGCCTTCGCCCCCCCACGACACGTCTGCCGAGTAGGTGAAGGTTGCGAGGATGACCATCCGGCTGTCGCCCTCGTACTGCCCCTGGAAGTCGGTGCATCGAAGGCCGGGTTCGGTCGGATGCTCGTTGCCGGCGTAGACTCCACATGCGCCTTGAAGGTCTGTGTATTCGCTCGGGCTGTCGAGCAGAATGCGAAACACGCGGGTCAACGACGCCCCGAAGCCGTCCTCGGATGCCGAGAATTGGTACTGAACGCCAGGGGTTATTTCACTTACGAGACGCGGCATGACCTTTAACCTTCAGTTATGTCCACACGCAGGCGAGAACCTGCCGTGCCGATAGCCTGGTAGGTGCGGCCGCTGGCAAGCCTCGTGATCGCCGGCTCGCCGGCTCGGAGCATGGCGAAGGCGGCGAATGATCCGCCTTCTTGAATTCCGATCTGGACGGTGGCCGCGGTGGCGGTCGAGATGTTTCGCAGGAACGCGATTCCGACCTGTGCCAGGTTCGCCGTGGAGATGTTGATCGCGTTCGTCGAGAGCGTGTATGTGTCGCTCTTGAGTCCGGCGCTTGCCATCGACGCCGTGACGCCGTTGGCCTGAATGCTGCTCGACAGGTAGCCCTTGGAGATGCTGAGTGCGACGTTGTATGAAATGTCTGCCATGTGTGTTCCTTACTTGAGGTCGAGCACGACCCCCATCTTTTGCTCGACCTTGGTCATCTCTTCGAGAATCTTGACGAGGGTTTGGTTTTGTCTTTCAAGCTGGGCGATGTTGACGTTCCTGGCTGCGTCATCTCCACGAAGCAGCCGCGCCAGCTCGCGGGAGCCTTCGCTGGTGGAAACGTCCGCGACATTGAGCGCCGCCCGCGACGGCCCCTGGGCCGCGGCGTTCTGGACGGCGTCGAAGATTTCGGCGATGGCTGGGGCCGCGGAGCGGGCGGCTTCGGAGAAGCTCCGGTTGATGGCTTCATTCGTCTGGTTCCGAAGCTGGTCAAGGCTCTTTCTGGCGTCGTCTCCGATCAGACCATTGGCACCGTCAATGATTGCTTGTGCCGCCTCATCAAATGCGCTGCTGATGTCAAAAACATCATTCTCAATCTGCTCTGCCGCCCGCTGCGCAGGCGACTTCATTAGTTCGCGGCCTCTTGCGACAGAATCTTGGTTCTGGTTGAATCTTTGGTTGCGTATGTCGTTGGCGTCGGCCTGCTGCCGAAGTTGTTGCACGTCTGGCGACGCCTCGGCGAGTTGGCGTAGCCTGCGGCGGTTGTCCTCCAGTTCTGGCCGGAGCCTGTCCTGCGCGTCTGCCTCGTTTGCATTGCGCGGAGCCCTTGCAAGCGATGCTTCAATTTCTTGGATGCGGCGGGCCAACGCGGCGGCCTGTGGGTCTCCTCGGCCTGCGCGGGCTTGGCCCTCAAACTGGCGTATGACTCGCTGAGACTCGGCGTCAATCCTCTGTCGCTCCTGCTCCGTTCTTCGAGCCTCTGCTTCGGCTTGCTGCTGCTGGCGGCGAGCAGCCCGCGCGCGCTGATCGCCAGGCCCAAACTCAGCCTCTGCGGCGTTCGCCGCCCGCCGCTGAGAAGTGGCCCGCCCGCTGGCCTCCTGCTCGACTGTGCGGGCGAGGTCAGTGGCAGCAGACTTCAAGGCGTCGAAGAATGCTCTGGCCTGCTCGGCCGCCTGCTCAAGGATGGGGCCGATGGCCTCGACCTTCTGGAGTTCTATGTTGAATCGATCGATCGCGAGCGTGCCATCGGAAAGCTCGTTCTGAAGCCGCTCAAACTCGCCACGAACAATCGAGCTTGCCGCCTCAAGCTGCGAGACGCCTTCGATGCCCTGCGTTCGCTCCAAGCCTCGGTTCAGGCCGCCGATCAGCCCCTGGCCTCGCTCTGCACCAAGCCTCGCCGATGCGTCGGCAAGCCGCTGGATCGTATTCTCAATGACGGCGAGTTCGCGGGAGAGCCGACTGACCTCTCCTTCGTTGCCACGGCGGGCGGCGACTCCGATCTCGCCACGGACTGCGCGGCGTCGCTCGTCCTGATCGCGGAGTGCGGCCGTGATGCTGCCGCCGCTGGCCTGAACGGCCACACCGGCGTTCTGTGCTGCTCTCCGCTCAATATCGTTGATCTCGCGCCGCACTTCGGCATCGGCGGCGTTTCGTCGCTCGATGAGTCTGCGACGAGTGGCAGCGTTCTGCTCTGTCTCGAGCTGCCTGTCGATCTCGGCGATTCGGCCGCGCTGCTGGGCGATCTGCGGGCTGTTCGCTTCGATGGCGGCGCGGCGGCGTTCTTCCTGCTGCCGCTGGACGGCGGCGATCTGCTCACGCTGCTGTCGCTCGTTCCTGAACCGCTCCGGCTCGCCGGCCTCGGCGATCGACTTCGCTAGGTCGCGGTACACGTCGCGGAGTTGCTCGGCGAGTTGCCGCTGACGCTCAAGGGCGGAATTCGTCGAAGAGAGGGCGTCTCTGAGTTCACGCTGCCGCCGCTCGGCGTCTTCGGTGACGCCAGTCCATTTGATGATGGACGCAACAAGCTGAGCGCCGATGGCGACGGCGATGCCAGCGATAAGCCCCTCTGTGCTTCCCAGCACGAATCCGAGCTGTGAGATGTTATTGCCGGCGGCGCGGATTCGCTGGTCAAGGCCGCCGGTGACAGAGAAGAAGTCCTCGAATGCGAACGCCGCTTGCTGGATGCCGAGACTCAGGTTGGCGAAGCCTTGTCGCCCGACGTCGCCGGCGCGGGCTACGGTTCGGCCGAGTGCTCCGGCGCTGATGCCGCGGGCCGCAGCAGTCGCGCGGACGGCGTCTGCCGTAAGCCGCTGCACCTCCTGGCGAGCCGCCTGCGTGTCGATCGTCCCTCGCCGCATCTGCTCGGAGATCACGGTTCCGAGCCGCGAGATTGCGGCTACGGCAGGGCCGCGAGCAAAGCCAGTGACGTTCGCCAGTTCGCCCTGAAGAATCTGAACCTGCGCCGTGTACCCGCGAAGTTGCTGCGTCTGAAGCGATCCGATGATCGCGTCGCGACTGCCGAAGGAACGACGGAAGTTCAGTGCCTCGGACGCTCTCCCGGCTTCCCGCGTGAGCTGTAGAAGCCGCTGACGCGCAATGTCGATTGCGACGGCAGACTGATTCGGCGCTGCGGCGAGCCGGCGGAACTCAGCCTCGGCAGCCGTGATCGCTGGGATGAACTGCTGCCGCAGGCCGGCGGGGAGCTGGTCGATCTGGCTCTTGACAGAAGTGATGCTGCCGCGGAGTGCGTCGAGCTGGCGATTTGGATCAGTTAGTGCGGCTCCGAGGCCGGCATCGGAACTGCCGCCGAAGCCGGGGGGGAGCGTCGGTCCTTGAGAGCCAGTCGGATTACCTCTAGCCCTAACGTCACCAACCTGCCGCTCGAGTTCCAGAAGAAGCTCAAGCTGCCGCGAGTATCCGGCGCCAGACTGGGCAGCGTTCCTGAACTCGGCGATTGCCTGGTCAAGGTTCACCCTGTCGGCGACGTCGAAGCCTTCGATCGTGGACAAGAGCGAGAAAAACTGCCGGTCAAGGTCTGCAATGCTTCCATCGAAACCGCGAACCGTCCGGTCCCACGCCGTGTCGATGGCGATGATTCGGTCAACGAAGGCGGCGCGAATCCTGTCTGCCGATGCAGCAAGCTGGCCTGAGTCAACATCTATGCTGACTGGCGGATTCAGTGGCGGCGGCGTGAAGCTCTCCCTGGCGCGGCCGGCTAGAGACTCAACAGCCAGGAGCCTGTCTGATGCGGTCTGAATTCTTCGGTCAAGCTCAGTCCACTGCGCGATCTGCTCGCGGAGCGGGTCGATGGACGAGAGCCTAGCCTCTTCTGATGCGATATCCTCAAGCTCTCTGTTGATTTCGCGCAAGCGATTGCGAAGGTCTTCGGCCTCTGGCGTCCTGAAAGCATTCGCGACGGCGACTCGCGCGCGGCGGGCCTGCTCCGGCAGTCCGGCGAACACTTCGGCGATTGGCTGGTTCTGCTGCACTCTCCCGGTTAGGTTCGTCGCAGCGTTGGTGACTGCGTTGCGACGGGAGGCAGCGAACTCTTCCGCTGCCTGCCGCCGAGTTGCGGCGAGTTCTCTCTCTTGGTTGATGAGCCGGTCATTCTCTGCAATCTGCTGCCGCAGGATTGCGTTCTGGCGATTCTGGGCCGCAGTGACCTGCTCTGTCTGCCTTGCGATCTCGTCAAGCCGTCGCACGGCAGCATCCAGCCCAGCCTGCGACTCGCGGATATCAAGCCCCTGCGAACTCAGTCGCTCGATGCGGGCCGTGATCCTGTTGATCTCAGCCTGCGCCTCCTGGGCGTCGGTGATGAGTTGCCGAACCGCTGGGCTTCCTCGAGTCGCCGCAGGCAGCGACGACAGGCCACGCTGGGCCTCGACGAGCCGGTTGATGCTGTCGAACACCTCGGGGCGGGCAAAGGCCAGTCCGTTGGCGTCCTGAAGCGTCAGGAGCTTCTTGGTCAGGTTCGCAGTCTCGTTCAGGCGGCTGATCGAGCCGGTGACCTGCTCGACGCTGCTGGCGAGACGCTGGAAAGTCTCCCGGCCGACTGTTTCGTTCGCGTTGAGTGCGTCGCGGACGGCCAGCACCTCGGCCTTGACGGCCGTCAGGGCCGGCGAGAACTGCCGCTGGACGGCAAATGCCAGGCCGTCGAACTGCTTGGTCGCCGCCGTCAGCGGGTCGGCAAGCTGCCTGGCCGCCAGCGTGAGCTGCTCCAGAGCCTTCGGGTCTATGGGAAGGCTGAAGTTCGCAGACTGCGCTGATCTGAACGTCCGCTGGAGCTTCTCGAACTGCGAGAACATCCCCTCAAACGAACGCTCTGCGTTCTTCGACGCGGCCCTGATGGATGATTCAAGGCGCTTCCCGTATTTGTCGGCTTCATCCCCAGACTTGTTAAACGCCCGCTGCGCATCAGCGGTGTTCACCGTGACGATCGCGGAAATCTTGCCGATGTAGCTCTTCGCCATCGCCGCTCATCCTTGAGGCTTCTGGAGCTTCATCAGCTCGTTGAGCATCTCTTCCTGAGTTTGCCTTGCCGTTTTCACCGCAGGTATGAAAACCTTCTCCTCCGGCAGCCGCTTGTAGTTGCCGGAGGCCGCCATGATCGTTCTCGCCAACCTCGCCGTCTGCCACCACGAGTCAGGGAGCGGCCACCGCTGGTCGTAGGCAATCCATTCGGACAGCTCTTCGGAATCCAGCGAATCAAGCAACTCCCTGACCGTCTTGCCCAGCGCCAACGCTAACCGGAAGAGGAAGCGTCGCTCTGGGCGTTCTGTGAACCTTCCCCCAAGGCATCAACTGCCTCCTGGGTGAAGGCATTGAGTTTCCAGGCCGCGTCGAACACGCGGTTGATCTCGACGCTCGACCGCTCGCCGAGGGCGTCCATATCGGCATCCGACAGGATCGGCTTCCCTTCCTCGTCGCAGAGCGTGAGCACGAGGAACCGCAGGCGGAAGTTCTTCATCTTCTCCTGCGAATACGCCTCCTCGAACTGCTCGCGGGCCTTGCCGCTGATCACGCGGAGGTAGTAGGTGCCACCCCATACCGGGATGTCGATCGCCTGAACCTTGATGTCGTTGGCGTTCAGAAGCCGCTTGCGAAAGTCAATCGCCATGAAAAACTCCTGCTAGGTGTAATCAGTTGGCTTGAGCGTGAACCTCAATCTGAGCAACTCGCCGACCCGCCCCTCGACGGACGCCGATTCGCAAATCACATTCCTTGCGACACTTCCGAGAGGCGTGGTGAAGACGGCTTGACCAGCGACTCCGATCAGGTTTATTGGGTCTGCAAATCCGTATGCCTCGACGTCTATGCTGCCGGTGTCGGTGTACGCGCCGCTCGCCAAATACCACTTTTGGCCGACCGGCGCGCCGCCTGGCGTCATGTCAACGATTTCCGGCGTCGGCCCTTGAACCGCGACGGAAGTGACGTCGTAGACGCCGCCGGCAAAACTGAATGTCGAGTTTTGTGAAAGAGAGAATGGCATTCGTCACACCTTCAGCCTGAACGATGCCGACCCCCGGACGATGTCTCCTACTTGCGCCGTGATGGATGAACTGACACACGTCGCGGCGCCAGAAACCGAGACGCGGCCCGTGACAGACAGGGTTCCAGACGAACTGGCCTGCGGGGCTGACGTGCCGATGAATTCGATCTCAACCGTCTTCGTTCTGTCGCTGCCCGAATCGCCGCCTTCGCCCGTGGGGTCGGGCAGCCAGATCGGAATGTACGGCTCGTAGAAATTCGGGTCGGTCGCCAGCGTGGCGGCAGAGACACGCTGGCGTTGGAGCGAGCGGCCCCCCTCGAAGCCGTCGTTGACGGTGATGCTCGTCGCCGTGTAGGTGACGCCGGCGAACGAGACGTAGGTGCCTTGTGACGATACTCCCGCCATCGCTTACGCGACTCGGAAGGTCGCACTCCCCGAGATGAGGGCGCCGACCGAGCCGCCGATCGAGGCCGACGCGATGGTCGCGTTGCCGCTGAACGACACTGGGCCGGAGATTGAGAGAGAGCCGGAAGTGCCGGCCGTGAGCACGTTCGTCGAGATGTAGTCGCAGGTGACCTCGCGGTCGGTGGCGAATCCGCCGACGTACTCGCGCTTCCCGTTCGCGGCGATTCCAAGGTGCGAGCCGTCGATGAGGTCTTGCGTGTCATTGACCTGAAACGAGGTGACCGTGAGATTGCTGCCACCGAACGAGAAAGTCAGTCCCTGAGCTGAAACGCCGGCCATGTTTGTTGCGCCTCCTTGCGCCTGTTACTAAGTGGCAGATTCCTGCCACCTAATCTGATACAGTTGCCTCACCTCGTATGCTGGCGGCAGTTGCGCGCCGGCCACGGTCGGGTCGAGGAAGTCATCGAGTTCCGATAACAGCCTCATATCTTCAATAGTAGCATTTGCGAGTGTGCCGGTGTGGCCGTCCAAGGCCAGCCGAACCTCGTCGGCAAGCTCTCGGACGCCGTCGTAAGACATCGCCCAAGACGAAATCTGGAGGTTGACAAGAGGCATGAACATCGGCCCAGAAAGCGACGACTCTCGCACGATGTTCGCCCGCTTATAAACGATGAACGGCAGGCTGGCGACGGGCTTGGCCGGCACCGCGATCGGGTAAATCTGAAAGCCGACGAGCCTGGCTACTCCCGGCGTCGAGATCAGCTTCAAGTAGACGTGCTTCTCTGGCGAGATGAGCATCAGAGCCTCTGCATCTGGCGGTTGATGGCATTGGCGAGGAGCGTCTGCACGGCGTTCGCCGAATCCTGAATCGACCTCTCCATCGCGTGCTGGGCGGGCATCGGAGCGATCGTGTCCCCCGGATTCAGCGTGATCGGCCCGAAGTCATGCGGGTAGCCGCTGCCCGCCCGCGCCTGCCGCGTCGGCTCGTTCTTGCTGCCCATGATGAAGTAGTAGCCAACGCCGGCCCGCGCGAACTGCTCGTCGTTCATCGTCTGCGTTCGCTTCATCTTGCCGTTGATGGCCTGATGAATGTTGACGTAGGTGCGGCGGTTCTGCGTGCCTGGACGACGCCGGCCGGTGCCGAACTCGACGAGCCAGGCGTGGTTGCCACTGCCTTCTTCCGGGTCGGAGCCGCGATTGCCGGTGTGCCGCGGGCCGGTGATCGCGACGAAGACGCTGCTGCCGTATACGTCAGTCTTCGTATCGACCGACTTCCGCAGGTTCCCGGTGACGTCGCGGACCTTGTTGATGTAGCTCGCCTTGATCGGCGCGGACGCATTTCTGACCATTCGCCGGAACGTCGCCGTCGAGTCCCTGCCCATCGCGTCGGCGGCCTTGCGGAACGCCGCGGCCAGCTCGTTGACGCCGGTCAGGCGCACCCGCACGAAGGCACTCGCCGACTCCTTGCCGGTCAGGCCGTTGTCGAGAATGCGCGGGATTGTATTAGGCGTCTGGATTGCCATTACTGCATCTCGCGGACGAGCATTTCCATCATTGTGCGGTTCTGCCGCTCCGTCACGCTGGCGATCTCCATCGTTTTTCCTCGCCACACGATTCTGTGCTGGATCGTCACCGATGCCTTGTAGCGGATGATGATCTTGTGGGTGGCGACGACGTTCGCCTGCTGGGCCTGGAGTATGTCGCGGCTCGCCATGCCCTCGACGTAGGCCCAGACAGTGCCGGCGCTCGCCCACGAGAGCGTGACTTCGCCCATCGGACTCCGAATCTCCGTCGGAGCCTGGATGGTCACGCGCTCACCGAGCATCCCGGCCTTGATCACGTTACGGTTCCCTCGCCGATGACGGCGATCTCGTAGGCCACCGTGCCTGCCGATGCGGCGAGCCGCGCGGTGGCGGCCGCGAAACCCGACTCACTTGGGGACACGACGCAGTAGACGCCTCCAGGGGCGATGGCAATCGTGCCGGAGGCGGGGAACGCGGCGAATCCCGGCGACAGGCCGCCGAGGAGCAGACTGCCAGAAGTCGCGGTGTTTCTCACATACACGGCCTTGATCGCGGAGAACGCCACCGTCACCGCGGCGCCGTCGCGAGTGTCGGCCAGGCTGCCCAGGGTGAAGTCGGTCGTCCCTGCGGCGCCGGCCGTGCCTGACTTGCTCCACGCCACCTGTGCCTGGTTCGCCGCCGTGCCGTCGGTGAACAGCATGGCAAACGTGGCCGGCGTGACACGCATCGCTCGCGACAGGTCGCCAGCGGCGGTTTCGTGGGCCACGAGCGATACGGAAACCTGGGCATTCAGCGGCATCGGTCAGTTCCCCATGACGTAGATTTCGTATTGCTCGCCTTGGACGCCGCCGACCCGCAGGATGCTGCCGCCGGATGTAGTCGCAAAGCCGCTCGAGTTCGGGCAGGAAAGCAGGAAGGCGCCGCCCTCGCGAATCGGATAGCCGCGCAGCGTCAGTGAGCCGAGGTTGATCATCGGCGAGAAATTCCAGCCGACGAAGTCCTGCACGAAGTTCCTGAAGTCGGTGCCGCCCCAGCCCGCCGTCATCGCGATGGCCGAGGTGCTCGACAGGTTCTTGAGGCAGATGAGCTTGACGATCGCAATGCCGCTCGTGAGCAGGTCGGTGTCGTCATAGCCCTCGGCCCCGAAAGTGCGGCGGTCGCTCCAGACCTTGGAGCAGTCGCCGACATTGAACGAGAACGAGACAGGATGCTCTGTCAAAGCCTGCGTCAGCCCGGCCTGCTCAGTCTTGGTTGCCAAGACGTTCGCCTGCACCGTCGCCGTGAGGCTCATCGGTAGCCCCCCCAGCCAGAGGCCGCCAGGAGCGTGTGGAACGTCATCGGGATGTTCTGAATCTGGAGATTCGCCGGCGTCACCGGCTCGCGATTCGCATACCAGTGGGCCACCAGAAGCAGGATCAGGTGCTTGAGCGTGGCCGGCACCGTCGAGCCGCTCGAGCCGTAGCCGGCCGTCCACCTGACGAGCACGCTGTTCTCGTCACCACGCACAGCCGGCCAGACGCCGTTGTAGAGCGGGTAGACGCGGCCAGGCGTAGCGTAGACGTCCACCTGAAAAGCGTTCGCCGCGCTCGTGATTGTGTTCTCGGTGCCTCCCTCGTCGCGGTAGACCACAGTCACGGCCTGGGCCTGCATCGGCGGGCGCGGAAGCACGACCTCCCACAGCGGGAAGGCGTCGTAGCGGGCCTCCCACACGGTCGAGATCATCGACACGTCCAGAATGTCCTCGACATAGACCCTGGCCGCGGTGATCAGCGTGGAGATGTAGGCGTCGTCGTCGCTGACATCGACGCGGCAGTGGGCCTTCGCCTCGGCCAATGTCACCGGCTCGACGGCCGGCTCGGTGTGACGCCGAAGGCTGCGGTACTGCGTCAATCCGACCGACGGCGACTGCGGGACAACGTAGACCAACCCATTTCCGGTGATCATTTCGCCAGCCTCTTCCTTGGCTTCGTGTCAATCGCCGCCCGCTCGGCCCGCTGCTCCATGACGGCGGCCTCGATCCGCTCCTCGGCCGGCGCGACGAGGCCGCGGCCGATGTAGAGGCGGGCGATGCCGTCGCCCCAGTCGAACTCCTGACCGGCCTTGTAGCCGCCGAACGACCTGAGAATCTTGACTCTCATTCGATAACCCCCCACGCCTTCGCGGGCGGCTTCCGCTCTGCCCAATACTCCGTCGTGTGCTGCTGAACCTTGGAGCCTTCGGCCTGCCGCGAAGGCCATGTGATCATCAACTCGGCGTGGCCGATGCTGATCTGGGTCGCGATGCCGAGCTTGTTGCCGGCGGCCGTGAACTTTCGCCACATGTAAATGTCTTCGTCGGTGTGATTGCCAGACCACTCGCCGCGCTCATTCGCCTGAGCAAGGAACCACGGCTTCTCCATCTTCTTCAAGGCCGAGGTCTTGATCGGCGTGCAGCCGAAATGCGCGGTGGATACCGGCTGCACGGGCTTGGAGAACCAGGCGTCATCGACGCTCGTCTGCTCGTCCGGCGACTTGCCCTCGAGGGCGAACATGACAGCGTTTGCCTCGCGCTTCGTCTGGAGCGGGGCAAGGGCGTCGTAGCCGCTCCAATAGAGGAGCGTGATCAATGCCTCGACCGTCTTGGCCGTGAAGATGCTGTCGTAGTCGATCGTCAGGATGACGTCATAGTCGTCTATGACGCTCTCCATCGACCTCTGGACGCATTGCCCCCAGAAAGCACCCGTGTGCTTGATGATCGAAATCTTGTGGGGAGTCAGCGCCTGCGAGACGCAGAAGAAATTGTCAGTGAAGCCGAGGCGGGGCGTGCTCATCAGAGCACAGACCTTCACCTCGGCCTCACAACTACCAACACGCAGCATCATGGGAACGCTCCTAAAAGGAGCGGGCGCGCATCCTTGCGCCTTAGTCGGCCATCATGGCCGTCCCGCTTGTACGGGATCAGCCACGAACCAGACCGATGACGCCAGCCTGCGAGGCGTTCTCGGGCGACACCTCGGCACGACCGAGCCGGGCGACGATCGCCACGTTGGCCGAAGCGCCGGGGGTGTAGTTCACCCGCAGGTAACGCTTCTTCGCCTTCGTGTCCACGTCGAGCTTCAGGACGGCGGCGCTGCCGGTGGCAGACACGGCCGGAATCGTGAAACCGCCGGTGCCGCCGCCGACGAGGGCCGTGACGTCGGAGTAGCCGGTGCTCAGGGAGTCCGACTCCTCGACCTTCACCGCGTTGGCGAAGACGGTCGAGGCGTTGCTCGCACGCAGCACCGTGATGCTGGCGTGGTCGTAGCCAAGGGTGTCGATCGTCAGCGTCGCCGTGGCCGTCGAGCCGACGGCTGCGGTGGGCAGTTCAGCGACGACACGATGGTTCTGGGAATGGATCATGCTTCAGGTGCTCCTTGGGATCACGATGCGGCCGACTTGAGGGCGACCACCGGGCCGACCTCGCTCGTCGAGCCGAGGGAGTGATGGTTGATGTCGAACCGCATGGTTCCCTGGAGGAGAACCTGATCAGTCGTGGCGTAGACCTGATCGAACAGCCGCACCGAGAAGTCCCGGCGGCGGGCGTAGATTGAGGACAGGCCGAGGTTGCCGAACAGCACCTTCACCTTGCTCGTGTCGGCGCCGAGGGTGCTGTTCATCACATGCACCATCCGCACCGGATAGCCGAGGAAGGTTTCGCCAGCCGCCGAGCCAAGCTCAGCCACGCTGCCGCCGGCGGCGTACTTCAGGCGAGCGATGCTCGCCGCGTAGCCGGCGGGGCTGACGTACCAGGCGGCCCCATTGCGGGCGTACAGCGGAAGCTTGCCCATCGCACCGAGGAAGTCCTCGATGTCGAGAGTCTCGAAGCCGGTGTTGCCGGTGGCAGCGGTGTGAACCGAAGCCGTGTGGCTGCCGTTGTCGATCTTCGACACGATGCCGCGGATGCCGCCGTAGGTCGAGCTGCCGTCGCCGAGCCAGCCGCACATATCGACGGTGTACGCCAGTGAGGTACTGAACTCCTGTGCACATGCGTCGGCCAACGAGATGAGGGCGTCTTCGACAACCTCGCTCGACATCCGGCAGGCCACGGCGAGCTTCTTCGCCGTCAGGCTGACGTTGCCGTAGGTCGGCTCGCTCTCGGTGATGGCCGAGCCTTCACCGATGAAGTAGGCCGAGGTGCCGGTGAGCCGCTTCGGGATCACCATCGTGTCGCGGGTCATCGTCACCGTCTCGACGCCGCTGGCAGCGAACGTGCCATAGGTTTCGACCAGACGGATCACGCGATTGGCGAACTCCTCGGGGACGAGCGCGCCGCCGGCCGAGTTGCTGCCCTCGTTGAGAACGCGGGCCTCGACGCCGTGATCCCGGCACCACCGGAGATCGTCCGAGTTCTTGAACACGTTGCCGCGAATCCAGCGGCCCATCTTGTATGCCTGCTCGACGGCTTCGGGGCCGTCGTTGAAGGCGCGGAGAGTCGTGTGATGCGGGTAGATCGCCCGAATCTCGGTCTTCCGCTCCTCCGCAGCGGGGGCCGCGGCGGGGGCCGGCGCCGGGGTGGCCTTCTCGACCACCGCACGGAGTTCAGCCTCCTTCGCGGCGAGCTTGCCCTCGAACTCCAGATCGGACTTGACCTTGTCGGCTTCATCGGAAAGCTTCCGAAGCTCCGATGTCTGATCCTCCGAACGCTCGGCCACATCGGCCAGTTCGTTCATCCGAGCGGCCAGAGCCGCAGCACGATCCTGAAGACGCTTGAGGTTGCTCGCCATGTTCGGCCTGCTCCTAACTGAGCCGGCCAGGCGGGCATGACAGATGCGCGACGGCCGGCGGGGTGTTGTTCCCGCAAGCGCGCCGCGCCTTGAATCCTCAAGACACTCGCACTGCTCTCGCGACATCCATCGCGAGCGTTGTATCTACTTGTAGGCTACCGTGCGGACGGTGCGCCGTGCAACGGAGTCGAGAGGATCGCCGCCTTGAGCGCCGCCGCCTTGCCGATGTAGTCGGTGGTATCGACGACGACTTCAGCCGCGCGAGCCGACTCGGCCTCGAGTTGCTTGACCTTACGAGCGGCGAAGTTCTTCGCCGGCGTGCCGCCCCAGAGGAGCCACGCCACGAAACCCGGCTTCTCGGCGCCCGGCGTGTCCCAGCCTGGAGACTTGCTCGCCGACTCGTGCCGCGAAAACCACGCATTCATCTCCCGCACCCAGTCCGGGTTCATCTCTTCGCGGCGGGCGAGGCGATTGGCGCGGGCCACCGTCTCCGGCTTCAATCCGTCGCCGCTCTTGCCCTCCTCGTGGAGCCGCAGGCCGCGCTTCGCCGCCGCGGCCATGCCGGCCGTCGGCTTCAGGCTCACGGCCCGCTCGTCTTCTTCTGCGACCTCTTGGGGGGCGGCGTGAGCCGACAGCTCAGACATCCGCTTGGCGACGAAGAAGTCGGACTCCTCCCACTGCCCATCGTCCGACTCCCAGAGCCGGATCAGCACCGCCGGGTCGTCAGGCGTCGCCTCCATCGGCTCCTGGGAATACTCGCCCAACTGGCCCTCGGCCATGACGTGCTCGACGCGGCCGACGCCGCCGTCCCACGCCACGAAGTCGCCGGGGGCGTGCATCACGGTCGCGGCTCGCGCTTCATCTGCGGCTCCCACCGCTGCGTTTTCGCCGGCTTCGGGCTGCTGCGGAACAGCCCGCGCAGAATCTTCGACCACAGGGATATCCGCTCGCTGCTCATTTGCCATCTCCAGGGCACGCTTGCTGACGTAGGTTTCGGTTGCCAAGTAGGCCGGGGTGTCCACGGGGCCGGCGTCGCCGAGGAACGAAAACCGCTTGATCCGGCGGATCATTCGGCCGTTCAAGTCCTTCGACCACGCTTCGTCCGCCGCGCGGGTACGGAACGCAAAGCTTGATCCACGGCAGTCGCCTCTTTCGATGAGTTCGACGACCGCTGCGGCCGACTTGGGCGGGTCGATCTCATACCGCAGCCCACGCTCATCGACAAACAGTCGCATCGTGCCGCTCGAGGTGCGGCCGATCACCTGGGTGTGATTGTATTTGCCGAAGACGTCTGGGTTCGACCGCATGACATCGTCGAACGCGCCTCGCTCAATGATCTCGACGAAGCCGCCGAGGTCTTGGCTCTCCGATTCAAAGACGGCGGCGTACCCCCGAATAACCGTGCGGCCATTCTGGTCTTCCTTGACTTCAAGCCCCGGCATATCGCCGATCAGGCGTCGCTCAAGTTCGCTCGATCCGTCCATGATCCAGTGACCTCCTCGTAAGACTTGCCACTGCGGTGGCACTCCAGAAGCAAATCCCTCGACTTCTCAATCCAGCCCGTCACGAATCCGTCGATGTCGCGGCCAGTAGCCTCTGCGGCGTCGCACAACTCCGTCCGCATCCGCTGCTCGTGCGTCTCGAGCCAGGCCGCCAACTTGGCCGGCTTGTTTCGTCGCTCCAGAATCCCGTCGGCCTCGATGGCGGCAAGGCGCCGAAGCGTCGAAGTGAAGACGATTTCGGCAGCCGAACGCGATTCGCCGGCGGCGGCCGGATCGGTCGGCACAGGAGCATCCTGCGACTGCGTGGCCGGATCATTGGCAGGCTGCTCAGACGGCATCGTCGGAGCGGCCGTCGGGTTCCCCGGCGTGTAGTTCTCCAGCAGTTGCATATTCACCTGCACGAACCGCTTGTCGCCGCCCTGAATCGGGTTGTAGCCGAGCTGCTGTCGAACCTCGTTCGTGCTGAACACGCCGAGATTCCACATCTCCCGCAGGAAGCTCGCCCTCGCAGCGAAGTCGCCGACGAGCAGCGCCGAGACGTCGAACTGGGCGAAATATCGCTTGTCATCCACGACCAAGTCCCGCCGGCAGGCGGCCTCGAATCGCCGAAGATCAGGCACCAGCGTGAACGTCACGAAGTCGATGGCCTGCTGCTCCACCGACGAATACGACGACTTCGTCAAATCGCCGATCATGTAGGCCGGCACCCGGAAGGCCCGCGCCACTTCCTCGATCTGATGCCGCCGCGTCTCAATCAGACGGTTCGTGTCGTTGTTGACGCTCATCTCCTTGACGTGAGCGCCGTATGGCATGACGGCCGTTTTGTGCGAGTTCTCGGGGCCGCGGTGCATATCCTCCCACTGCTGCCGGAGCCGCTGGAGCGTCTCAGGCTTCATGGGCTGATCGGTTTCAATGACCGTGCCGGCCCGCGCGCCGTTGCCGAAGAACGCGCCGGAGTGCAGCTCGGCGGCCCTCGCAAGGGCGATCGCGTCCCTCATCAAGACCGTCGGGATGTAGCAGTTCACGCCGTCGGGGGAGAGGCCGCGGTAGGCGAAGACCTGATCCTGCCGGTAATACGTCGGAGTCGGGCTATTCGGCTCCGAATAGGCATACCGCAAGCGGCCGTTCTTCAGCCGCTCGGGCTTCATCCGCGACGGGTGCAGCGGGATCAACTGGTCAACGGCGCCGCGCCGGCCAGGCTTGATCCAGGAGTAGCCGACGCCCCAGAGCATCCGCCACGACTGCATCAGCTCCTTGAACTCGAACGCCGTCATCCAGTCGTTCGGCTCATGGGCGAGCACGTCATACAGCGGATGCTCCTCGGCGATCCGCTTGCCGTCGCTCGTCCGCTCGTAGAGCTGGAGCGGCAGGCTTGCGACCGACTCACTGACCACCTTGACGGCCGCCAGGATCGCGCTGCACTGAAGACTCGCCTCCGGCGTGACGTAGATTCCGGCGGTCGTCTTCTTCTGCTCGACCATCTCCTCGAACACGCGGGAGATGCCGCTACGCATTTCGACGATGTCTTCGACGGCTTCGATTTCTGGCATCAGATTACGAGAATGTTGGGTTCGTCATCCTGGCCCTGGGCCTCCGCAGAGCACACGCCCAGCGGCATGATCAAGGCGACAGCCGCGTCGATTCGCCCGGTCGCGTGCGAATGCGGCTTCGTCGGCTTGATATTCCCAGCGTCGTCCTGTTTCACCTGCATATTGCTGATATGTAACGCCAGCGGCGGGTTGCCGCCGTGGCGGATTTTCTGCGACAAAACAAGGGTTTCCAGCAGCTTCGTCGGCGCCGAAAGGCTGGCGTAGCCCTGTCCATACGGCTTGACATCAACCCCCTCATTGACGAGTTGCGTCGTCAAATGAGTGGCATTCCAACGGTCAATGGCAACAGACTTGACCCAGTTCTTCTCGCAAAACGAGAGAACGTAGTCGCGAACCACGTCATAATCCGTCACGTTGCCTTCTGTTAGTGTAACAAAACCATCCTTGGCCCATTGGCGATACGGCGCTTCGTCGCGGTCGGCGCTCTCGTCGGGGATGAAGAGATGGGCCATCACGTCGAACGAGCCATCCTCGTCAGGCCAGATGGCGCAGAACGCCGTCGTGTCGCTGGTGCTCGACAAGTCAAGGCCGCAGTAGCACGGCCGCCCATCGGTCGGACGCAGCGGGGCGTTACACGCCTCCCACTGGCCGGTGCGGAAGAACTTGTTCGCGCCGTTGCTCACCCATTGGTTCAGGTAGAGGGTGCGGAACTTGACCTCCTCCGCGACCGACTCGCGGGCCAGCATCGCCTCGCGCTCCATGAATTCCTTGCGGACGGTGACGCCGTAGTTCGGATTTGCCTTCTTCCACGTCGTTTCCGCGAAGATGTCATCATCCTGATCGGCCGCAAATATGCACGGCAGAAACGTCGGATCGTTGATGATCCCGTCGCGAACCTTGAGCGCCCGCTGCCACTCCTCGTAGCATGGGCCGATGCGGTCCATCCCCGCCGTCGTCACATAGATGACGAGCGGCTCGTCCCGCATTCCCATGCCTGACTCCAGGACATCGACGAGATCGCGGTTCGGCTGAACGTGGTATTCGTCCACGATGACTACGCTCGGATTGAAGCCGTGTTTACCCTTGTGCTCGCTGGAAAGAAACTGGATGGTCGAATTCTTACTGGGGATGACAATCGACCCCTTGAATATCTTCGATCGCCGCTGCAAGCCTGGGCAGGACTCGATGAACCGCGAGGCCGCCGTGAACAGGAGGCTGGCCTGCTTGCGATCGCCGGCCGCGATGAGAATCTGGCCGCCGTCGTCGCCGAAGAAGCCCTCGTAGGCGCCGATTAAGGCGCATGTGGCCGTTTTTCCGGCCTTTCGCGGCACTGCCAGGAGCGACCGCTGGTACTGCCGCCGGCCGTCGGGTCGCTTCGTCTCGTAGAGCCGACGAAGATACTCCTCCTGCCACGGCTGGAGGCCGAAAGGCTCACCCGCGAATCTCCCTTCGCTATGCCGAAGCCACGAAGCGAACTCGCAGATGTCAGGCTTGCTTTCCAAAATACTTGTCAGTTGGGTCGTCAACGACCTTCACCGCGCCGTAGCCCAGGCGGGTGCGATCGGCAGGCGTCAAACCGAGAACCGTCTCGAGCTGGCGTAGTTGTTCGTGGCAGTGGTTGCTCTGGGACTGCCACTTGTTCGGCCTGCTGAAGCGAAGTGAGCCGTCTGGCGCCGTCACCTCGACGTACCCGCAGCCGTCCTTGGCGAGTTGCATCTCGGCCTCACGCCAGCGATCCCAGACGATCGAGTATCGGGCGATCACCTCAAGATCGCTTTCGGCCAGCGTTCCCATTCGCTGCGTGTAACCGCAGACCAGGCGGAACATCTCCTGCGCCGCAGGGCGAAGCCACTCGGGCGGCTCGGGGGGGGCATCGACGGATGTGCCGAGTTCCTCGCGACCTTTGGCTTCGCGGGAGCCTCGCATCGCGAGAATGTGCTTCGGCGTTGGTGCTGGGCCTCTGACCATAGTTGTTGTCCAGTGTAGGGTGTGGGGTTTTTGGCGCACAACGGAGTCGGATTTCGCGGCCAGCGTTTTGGGTATACCGCCACTCGCGTTCGCCCCCC
>Ga0214917_10003138_pt1 | contig 19382 bp, 28 predicted proteins | sample LL_1208_BB_MetaG_FD_177983 | JGI IMG/M metagenome (GOLD analysis project Ga0214917, IMG submission 177983) | Freshwater microbial communities from Lake Lanier, Atlanta, Georgia, United States - LL_1208_BB | ecosystem: Environmental > Aquatic > Freshwater > Lake | place: USA: Georgia | collected...
GACTTCAACCTGCGGTGCCGCGTCCACAAGCCGAGGGTGAGCTACAAGGAGACGCTGGCGAAGGCCGTCACGGTGACGGGCCAGGTCAACCGCCAGGTGGCCGGCCAGACGCTGGTGGCCTCGGTCGCCATCAGCGCGGAGCCGACCGCCGACCAGTCGGCCGTGGTCGTCGAGCAGGCCTGGTTTCCGCAGCAGGAGTCCACGGCCGCCGTGGCGGCGGTCATGACCCAGTCGGTCCGCGAGAGCGCCGAACGGGGCGGGCTCAAGGGGTGTCCCTTGTGGGCGGTGCGGATCCGGGTGCTCGAGAGCCATCTGCCCGACCCGCCGCCCGGGGACGTGGCGGTGCGGATCGCGGCCGCCGATGCCATCGACCGCATGCTCGCCGAGGCGGGGACGGTGCTGCTCGAGCCGGTGATGAGGGTGGAGGTGACGGTGCCGGAGGAGCATCTGGGCGACGTCATCAACGACCTGCAGCAGCGGCGGGCGATCATCACGAACACCGAGATCCGCGGCGGGATGAACGTGCTCACGGCGGAATCGCCGCTGGCGAGCATGTTCGGCTACTCCGCGGCGGTGCGGAGCGTCAGCCAGGGACGGGCCAGTTTCACGATGGCGCCGCTGAAGTACGGCCCCGCTTCGGCCGAGACGGCCGAGGCCTTCGTCTAGCCTTCCTGCAGGCGTCCGGCGGATGGGACTCCGGGGGCGATTTGGCCGCCGAAAAGCAGCGTGTTGACACCGATCCCCGGCGACCATAGATTTCGGACTTCATCCGCAGCGACACCCCGCGGTGCCCCCAGGCCGCCGGAGGATGACGCAGAATGAAGCCTTTTCGGAGGCTTTCTTCGGTCCAGCCGGGCGCCTTGGCCTGAGCGGGCGTGCGATGAGCAGCCGCCGAATCGCCCGTGGAAGTCGTTTGTTCGCGTCCGTTTATTCGTCCTCGACCTGAGGGCAGTGGAGTTTTTTCGTGGCCGGTCCGACTCAAGAAATCATCCGGATTCGCATGGAAGCCTACGACCACGTGGTGCTCGATCAGAGCGCCGCGGAGATCGTGGACACCGCGAAGCGGACCAACTCCGAGGTGCACGGCCCCATCCCGCTGCCCACGCGGATCGAACGGTACACGGTGCTTTCGAGCCCGCACATCGACAAGAAGGCGCGGCAGCAGTACGAGATTCGCACCCACAAGCGGGTGATCGACATCGTGCAGGCGACGGCGAAGACGATCGAGGCACTCAACAAACTGAGCCTGCCGGCGGGCGTCGACATCAAGATCAAGGCGTCCTCGAGATAGAGGTTCGGGGAGGGGTTCGTGGGCGGTCCGTCCCGGTGACGTTCCGCCAGATGACGATGGTCGGGTGGCGGTGGTCGGTTTTTTTCACCAGATTCTTCAGGAGCGCACGACACGGCATGCTTGGAAGGCGTTGCGGGTAAGGCCTGGACTCGGTTTCCGGGCGCTCCCGCAGCCAACGGCTTCGAGCGTGATCGCGGAATGATGTCGGCGGCGGTGGCGTGGTCGCCCCGCCCGTTCGACCTTCCTTCCGACGGCGATGCATTATGGCTGCAGAGACGAAGACTGATTCCGCGTCCGGGCCGGCGACCGCCGGACGGAAGGGGCTCCTCGGCCGGAAGGTCGGGATGACGCAGGTGTTCGATGCCAGCGGCGCCGTGGTGCCGGTCACCGTGATCGAGGCCGGGCCCTGTGCCGTGACGCAGGTGCGGTCGGTCGCCCGCGACGGCTACGACGCCGTGCAGATCGGGTTCCTCGACAAGCCCCGCCGGCTGGCGAGCCGAGCCGTCCGCGGCCATGTCGCGAAGCTGGACAGCCGGCGGTCGAAGCGGGCCGCCGAGGCCGGCGTGACGCCGGTGCCGAAGGCCGATTGCGAGCCGAAGCGGTTCGTCCGCGAACTGCGGGGATCGTATCCGGAGGCTGCGGTCGGCGGCGTCCTGACCGTCGGCCTGTTCGAGGGGGTCGAGTTCGTGGACATCGTCGGCACCACCAAGGGCCGCGGCACCGCGGGCGTGATGAAGCGGCACGGCTTCAGCGGCCAGCGTGCCAGTCACGGCGTGAAGAAGGTGCACCGCCACCAGGGTGGTACGAGCATGAACACCTCGCCGGCCCGCGTGTTCAAGGGCAAGCGGATGGCGGGGCGGTTCGGCAACGAGCGGTCCACCATGCGGAACGTGAAGCTCGTCCGCATCGACGTCGAGAACAATCTGCTGCTCGTGCGGGGGGCGGTGCCCGGGCCCAATGGCGGCTTCGTGGTGGTGCGGCAGACGAACAAGGTCAAGCGTCGTGGCGGGCCGGCTCCCGCTGGCGGTGCCAAGAAGAAGGCGGGTGCCAAGTGAATCTGGCCGTCTACGACATGTCGGGCAAGCAGGTCGGCTCCTACGAGATCGATCCGGCCGAACTGGCGCCCACCGTCAACAAGCAGCTGCTGCATGATGCCGTGGTGATGTACCAGGCCAATCAGCGGCAGGGCACGTTCCGCACGAAGAACCGGGGCGAGGTCGCCGGCTCGACCAAGAAGCTGTATCGCCAAAAGGGCACGGGCAACGCCCGTGCGGGCGCCCGCCGGAGCGGCACGCGGCGGGGCGGCGGTCACATCTTCGCCAAGCGGCCGCGTGACTTCGGCTGGCGCATGCCCAAGAAGGCCCTGCGCACCGCCACGCGGATGGCGCTGGCCGCCCGGCTGGCGGACGACGAGGTCAAGCTCGTCAGCGGCCTGGAGCTGGGGGCCCCCAAGACGGCGGCGATGGCCAAACTGCTCAAGTCGCTCGGCGTCGCCGAGCGGACGGTGCTCGTGTCTCCGGCCGCCCACGACGACGTGCTCTGGAAGAGCGCCCGCAACATCGAGGGCGTGTCGGTGGCGCCGGTGGCCGACCTCAACGCCTGGTCGCTGCTGCAGCCCAGGGCGGTGGTCATGACCACCGCCGCCATCGATGCGTTTCGTGCGTCGGCCGCCCGTGTCACGGCCGCCAAGCCGGCGGCGAAGTCGCCGCGCAAGGCCGCCGGGGCGGCGCGGGGTGCGGCGAAGGCTGGCAAGTCGACCAAGGCCAAGGCGACGGCGACCGGGGCGGCCAGGCCGCGGAAGTCGGCCGCCCGCGTGGCGAACAAGGAGAAATAAGCGATGGCCGTTCCCGTTCCGCCGCCGCCGGCGTTCACTCCCAGGCTTTCGCCCCATCACGTCATCCTGCGTCCGCTGGTGACGGAGAAGGGCGTGCACCGGGCGAGCCGGCACAACGCCTATACGTTCGAGGTCGTCACCGAGGCGAACAAAGCCGACATCCGGCGGGCCGTCGAGGAGCTGTTCAACGTCAAGGTCGAGAAGGTCGCCGTGCAGAACCGCATCGGCAAGATGCGGCGGAGCCGCATGCGTCGCACCAGCACGAAGGCCTGGAAGAAGGCGGTCGTGACGCTCAAGCCCGATTTCAAGATCAACCTGTTCTGAAGGCAGTCGCACAGCCATGGGTATTCGCACCTACAATCCGACCAGTCCGGGCCGTCGCAACGCGAGCGTCTCCGACTTCGCCGAACTCACACCCGGCGCTTCGGCGCCCAAGCTGCTCCGTGTGCGGAAGCAGAAGAAGGGCGGCCGCAACAACCAGGGCAAGATCACGGCCCGGCATCGTGGCGGCGGCCACATGCAGCACTACCGGCTCATCGACTTCCGTCGCAACAAGGACGGGGTTCCCGGCAAGGTCGAGTCGATCCAGTACGATCCGAATCGGACCTGCCGCATCGCCCTGATCCACTATGCCGACGGGGAGAAGCGGTTCATTCTCGCGCCGGAGGGTCTCAAGGCCGGCGCGACCGTGCAGAGCGGCGAGACGGCCGCCCCCGAAGTGGGCAACTGCCTGCCGATGTCGGCGATCCCGCTCGGAATGCAGATCCACAACATCGAGTTGCAGGCGGGCCGCGGTGGTCGCCTCTGCCGGTCGGCCGGATCGTCGGCCGTGCTCGTGGCCAGGGAGGCGCAGTGGGCACAGCTCACGCTTCCGTCCGGCGAAATCCGCCGCGTGCCCGCGGCGTGCCGGGCGACGATCGGGGCGATCGGGAACTCGGAGCACATGAACGTGGTGCTCGGCAAGGCGGGCCGCAAGCGGTGGATGGGCATCAGGCCCACCGTCCGCGGCACGGCGATGAACCCCATCGACCATCCGCACGGCGGTGGTGAGGGCCGCACGAAGGGTGGTCGTCACCCGGTCAGTCCCACCGGCAAGAGCGCCAAGGGTGGCGGCACCCGGAAGCCACGCAAGCCGTCCGGCTCGGCGATCCTGCGGCGGCGGAAGAGCCGTCGGTACGGCCAGTTGAAGCTCAGGTAGCCGGAGTCCGCGGATACCGTCGTCCAGCACGTCTCCCACCAGCACCCCGCCCGGCCGGCACGTCCGGCGGCCACGAGATCAGGCAACAGAGGAAATCAAGACCATGGGTCGCAGTTCCAAAAAGGGCCCCTACATCGATCCTCGCGTGTTCGAGAAGGTCGAGGCGCAGCTCTCCTCCGGCAAGCGGGACCCGATCAAGACCTGGTCGCGTTCGTGCACGATCGTCCCGGAGTTCATCGGGCTGACGTTCATGGTGCACAACGGCAAGCAGCATTTGAAGGTGTTCGTGACCGAGGACATGGTCGGTCACAAGCTGGGCGAGTTCGCCCCGACGCGGACGTTCCGCGGGCACGGCGGCAAGGTGAAGGAAGCAGCGGCCCCCGGGGGCAAGTGACGCACGTCACGCAGGTGATCAATGCCATACACAGCCACGCACAAGTACGCCCGCATCAGTCCCCGCAAGGTCCGTCATCTGGCGAACCTCGTGCGCGGAAAGTTCGCAGACGAGGCGCTCGACATCCTCCGCTTCCAGCCGCACCGCGGCGCACGGATGCTGGAGAAGGTCATCAAGAGCGCCCTGGGCAACGCCGAGCACAAGCAGGCGGTCGGCCTCGACGATCTGGTCGTCGTGGACGCCCGGATCGATCCGGGCCCCATGTTCAAGCGGATCCGTCCCCGTGCCCGCGGCATGGCGTTCGGGATCAAGCGGCGGATGTCGCACATCAAGGTGGCGCTGGATTCCAAGGTGGTCGAGGCGGCCGAGTAGCGGCGGCGGACCGGACACGTTTTCTCGTCAAGAAAGCATTGCTATGGGCCAGAAAGTCAATCCCGTCGGATTCCGCACCGGCATCACCGAGCCGTGGAAGAGCCGCTGGTACGCCTCGAAGAAGGATTTCCGGGAGCTGCTGCTCGAGGATTTCAAGGTGCGGCGCTACCTGAAGACGAAGCACCGCGCCGCCGCGATCCCGAAGGTCGAGATCGAGCGGACCCGCGACGAGGTCAAGGTGATCGTCCACTCGGCCCGGCCGGGCGTGATCCTCGGCCGCAAGGGCCAGGAGGCGGATCGGCTGCAGGAGGAACTCCAGGAACTGCTCGGGCGTCGCGTCAACCTCAAGGTGGAGGAGGTGGGGCGGCCCGAGATCATGGCCCAGTTGATCTCGGAGGACATCGCCGACCAGCTCACCAAGCGGGCGGCGTTCCGCCGGACCCTCAAGCGGGCGCTCGACACCACGATGGATGCCGGCGCGAAGGGCGTGAAGATTCAGCTGTCTGGTCGGCTCGGCGGTGCGGAGATGTCGCGGTGCGAGAAGGCGATCGCCGGCTCGATGCCGCTCTCCACGCTGCGGGCCAAGATCGATTACGGATTCTGCGAGGCTCCCACGGCGCAGGGGCACATCGGAGTGCAGGTGTGGGTGAACCAAGGCATGTACGAGGAGACTGGCGATGGCGCTGATGCCCAAGAGGGTCAAGCACCGAAAAAGCCAAAGAGGTCGTATAAGAGGTGACGCCTCCCGCGGCAACCGCGTGGTGTTCGGCGACTTCGGCCTCCAGGCCGAACAGCCGGGCTGGCTCGCGGCTGCCACGATCGAGGCGGGACGCATCGCGGCCCAGCAGTACCTCCGCACGGAGGGCCGGCTGTTCGTGCGCGTGTTCCCGCACAAGTCGATCACGTCGATCCCGCTCGAGACCCGCATGGGCAAGGGCAAGGGGGAGCCGGAGTATTGGGCCGCCGTCATCAAGCCGGGCATGATCCTCTACGAGATCGGTGGCGTGACCGAGGATGCGGCACGGGTCTGCCTGGCCCGTCTGGCCCACAAGATGCCGTTGCGGGTGCGGTTCGTGCGGCGGAGGGTGATGTAGGAAACGAGGCGGCGAAGGCCCTCGCGGTGCGAGGGACCGACCGGAGCCGCTGAAGCGTCGGAGTCGGATGGGTCGGAGTCGGGGACGCCCCGGACCGAAGCGCGGGCGTCGCGAGCGGTTCGAAGAGATTGAGAACACGTTGAAAGTGCAGTGGTCATGACCAAGGTGAAAGAACTGCGGGAGATGGGCGAGGAGCAGATCAGGCTCGTCTGGAAGGACGCGGCCGAGTCGCTGTTCAGGCTGCGGATCCAGGCGCAGACGGAGAAGCTGGCGTCGCCGTCGGAGGTGCGGAAGCATCGCCGCACGATCGCGCGGTGCCAGACGATCCTCACGCAGCGGGGCCTGCTGACGCATGGCGTGTCCGGCGGCCACGCCGGCCCCGCTCACGACGAGTCGTCACCCCAGGTCGAGAAGCACGCCAAGAAGCACCGGGCCTCCGGCAGGGCCAAGGTGCACGCTCCCGGCAAGGGTGGCGTCGCGACCAAGCGGCAGTTCAAGAAGAGGACGCAGAGCGGAACGTGACGTCGGGGTGGCACCTGAGACGTGCCCCGGCCGGACGTGAGGCCGGCACAGCGGAACGAGCGGATCGACACGGCGAAACACCAGGTTCATCGTCAGGAATCATCGAAGATGCCCAAGCGAGTGGAAACAGGAACGGTCACCAGCGCGGCCGCCAGCAAGACCCGGCGGGTGGAGATCCCGCGGGTCGTCAGGCACCCGAAGTACGGCAGGATCATGCACCGCCGCACCGTCTGCCACGTGCACGACGAGGAGGAGGAGTCGCAGCCCGGCGACCTCGTGGAGATCATCGAGTGCCGGCCGCGGAGCCGCCTGAAGCGGTGGGAACTGGTGCGGGTGGTCACGAAGAGCACCGCCGTGGACGTCGCGTCGCTGCGGAGCGGTGCCCGGGCCACGCAGCTGCGGGAGTCGGCCGCGAAGGCTGAGGCCGCCGCCGCCACCGGCAACGCGACCGACGGCACGGAAGGGCAGGTGTCCCGATGATCCAGATGCAGACCCGGCTCGTCGTGGCCGACAACACCGGCGCCAAGGAGGTGATGTGCTTCAAGGTGCTCGGCGGCAGCAAGAAGCGGACCGCGGGGCTCGGCGACATCATCGTGTGCAGCGTGAAGAGCGTGATCGCCGGCAGCGACGTGAAGAAGAAGGCGGTCGTCAAGGCGGTCGTCGTCCGCTGCAAGAAGCCGACGCGGCGCGAGGACGGCAGCTACGTCCGGTTCGACACGAACGCGTGCGTGATCATCGACAACGACAAGAATCCCAAGGGCACCCGCATCTTCGGCGCGGTGGCCAGGGAATTGCGTGACAGCAACTTCATGAAGATCGTCAGCCTTGCCAGCGAGGTGGTGTGATGTTGATCCGTACCGGCGACACGGTCGAGGTGACGACGGGCAATGCGCGGGGCACCCGGGCGAAGGTGCTGTCCGTCCGGCCCGACGACGGCAAGGTGGTGGTGGAAGGCGTGAACCGGGTTTACCGCCACATGAAGCGCAGCCAGAAGAATCCGCAGGGCGGCCGCCTCAGCCGGGAGATGCCGATCAGCGTCTCGAACGTGCTGCTGGTGTGCGCGGCCTGCGGCAAGGCAACGCGGATCGGCCTGCGGGTCGGCGCGGACGGCGCGAAGGCACGCGTCTGCAAGAAGTGCAAGGCCGACAACGGCACCGTCCGTCCGGCACGGGCCGCCAAGAAGGCGGCGGGCGGGGCGACGGAACGCTGACGGGCCGGAAGGCAGCTCCATTCGGGACGATTTCACAGGATTTCAACAGGATCGCGGCGATGGCCAAAAAGACCAAATCGGAAGAGCCGAAGGCGGTGGCGCAGGCGGGAACACCGCGGATGCTCGAGCACTACGTCAACGTCGTGCGGCCCCAGCTGGCCGCGGCGCTGGAACGGACGAATCCCCACGCGATCCCCAAGCTCGTGAAGATCGTCGTCAACATGGGTGTCGGCGTGGCGGTCACGGAGAAGAAGTACCTCGAGGAGGCCATCAGCGCGATGACGCAGGTCACCGGGCAGAAGCCCGTGGCCACGCTGTCCAAGGCGGCCGTCTCGGGATTCAAGCTGCGGGAAAACCTGCCGATCGGCTGCAAGGTCACGCTCCGCGGACGCCGCATGTACGAGTTCTTCGATCGGCTCGTGTCGCTGGCCCTGCCGCGGGTTCGCGACTTCCGCGGCCTGTCGAACACCGCCTTCGACGGGCATGGCAACTACAGCCTCGGGCTCTCGGAGCAGATGGTGTTCCCGGAGATCAATCCCGACCGCTACACGCGGCCGCAGGGCATGCACATCACCATGGTGACCACGGCCAGCTCCGACGACGAGGCCCGCCAGTTCCTCGTCGCCATGGGGATGCCGCTCAAGAAGGACGGGGAGGATGGCGGCGCCGCGGCGTAGCGGTGCCGGTCGTGTTCGATTCGAATCCCGAAGCACACTCGATTCCGGAATCCAGAAGCATTCATGGCTAGCAAATCGAAGATCGCCGCCGCCAAACGGCCGCCGAAGTTTTCCACCCGCCAGGTCCAGCGTTGCATGCTGTGCGGGCGGCCGCGAGCGGTGTACCGGAAGTTCGGCATCTGCCGGATCTGCTTCCGCAAGCTCGCCGACCAGGGGTGCATCCCGGGCGTGCGAAAGGCCAGTTGGTAAGGGCCGCGAGGCTCGGCCGGCCCGCCGGCGGCAGCGACGAACGAACACGACACCATTTCCCGACGAGTCTGAAGGATTTCACAAGAGGGTTCCGCTGACATGATGACCGACCCCATCGCCGACATGCTCACCCGCATCCGCAACGCGGTGCGAGTCGAACGCGCCACCGTGGAACTTCCGAGTTCGAAGGTGAAGCGCGGCGTGGCAGACGTTCTGAAGCGGGAGGGGTTCATCTGGGACTGGAAAGAGGTGCAGGCCGAGCCGGTCGCCCAGCTCCAGCTGGAACTGAAGTACGGCCCGAACGGCGAGCGGCTCATCCGGCACATTCGGCGCGTGAGTTCGCCGGGCCGCCGGGTCTACAGCCGCTCGGCCCTGCTGCGGCCGGTGCTGGGCGGTCTGGGCATTTCGATCCTGTCGACCTCGAGCGGCGTGGTGAGCGACCGGGAGGCGCGGCAGCGGAAGCTCGGCGGCGAGGTGTTGTGCGAACTCTGGTGACGAGACGGTGATCGAGGTTCGGCGAGGGCGGTGGCAGGGTGGTGGCGGTAGGACGGCAGTCACGCAGCAGAAAGGTCGGAGGCGATGTCCCGTATCGGCAAGGCTCCAGTGCAGATTCCGAAGGGTGTGAAGGTGGCCGTCAGCGCGGGCACGCTCACCGTCGAGGGGCCGTTGGGCAAGCTGCAGCACCAGGTGCATCCGGCCGTCGAGGTGACGGTGGACGCCGGCGCGTCGACGCTCGCCGTCACCCGTTCCAGCGACAACCGCACGGCCCGCAGCCTCCATGGCCTCACCAGGGCGCTCGCGGCCAACATGGTCGAGGGCGTGTCGAAGGGCTACGAGAAGAAGCTGGAGATCGTGGGCGTCGGCTACCTGGCGGCGATCCAGAAGAACGTCCTGCAGCTCCGCGTCGGGTTCGCCAACGAACTGCAGGTCCCGATCCCGCCCGGCCTGACGGTCGCCTGTCCGGATCAGACCCACATCACGATCAAGGGGATCGACAAGCAGCTCGTCGGCCAGTTCGCCGCGGAGGTGCGTGCCCTGCGCAAGCCCGAACCATACAAGGGCAAGGGCATCCGGTACGAGGCGGAACAGGTGCGTCGCAAGGCCGGCAAGGCCGTCACCAAGTAGTTCCCGTCCCCCTTCCAACGCATTCGCACCGCCGCACCACACGCCACCGACCAGATCACCGACCAGATTCCGGCCCCCTAGCCCCCGAGAGACACAAGAGCCCCCATGGACCACGCTCGTACGATCCTGCGTCAGCGCATCCGTCGTCGCCACCGCGTGAGACGGTTCATTCGCGGCACGGCGGAACGCCCCCGCCTGTCCGTGTTCCGCGCCCACAAGCACATCTATGCCCAGGTCATCGACGATGCCTCGGGCCGCACGCTGGCCTCCGCCAGCACGATGGACAAGCAGCTCCGCGGCTCGATCGGCTTCGGCGGCAACAAGGATGCGGCCGCCGCGATCGGCAGGACCGTCGCCGAGCGTGCCCGTGCCGCCGGAGTGACGAAGGTCTGCTTCGACCGGGGCGAGTGCCGGTACCACGGCCGCGTCGCCGCGCTCGCCGAGGCCGCCCGTGAAGCCGGCCTCGAGTTCTAAGCCCCAGCCACTCACCCCCCAGCCATTCACCCCAAGAACGAGAGACCCATATCGTGTCCAGCAGCGGCAGCAGAGACAGGGACGGCCGGGATCGTGATTCCCGGGGCGGCGAACAGCGCGGCGGCGAATTCGCCGAGAAGGTCGTCAAGGTGCGGCGGTGCGCCACCGTCGTGAAGGGCGGCCGGCGGTTCAGCTTCGCCGGGCTGGTGGTCGTCGGCAACGGCCGTGGCAAGGTGGGCTGCGGCTACGGCAAGGCCAACGAGGTTCCGCCGGCCGTCGAGAAGGCGATCAAGGACGGCATGAAGAACCTCATCGAGGTTCCGGTGGAGTCGGGCACCATCCCGCACCGCGTCGAGGGCTTCAGCGGCACGGCGAAGGTGATCATGCTGCCGGCCAGTCCCGGCACCGGCATCATCGCCGGAGCGGCGGTCCGGGCCGTGTGCGAATCGGCCGGCATCCGCGACGTGCTCACCAAGGCCCACGGCTCCACGAATCCGGTGAATCTCGTCAAGGCGGCACTCGACGCTCTCAAGCAGCTGCGGACACGGGCCGACGTGGAACGCCTCCGGGGCGTCTCGCTCTCGTAGTCAGGCGGGCCGCACGTGGCCCGGCACGAACAGGACAGGACAACGACCATGAAACTCGACGATGTGAACAAGGGCGTGCACAAGAACCGCAAGCGGCTGCGGGTCGGTCGCGGGCCGGGCTCCGGCCGTGGCCGCACCGCCGGCCGGGGCAACAAGGGCCAGGGGCAGTTGGCCGGCTGGAGCGCGCCTGCGATCTTCGAGGGCGGCGGCACGCCGCTGATCCGGCGCATTCCCAAGCGTGGGTTTCACAACCGCCACGGCAGGATCGTGACCGACGTCAACGTCGAGGATCTCGACGAGCGGTTCTCCGCCGGCGACGAGGTCACGCCGGAGGCACTGCGGGCGGTCGGCCTGGCCAAGGGGATCTGGGACGAGGTGAAGATCCTCGGCGACGGCGCGATCGCGAAGTCGCTGAAGGTGTCGGCGCACCACTTCAGCGCCTCCGCCCGCGAAAAGATCCTGGCCGCCGGCGGCACCGTCACCGAGATCCCCGGTCCGGCCCCCGTGGTGCGGAACAAGCGGAACACGAAGACGGCATCGCGGAAAAAGCCGGCCGCAGGGTAGGGTGGTGATCCGTCGCCAGGCGACGGCGGCAGCGCCGTCCGCATCCGTCCGATCTCCCGAGGCCGAGGAGCCCGAACCGTGCTCGAAAAGCTGCGCATCGTCTTCACGATTCCGGAACTGCGGCAGAAGATTCTGCTGACCCTCGGCCTGCTCGCCATCTACCGCGTCGGCTGGCAGGTGCCGCTGCCGATCGTCGATCCCAAGGCCATGACGGCGTTCGCCCAGGAGACGGGCGGCATCGGCGATCTGCTGCGGACCGTCGCGGTGTTCTCCGCCAGCCAGCTCTCCCAGGCCACCATCTTCGGCCTGGGGATCATGCCCTACATCTCGGCCTCCATCATCTTTCAGCTGCTGTCCACCGTCTGGCCGCCGCTGGAGCGGCTCTCGAAGGAGGGCGAGGCCGGACGAAAGAAGATCAACGAGTACACCCGGTACGCGACGGTGCTCATCTGCCTGGTGCAGAGCTGGGCCTACGTGGCGTTCCTGTCGTCGGCCCGGGTCGGCGACACGTCGCTCATCCAGCCGAGCTTCCTGGTCGACGGACGGCTGCCGCTGGTCTGGCAGTTCGTGGCGGTGATGACCATGACGGCCGGCACCATCTTCCTGATGTGGCTCGGCGAGCAGATCGACGAGTTCGGGATCGGGAACGGCATCAGCCTGCTCATCATGGCCGGCATCCTCGCGGCCATGCCCAGCGCCCTGGTGCAGCTCGGCAGCGACACGAACTGGGAACTCGGCGGCGGCGGCGGCAAGATGGGCGTGGAAACGCTGCTGGTGCTGGCCGCATTGTTCGTCGGCGTCGTGGCGGGCGTGGTCTTCATGACGCAGGGGCAGCGACGCATCCCCACGCAGAGCGCCAAGCACGTTCGCGGGCGCCGCGTCTACGGCGGCACCCGGCAGTATCTCCCGCTGCGTGTGAACCAGGCCGGCGTGATGCCGATCATCTTCGCCAGCTCGCTGCTGCTGTTCCCGCAGATGTTCTTCCAGTACCTCCACAACGCGTATCCGGGCAGCACGCTCCTGGGCGCCCTGCACGACTCGTTCACCCGCGGCCAGTCGTTCCTGTACAACGTGCTGTACGTGGTGCTGATCTATTTCTTCTGCTATTTCTGGACCGCCATCACCTTCAACCCCAAGGAGATGGCGGACAACCTCAAGAACTTCGGCTCGTTCATCCCGGGGTACCGCCCCGGCAAGCGCACGGCCGACTACCTGGAGCGGGTCATGGAGCGGATCACCTACGTGGGGGCCGGGTTTCTCGCACTCGTGGCGGTGATCCCCACGATCGTGGGCGGGGCGCTGGGGATTCCGGCCCAGATCGCCAGCTTCTACGGCGGCACGGGCCTGTTGATCGCCGTGAGCGTCGCATTCGACCTCGTGCAGAAGATCGACAGCCATCTCGTCATGCGCAACTACACCGGGCTCCTGGAAAAATCCTGACCTCATGCGTGGGTCGGGGCGGGACAGCCCTCGCCCGGCATGCGTGAGGAGACGCCATGCGGATCATCCTCATCGGACCCCCCGGGGCGGGCAAGGGAACGCAGTGCCAGCGGCTGGTCGAGCTGCTGAAGGTCCCCCACCTCTCGACCGGTGAGATGCTGCGGGCCGCGGTGAAAGCGGGCACGCCCGAGGGACGGCAGGCCGCCAGGGCGATGGAGCTGGGCCAGCTGGTGTCCGACCCGATCATCGTGGGCATGGTGACGCGTCGGCTCGAGTCCCGGGATTGCCGGGACGGCTGCCTGCTCGACGGCTTTCCACGCACGTTGCCGCAGGCCGAAACGCTCGACGATCTGCTCGAACGGCGTGCCATGAGCGTCGATGGCGTGATCGAGCTGGCCGTGCCGCGTGACGAACTCGTGCGCCGGATGTTGGCCCGCAAGCGGGACGACGACGATCCCGAGATCTTCGCCCGCAGGATCGTCAGCTTCGAGGAGCAGACGGCGCCGCTGCTGGCGTACTACGGCCGACAGGGCAAGCTGGCGTCGATCGACGGCCTCGGCACCGCCGACGAGATCTTCGAGCGGGTGAAGGCCGCCGTGAAGGGATTCGAGCGTTCCCGCCGGGGCCGCTGACCCGCGGCGACGCCCGGGGGGCCGCCGTGCCGCACGCCGCCCGTGGCCCGCTATACTCTTCCCGGGTCGTGTCGGATCGTCCGCCGTGGTGTCCGCGACTCAATCGGCTTCGGGTGTCTGCAGCGTGGTCAATCTTCGTTCCGCTCGTGAAATCGCCCTGATGCGGCGGGCAGGTCTGGTCGTCTGGGGCGCGCATCAGGTGGCAGGCGGCATGGTGCGGCCCGGGGTCACCACGGCGGAGATCGACCAGGCCGTCGATCGGTTCTTCGCCGAGCACGACGCCGTCGCGCTGTTCAAGGGTGTCCCGGGCAAGGTGCCGTTTCCGGCTGCCTGCTGCATCTCGGTCAACGACGAGGTCGTGCACGGCATCCCCGGGCCCCGGGTGCTGCGGGCGGGGGACGTCGTCAGCATCGACACCGGCTGCAGCGTCGGCGGGTGGTGCGGGGATTCGGCCGTCACCCATCCGGTGGGCGAGGTCTCCGCCGACGTGCAGCGGCTCCTCGACTGCACGTCGGGCGTGCTCGATCTCGCGATCAAGCTGATGGCGACCCGCAACCGCTGGAGCGACGTCGCCGCCGAGATGGCCACCTTCGTACGGGACCAGGGTTTTTCGGTGGTGGAGAACTTCGTCGGCCACGGCATCGGCCGCAAGATGCACGAGGATCCGCAGGTGCCGAACTTCAGTTCACCCGCGTTTCGCAAGAACCACGATTTCGAGCTGGAACCCGGACTCGTGATCGCCGTGGAGCCGATGGTGAACATGGGCACCAAAAAGGTGAAGGTGCTGGCCGATCACTGGACCCAATCGACCGTGGATGGCCTGCCCAGCGCCCACTTCGAGCACACCGTGGCCATCACGGAGGGGGGGCCGCAGGTGCTGACCGCCCCGCCCGCCGCCGGCGAGACCGTCGGGACGGCCGCCTAGGGGCGTCATCGGCCCGCGGAACCCGAGGGCACGGATGGCGATTTCGGCCCGAACGGGCGTTTTTCCTGCGGCGCACGAGGCCCCCCTTGTGAACGGCCTCGGCGGGTATCTATATTCTGGGGCTTCCCCATCATCCCATTTCTGCCGAAGGCGTGGTTGGCCGTCGCCACGGACTTGTTCATGAAGGTTCGCGCCAGCGTCCGCCGCATGTGTGATAAGTGCAAGATCGTCCGCCGCCGCGGCGTGGTGGTCGTGGTCTGCGAAGACCCGCGGCACAAGCAGCGGCAGGGGTGACGGTGACGGGAGTCCGGTGACGGTCCCGCCGACGTGCGGTGTGGGTGCCCCCGCCACCCGCGCCGGTGGTCGTGGACGATCCGCCGGATGTCGTTCACAGCCCGTCGTTCAGCAGTCGGTCGTTCTCATTCCTTCCCTCCGCATTCCGGTACCGGACCGGTTCTCCAACGAGTTGGATTCACGACATGCCCCGTCTCCTTGGCGTCGACATCCCCGCCGAAAAAAAGACGATCTACTCCCTCCAGTATCTCTACGGGGTCGGTCCCCGCGTGGCCCGCGAGTTGTGCCACAAGGCCGGCGTCGATCCGCTCGGCATCGCCCGTGACCTGCACGAGGACGAGCTGGCCCGCATGGCGTCGCTGCTCGACAAGGACTACGTCGTCGAGGGGCAGCTGCGGCGGCAGGTGGCCCAGAACATCTCGCGGCTCAAGGACATCGCCAGTTATCGCGGCCTCCGCCACCGCCGCGGACTGCCCGTGCGGGGGCAGCGGACCCGCACCAACGCCCGCACCCGCAAGGGGCCGAAGAAGACCGTCGCCGGCAAGAAGGGCGTGAAGGACCTCAAGTAACCGGCGTCACGCGGCGGCCGTCCGGCCGGCGCGGGGCCGTCGGCCCGGTCCGTGCATCGCATTTCGTTCCAGTTTCCGCATCCTCCTCCACCGAGATTCAGCATCCGCCATGTCCAAGGTTGCCAAGGCCAAGAAGAAGAGCGTGTCGGCGGGGATCGCCTACATCAACGCGTCCTTCAACAACACGACGGTCACCATCACCGACCCGCGGGGCGACACGCTCTGTTGGGCCAGTGGCGGCACCTGCGGCTTCAAGGGGAGCCGCAAGGGCACGCCGTTCGCCGGCCAGTGCGCCGCTCAGCAGGCCGCGGAGAAGGCCGCCAAGTTCGGCGTCAAGGACCTCGAGGTCAGGGTCTGCGGCCCGGGCAGCGGCCGCGAAAGTGCCATCACGGCACTGACCGCCGCCGGCATGAACGTGAAGAGCATCGAGGACATCACGCCGCTTCCGCACAACGGGTGCCGTCCGCCCAAGAAGCGGCGGGTGTAGCGGCCCGGCGGTCGCCTCCCCGCCGCGGGCCGACGGCGGGGTGGTGCGTGCGGCTGGCACGAGGGCCTGTTCGGCGCGACCTTTCCATTTCCGTTCGATCCGTGTCCGTCGGGTGCGGATCCACACTTTCCACTGCGAGCGAAGCGATTCATGGGACGTATCACTGGCCCGGTCTGCCGGTTGTGCCGTCGTGACGGCCTCAAGCTGTTCCTGAAGGGGACCCGTTGCGACACGCCGAAGTGCGCCTTCGAGCGGCGGGCCACGCCGCCGGGCATGGTGCAGAAGCGGCGGTCGAAGCCCACCGAGTACGGCGTGCACCTGCGCGAGAAGCAGAAGGTCAAGCACTACTATGGCGTGCTGGAGCGCCAGTTCCGCACCTATTTCGCCAGGGCCGAGCGGGGCAAGGGCAACACGGGCGAGCAGTTGATGTCGCTCCTGGAGCGGAGGCTCGACAACGTGGTGCACCGGCTGGGCTTCTCGCCGTCGCGGGCCGGGGCCCGGCAGTTCGTGATGCACGGCCACATCACCGTCAACGGGCGGCGGGTGGACGTTCCCAGCTACCTCGTCAAGGCGGGCGACGTCGTCCGGGTGAAGAACCGCAAGCCGAGCCTGCAGCTCGTCCATGCGGCCCTCGCGGAGTTCCGTCGCGAGGTGCCCGACTTCCTCTCCCGCAGCGAGGGGGGCGTGCCCGAGGGCCGGGTCGACCGCTTGCCGGTGTCGGACGACGTCTCCATCCCCGTGCAGGCGAACCTGATCATCGAGCTTTGTTCCAAGTGACCGGGTCGTCCGTCCCCGCGTCCCCACCCCCTCCGGTTTCGTTTCTCCCCGTCCGTCTCCCGGTGTGCCAAGAAGGAGTTCCGCATGCATATTCGTTGGCGAGGCCTCGAGCTCCCCGGCTCCGTCGTGCCCGATCAAAAGACGCTCACGGGAACCTACGGCAAGTTCGTGGCCGAACCGTTCGAGCGGGGCTTCGGCACCACGGTGGGCAACAGCCTGCGGCGGGTCCTGCTGTCGAGCCTCGAGGGCAGCGCGATCACGCAGATCAAGCTGGCCGGTGCGCTCCATGAGTTCACGACCATCAAGGGCGTGCTCGAGGACGTGACCGACATCGTGCTGGCGGTGAAGAGCCTCGTGGTGAAGAACCACAGCGACTCGACCCGCGTGATCCGCGTCGAGCGGAGCACGAAGGGCCCCATCACGGGCGCGGACGTGATCACCGACGACGCCGTGGAGGTGGTCAACAAGGATCTCGTGCTCGCCACGCTCACGGACGACGTCCCCTTCGAGCTGGAGATGGTGGTCGAGAACGGCCGCGGCTACGTGCCCTCGAGCGAGCACAGCCAGGTGTCGCAGGAGATCGGCATCATTCCGGTGGACGCGGTGTTCAGTCCCGTGACCCGGGTGAAGTACGAGGTCGAGGAGACGCGTGTCGGGCAGAAGACCAACTACGACAAGCTCACGCTCGAGATCTGGACCAACGGCACCGTCACGCCGGAGATGGCGCTCGTGGAGGCCGCCAAGATCCTCCGCAAGCACCTCAATCCGTTCGTGGGGTACACGAAGCCGGGGGCGTCGGTCAGTCTCGCCTCGGCCGGCGGCGTGCTGTCGATCGAGGCGCCGCTGGAGAGCCGCCTGGGAATGCTCGTCTCCGACCTGCGGCTGTCGCTGCGGGCGAACAACTGTCTCGAGGAGGCCGGGATCGGCACGTTGCGCGAGCTCGTCACCCGCACGCGGGAGGATCTCCTCGAACTGCGGAACTTCGGCGAGACCACGCTCGAGGAGATCGAGACGAAACTGCGGGAGCACAGCCTGCACCTCGGCATGCACGTTCCCGCGGCGGCCGACGCCTGACCTCGGCCGGCGGCGGATCCTCGCGATCCGCCGCGGCCCCTGCAACCATCACCCCCAGCCACTCCCCGGACCACACCAGAGAACGTCGAGGATCACGCCATGCGTCACCGTCGGAAAGGCCGCGTACTCGGTCGGAGCCCATCCCATCAACGCGCGCTTTTGAGGAACCTCGCGTCGGCGTTGATGCTGACCGAACGGGACGTGGAGGCCGGTGAGGTCGGGGCCCCGAAGGTGGCCGGCCGGATCGTCACCACCCTGGCCAAGGCGAAGGAAGTGAGGCCGCTGGTCGAGCGGTGCATCACGATCGCCAAGCGGGGGCTCGTGTCGCTCGACAACGCCCGGGCATTCGGCACCACCGCGGCGCGGGACTCGGCCGAGTGGAAGAAGTGGCGGACCAGCTCCCAGTGGAACCAGTGGGCGCAGGCGGTGTCGCCGGCGGTCGCGGCCCGGCGGCGGGTCGTCCAACTGCTCGGCGACAAGCAGGCCGCCCGGATCGTCTTCGAGAAGGTCGCCCCGCGGTTCCGCGACCGGCCGGGTGGCTACACCCGGATCTTGAAGCTCGCCACGCCCCGACTGGGCGACGCCGGCCCCCGTGCCCTCCTGGAATTCGTGGGCGGTGAGGTGGTGGCGGGCCGTTCCCAGGCCCCCAAGATCGAGTCCGCTCGGCCGGCGAAGGCCTGAAAACGGCCCCCGCGGCCGTTCCCGTGTTCGCCCCGGCGGGCCGACGGGATGGCGGCCAGTGGGTCGGCTGGCGGTGCGGCGGGCGATTCGGCCGGGCGAACCCTGTTCCGGGAATAGGCTGGGCGGCCGACTGCGAATACAATGCAGATTGTGGGACGGCCGGCGAAGGCCTGGCCGCGGGGGTCTGCGGACCCGCGCGGCGGCTGCTCGCCACCGGATGCCACGGCCGCCGGCTGGGAGCCGGCGGAGAAACCCCCGCTGGTCGGTGCCGGTCGGCGAACGGTCGCAGCGCCGGTTCGTCGAGGCCCCATGCCGAGGATCTTCACGATGGAATCGAACCTCGAACATCTCACGTCCCGATCCCGCGAAGCCCGGCCGTCGGTGTCGCGCGTGCCGGGGCTGCTGTTGTCGGCCGCCGCCTTCTGCCTCGCCACCGTGCAGGTCCTGCCGACGGCGGTGGCCGCCGACAACGAGCACTACGGCATCCCGCAGGTGAAGTTCATCAACGAGCAGATCTCCGCCGGCTGGGCGGACGCCGGGCTCAAGCCGTCCGATCCGGCCACCGACGGGGAGTGGTGCCGCCGCGTCTACCTCGACATCGTCGGCCGGATCCCCTCGATCCGCGAACTGCAGGCGTTCGTCAACGACTCGTCCCCGACGAAGCGTCCGGAGCTGGTGGGGCGACTGCTGGGCGACGAACACATCGACGACTACGCCCGCAACTGGACCGACATCTGGACGACGGTGCTCATCGGCCGCGACGTCGAGAACGACAATGTCAGCCGGCCCGGCATGCGGCAGTATCTGCGACGGGCGTTCTCCAAGAACACGCCGTACGACCGCTTCATGGAGGAATTGGTGACCGCCACCGGCGCGAACGCCAACCGCAAGGGCGTGGACCGCTTCAACGGC
>Ga0214917_10003139_pt1 | contig 19377 bp, 21 predicted proteins | sample LL_1208_BB_MetaG_FD_177983 | JGI IMG/M metagenome (GOLD analysis project Ga0214917, IMG submission 177983) | Freshwater microbial communities from Lake Lanier, Atlanta, Georgia, United States - LL_1208_BB | ecosystem: Environmental > Aquatic > Freshwater > Lake | place: USA: Georgia | collected...
CTGGAGGAGGTCCGTCGCCACGACCGGCTCTACTATGTCGAGGCCCGTCCGGAGATTTCCGACCCGGCCTATGACCGGCTTTACCGGGAACTGCAGGATTTGGAAAAAGCCCATCCGGATTGGGTCGACGAAAACTCCCCAACCAAAAAGGTCGGCGGGGCCCCGCTCGACTCCTTCCGCACCGTCCGGCACGCCGTGCCCATGCAGAGCCTCAACAACACTTACAGCGAGGAGGAGTTGGGGGAGTTTCTCGACCGCGTGGCCAAGAATCTTCACGGGCAAGCCGCGGAATTTGCCATCGAGCCCAAGGTCGACGGAGTTGCCGTCAGCGTCCGCTACGAGCAGGGCCGCCTCGTGCAGGGCCTGACCCGCGGGGACGGCGAAAAAGGCGATGACATCACGGAAAATCTCAAAACCATCCGCAACCTGCCCCTTTCCGTCCGGGGCCTGCCCAAGGTCATCGAATTCCGGGGAGAGGTCTATCTTCCCGAGCCGGCCTTCGCCGCCATGAACCGCACCCGCGAAAAAGCGGGGGAAGCCCTTTTTGCCAACCCCCGCAATGCCGCGGCAGGCACCCTGAAGCTGCTGGACTCCCGCGAGGTCGCCCGTCGCCCGTTGGCCGTGGTCTTTTACGGCCTTGGAGAGGTGGTTGGCACCAAGGCCGACTCCCAGGTGGAGTTGCACCGCCAAATCGCCCAATGGGGCCTGCCGGGTCACTCTTGGTTCCGGCATGTGAAAGGAGCGGAAGGGGTGCTGTCGGCAGTCCGGGACCTCGACCGGGCCCGCGCCAAGTTTCCCTTTGCCACCGATGGGGCGGTGGTGAAGGTCAGTCGTTTTGACCAGCAGAAGGTGCTGGGGTCAACGGACAAGGCCCCCCGTTGGGCGATCGCCTACAAGTATGCGCCGGAACAGGCGGAAACCCGCCTGCATGCCGTCACCTTCCAGGTTGGCCGCACCGGGGTGATCACCCCGGTGGCGGAACTGGAGCCGGTCCAGCTCAGCGGCACCACCGTGACCCGGGCCACCCTCCACAACTTCGAGGAGATCGCCCGCAAGGACATCCGCGTGGGCGATTGGGTGACCGTGGAAAAAGCCGGCGAGATCATTCCCGCTGTGATCTCGGTAAATCTGAAAAAACGGCCCAAGGACTCCCGCCCGATCCATCCCCCCAAACAATGCCCGGTCTGCGGAGGCTCGTTGCGGAAGGAGGAGGTTTTTCTTCGCTGCACCTCGCGGGACTGCGTGGGCCAGTTGAAAAGGCGCCTGCAACATTTTGCCCACCGCGGGGCCATGGACATCGAGGGACTGGGCGAGGTCATGGCCGGCCAGCTGATCGATGCCGGCCTGATCCAGCATCTGGAACAGATTTACGAGCTGACCCCCGAACAGCTGGCCGGTTTGGAGCGCATGGGCGAAAAGTCGGCCGCCAACCTGGTGGAGGGCATCCGGTCCAGCAAGGGGCGCCCCCTCGGGCGGCTGATTTTTGGTCTGGGCATCCCCCAGGTCGGTGCCGTGTTGGCGGAAGCACTCTCCCGTCATTTCGAATCCATGGAGAAACTGGCGCAAGCCGGCGTGGAGAACCTCGTCCAGGTGAAGGATGTGGGCCAAAAGGTGGCGGAGGAGATCGTCGCTTTCTTCCAGGAACCCTCCACCCGCCGTCTTCTCGCGGCGCTAAAAAAGGCCGGATGCAACCTCACCGCCCTGCCGGAAGAGCTGGCGGTCCGGGGCGGGGTCTTTTCCGGAAAAAAGTTTGTGATTACCGGCACCTTGAGCGCTCCCCGGGAGGATTTTACCCGCCGGATCCAGTCCCTGGGCGGCGCGGTTTCCGGCTCCGTCAGCGCCAAAACAGATTTTCTTTTGGCCGGGGAGGAGGCGGGCTCGAAACTGGACAAAGCCAAGTCCCTGGGCGTCCGGATTCTTTCGGAAAAAGAGTTCGAAAAGCTTGCTGGCTCGGAAGCCTAGGCGCGATAATCCAAGCCATGGATCTCCGGAATTACCGCCCACGGCTGGCGGGGCTCTTGGTTTTCAGCCTTTTTTTTGCGGGCCCTCTTTTCTCCCAGACCGACCCCGGGGCGGCCGAGGATGCCGAGGCGGAGCGCAGGAAAATTCTGAAGGCTGCGGATCAGGTCGACCGCATGGATGCGACCGTCGAGGACATGAAAGCCCGCATCTCCAATCTGGAAAAAATCCTCGAGGAGGTGAAACAGCAGTCCAACTCGCTGAAGGAAAGCCTCGCCAACGCCGCCGCCCAGTCGAAGAAGGAGAAGGACAGCCTGCTGGAGGAAGTTTCCAAAATGATCGCCGAGAGGAAGGCCAAGGAGGGTGCCGCTACCCCCGCCCCCCCCAAACCCGCCGAGCGGGAGGGCTACGAACATACCGTGGCCAAAGGGGATACCCTCAGCTCGATCGTTCAGGCCTACAACAAGGAGCACGGGCTCAAGCTCACCGTCGACTCCCTGCGCAAGGCCAACCAGCTTTCCAAGGACGCCCCCCTGAAGGTGGGCCAAAAACTCTTCATTCCTTCCAGCTAAACCGCCCATGGCCTCCCCCGCCTCCGTCTTCCGGCTGCAAAAAGTCCAGACGGGACGGGTGCTTGGCCCCATGGATCTCGATCACCTCAAGGCTCTCGCCAACCAATCGCTGATTGCTCCGGACGATCTGGTCCAGGTGGATGAGGGCATCTGGCAGAAGGCCCCCGAAGTGACCGAGCTCGAGATGCTGTGGATGGTCGAACCTCTCGACGGCCCCCGCTACGGCCCGACCACCGCCGGCACGATTGCGGAATTCCTGCAAAGCGGCCAGCTCGGAGGCTCGGAGCTGGTCAGCCACACCCGGACCAAGGAAACCTACACGGTGACGGAATTTCTTGATGAAATCAGGCGCCGCCGCGACGCCAAGCTCAAGAGTCGCACCATCAAGCTCGAGGACGCGGCGGAGCCCGCCTCGGCGGCCATCGCCTCCAGCCCCGCCTTTGACGCGGCTCTGCGTCTCCGCATTCGCCAGCTGGAAACCGATCTCGCCGAGGCCAAAAAGCTTCTCGAAAGACAGTCCGCTGAGCTTGCCCGCCTGCGCAACACCGGTTCGGGGCTTTCGATTTGACCCTGCGGCGCGATCGCCGCTACTCTTTCCAGTTCAACGTCTTCCCTTATGCGTCACACCATTTCTGTCGTGGTTCAAAACCGGTTCGGGGTGCTCACCCGAATCGCCGGCCTCTTTAGCGGACGCGGTTTCAACATCGACACCCTCAACGTCGGCCCCACCCAAAACGACAAGATTTCCCGGATGACCATCGTGGTCGTCGGGAACGATCAGGTTCTCGAGCAGGTGGTCAAGCAGCTCAAAAAGCTGGTGGATGTGCTTGAGGTCCATGACTTCAAGGACGGCGATGTCATCGACCGGGAACTGATCCTCCTCAAGGTGAAGGCCAACTCCTCCACCCGCCCGGAGGTGATGCAGATTTGTGACATCTTCCGCGCCAAAATCGTTGACGTGCAGTCCGCCAGCCTCGCCATCGAGGTGACCGGCGATGAGAGCAAGATCGACAAGTTTCTCGCCCTGATGAAACCCTTCGGAATCCTCGAACTGAGCCGGACAGGCCGGATCGCCCTGCCCCGCCGCTGAACCTTTCCACCCCAACCCCCAAAGGAGAAACCACCCCATGCCCGCCCGCATCTATCACGACTCTGACGCCAACCTCGCACCCCTGAAAAAACGGAAGGTGGCCGTCATTGGTTTCGGCTCCCAAGGCCATGCCCACGCCCTGAATCTAAAAAACAGCGGCATCCGCGTGACCATCGGTCTCTACCGGGGCAGCAAATCCATCCCCGTAGCCAGGAAGCACGGTTTCAAGGTTCTGCCCACCGCCGAAGCCGTCCGCGGCGCCGATGTGATTTTCGTCGCCGTGCCCGACCTCAAAATTCCCTCCGTCTACGAAAAGGACATCGCCCCGAACCTCCGCAAGGGCCAGTGCCTCCTTTTCAGCCACGGCTTTGCCATCCATTACAAAACCGTGCGGCCGCCCAAGAATGTCGACGTCATCCTGGTCGCCCCGAAGGGCCCTGGACACATTGTTCGCCGCCAGTATCAGGAAGGCCGCGGGGTGCCTGCGCTTTTTGCCGTTCAGCAAAATCCCACCGGCCAAGCCCGCGCCATCGCCCTGGCCTGGGCCCGGGGCATCGGCTCCACCCGCGCCGGCGTGTTGCAGACCACCTTCAAGGAGGAGACCGAGACCGACCTCTTCGGCGAACAGGCCGTCCTGTGCGGCGGCACCTCCGCCCTGATTCAGGCCGGTTTTGAGGTTCTCGTGAAGGCTGGCTACCAGCCCGAGGTCGCTTACTTCGAGGTGCTGCACGAGCTCAAACTGATCGTCGACCTGATCAACGAGTCTGGCATCGCCGGGATGCGCTTCTCCATTTCCGAAACCGCCAAGTACGGGGACGTCACCCGCGGCCCCCGCGTCGTGGATGCCCGCACCAAGAGAGCGATGCAGGCCGTCCTGCAGGAAATCCGCAACGGCAAGTTTGCCCGCGAATGGATCCGGGAGAGCCGCACCGGCATGAAGCGCTATCACCGCCTGCTGAAGCAGGGGGAGAGGCATCCGATTGAAAAGACCGGCCAGCGTCTCCGGGCCCTCATGCCTTGGATCCGTCGCCGGAATCTCAAAGGCGCCCAAGCCGCGTACTAAGACGGATTCCGGCCGGGCTTCCGGGGATAGTTTCCCGGTCTCCTCCGGGGATGCAAAAGGGACCTGTTCGGGCTAGACTCACCAAATGAGCGAGCGGATCCTCATCTTTGACACGACGCTGCGCGACGGCGAGCAGTGTCCCGGCGCGGCCATGACCCAGCGGCAAAAGCTGGAAGTGGCCCGCCAGCTGGCCCGCCTGGGTGTCGACATCATTGAGGCCGGTTTCCCCATCGCCAGCCAGGGGGACTTTGAATCCGTCCGCGAAATCGCCCGGACTGTTCGCGGCCCGGTCATCTGCGGATTGGCCCGCTGTGTCCCGGCCGATATCGACGCGGCGGGCGCCGCCGTCAAACCCGCCGGCAAACTGGGCCGCATCCACGTCTTTCTCGGCACCAGCAAAATTCACCGTGAATTTAAACTGGGCAAGGCCCGCGGGGAGATCCTGCGCCTCGCCGCGGAGGGGGTCCGCCGGGCGCGCAAATTCACCGCCAACGTGGAATTCTCCCCCGAGGATGCGTCCCGCACGGAAATCGATTTCCTGATCGAGGTGGTGGAGGCCGCCCTGGAGGCCGGCGCCACCACGATCAACCTCCCCGACACCACCGGGTACGCCACTCCGGATGAGTACGGCCGGATGTTCCGGGAAGTGATCGCCCGCGCGCGGGGAGCCGCCAACGCTGTTTTCAGCACCCATTGCCACAACGACCTTGGTTTGGCCGTGGCCAACTCCCTGGCCGGGGTCCTCGCCGGGGCGCGGCAGGTGGAATGCACCCTGAACGGGATTGGCGAACGGGCCGGCAACGCCGCGCTTGAGGAGATCGTCATGGCCTTGCGCACCCGCCACGACTCCTTTGGCGAGCTCACCACCGGAATCGAAACCCGCGAGATTGTCCGCACCTCCCGCCTGGTCTCGGCCTCCTGCAGCTTTCCGGTGCCACGCAACAAGGCGATTGTCGGCCTGAATGCCTTCGCCCACAGCTCCGGCATTCATCAGGACGGGATCCTGAAAAAAAGGGAAACATACGAGATCATGGATCCGGAGGAAGTTGGCTGGGGCAAAACCGAACTTCCCCTCACCAAGCACAGCGGCCGGGCCGCCGTGGCCTCCCGCCTGAAACATCTCGGCTACACCCTCAAGCCGGCGGAACTCCAGGCCGTTTTCACCCGCTTCAAGGAAATCGGCGATCGAAAAAAGTTTGTCTATGACGATGACCTCGTCTCCCTGGTGGGCGCCCAGATCCAGGTCGCCCGGGAAACTTACACGCTGGAGAAACTTTCCGTGGCCTGTGGAACCGGCGAAAAACCCCAGGCCAACATCACCCTGCGCCACGGACGGAAAAGCCTTTCGGCCGTCGGCACGGGGGACGGAGCCGTGGATGCCGTCTTAAAAACCATCGACCGGATGACCGGCCTGAAAGGGCACCTGGTCGATTACCAGGTTCGCGCCGTGACCGAGGGCAAGGACGCGGTCGGCGAGGTGAGTCTGAATGTCCGCTTTGACACGAAGGCCGAGCCTTCCGGCGGCCGTGCCGCCGCCACCGACGTGATTGAATCAAGCGCCCGCGCCTACCTGGCGGCGGTGAACCGCTGGCTGGCCGAGGGTGGCCGGGCTCCCCGCGGAAAGTCCCGGCGCACCCTGGCGCATCCTTAAACGTTTAGTCGAAGCTCGGATTGCGGGGGCCGCGGTTGTAGTCGAAGTCCCCTTCGCTGCGTCCCGCCCGCTCGCTTTCCTCAATCTCCGCCCGGGGACCGCCCCGGTCGTCGCGGCGGGGACCGCGCTCCGGCCGCTCCCCCATCGATTTGGCACCGTTGACGATCATCAGCCGGCCCATGAACTCGGAATCATGCAGCTTCTTGGCCGCCTCTTGGGCCCCTTCCAGAGTCTGCATCTCGACAAAGCCGAAGCCCTTCGAGCTCGAGCCCTTGTCGCGGACAATCTCGACGTTGCGAACCCCGGCGACCTTGCCGAAATGATCGAACAGGTCGCTTTCGGAGGCGTCGTAGGAGAGGTTGCCCACGTAGAGACGCGGGGTCAGAACCTCCTGCGGCGGAGCCGTGCGGGGTCCCCGCGGACTGCGCGGCGACTGCCCTTCCGTGCGGGCCGGCCGGTGTTCTCCGCGGCCGGTGTCCCGGCGGGGAGAACCCCCGTTCAGGCCGAAAAGCTTTTTCAGCCATCCCCAGAACCCACCCTTGGAGGGACTCCCGCTCCCGCGGGACTCGTGACGGAAACCGCCCCGGCTGCCGCCGTGACGGTGGTGGCGCCGACGCCGGCGCTCGTGAGGACCACCGCCCGAGCGGCGCCCTTGGTATGAATCGTAGCTCATGTTGTTTTCTGACGGCGGGAAGGAATGGCCCGTGCGGACCGACCGGACGAACAGCGCCCGGTTGGGGGAGGCGCAGCGGCTTGGTTCAGCCACCTGATGCGACCTGCCCCTAGAGATTCTTTTGACTCTCGATTAGGTCTGCGGGATGGATTGGCGCGCTTGGAGGGATCCGAAATTGATCGAAGCGATCAGGGAAACCGGATCTTTGCGCCACTCAGGAAAACCTCCCGCCGTACTCCTTTCAAGAGGACATCATGACGGGAGCGGGTCACTTTTACAAGAAATCTTAAATCCCTGGTGAAAAGGGTTTTAGGCGTGGGAAGCCTTGGCCTCGATCATGGCCGGGGTTCCCACATTCCCGCCGCTCAAATAGAAGCCGGCCGCCGCCTGCTGAGGCAACATCATCATGGCCAGAGCCTCTTTCCAGGTCCCGTCGACCCAGTAGGGGTTCCCCAGAAAGTCCCCGGTTTGGCCAAACTCACCATAGAACCAGGTGTAGTTGTCGAGACCCTCGGCAAAACCGCCCGTCTGGGCGACCACCAGGGTTTGCCGCCCGTCGTCGCCCAATTCCGTCTGGCAAATCAGCTCACCCCCGTCCTGCAAGGTCCAGCGCACATCCCAAAACGTGCTGTCCCCCTCCTTCCAAGTGGATCCGTAGGCCTTCACCATTTGGGTGAGGGCGCGGGCAAATCGGTTCCAGTCATCCAAAGCCCATTCGCTCGGCTGCAGGATCTGTTGCACCCGCTGGAGCCGGGTGCGCCACTCATGCGCAATCCTTCGGAGTTCGACCCGGCTGATCATATCTGGTTTTAACGCCGCCGGTCGCCGGAGTCACCCTCGACCATCGAGAGACGTTGCCGAACGGTCGTGATATCCTTGTCGTGGCGGTTGACCTGCGACTTCACCTGTTCGAGGGAGGAGAGCTGTTTGGCCAGCTGGGCGCCCGCGGAGTCCAGTCCGCTCGCCAACTCCGCATCCCGCGCCTGCAGCTCTGCCAGGTCCTTGTTGAACTTCTGTTCCATCTGCGAAACGGTCACGCTTTGCTGCTGGATCTGCTTCCAGAGCACATAGCCGCCGAAGGCGGACAGGGTGGCGCAGCCGACAATGATCAGCAAAAGGCCCAGACCGACCCCGCTGAGGATCGAGGTCACGGCACGCTGTTCCTTCCGCTGGCGGTCGATGCTGCGTTTCACGTTGAGGGCGGCGGGGGTGGATGCATTCATTTCGTTTTTTTCCTCCTGCGCAGACTCAAGCGGGGATGCGTAGTTCGATGGCCTCGGGGGCCCCTTGATCACCACAACCTCCGGATCCCCCGAGGAACTTCCGGTTGAGGAAGCTCCACTGCCGAAAGGCAGTTCCGGGTCCGTCGGTGTCGAAGACGAACTGATAGTGTCCCTCATGAGTCTGATGTACTACCAGTTGAGCATCCGGCAGTCACTTGACCAGCGATTCCCAAGTGGGTTTTTACCTGTTTTATCTTAAAAAGCCGCTTCTCACCCTTTTCTTCTTTTGCCCTGTCCCTCGCCATCCGCTGCCGGGCTCTCCCACCCTTTCCCCCGTTGGATCAGGCTCTGGGCATTCAGCTGGAGCGCCTCTTCCGGGCGTTGCCACATTTTCTCCAAAATTGCACAGACCGCTTCCGCCTCTCCGCCGGAATGATCCTGGGCCACCCGCAGAAACTCCTCCGGGCCCCGGAACGGATACAGGCCGGGGCAGCTCACCGCCCGCGCTGCCAATTGGGCCAGCAGTTCATCCCGCCGCCGGACCCAGCTCTTTTCGTCTCCCATGGACCCATGTTCCCCGTTGCGCCTTTCGCCTGTCGAGTTTCCTCGGATATTTTTTTTATTTTCGACGGCAAAATGGAATAATCCCGCAAGCTTTTTTCTCTCGGCCGATTCCTGGAGACGGGCAAAGTCAGGGGATGAAGATCGACGGGCGCGCTCTCGCCGCCGGGGCCGGTTTCGGCCTGCTCACCGCCATCGGTCCATGGTTTCAGGGTCTGCCCTCGGCCGCGGCTGCCGGTTTTGCCAGCGGCCTTTTTCTGACCTATACCTCCATCGGTTTGCTCGTGGCCCTTTTGCCCGACTTCGGCTCACGCATCCGCACGGGCGCCCTCGTCGGCCTTCTCTACAGCATCCCGGGAGCCGTCTTTACCGCCGTCCCCTACCCCCTGGCGGAGGATGCCCCGGCCTATTACCGTGAATTTGTTGGCGGGGGCCCCCGCGCCCTGTTGCTGACGCTGATCTTCGGCGCCTTGGCAGGGGCCGTGGCCGGATGGTGCCGCAGAAAAGTTTCCTGAAATGGGCTCGCTCCCCTTTTTTAACCGTCTCAACGGTCTTCTTTACCGGCGCGAGTTCGCCCATCTGACCCCGCAAGATCGGACCCTCGCCCGGGCCTGGATGCTCCAATTCCTGAAGGCCAATCACCCCGATTGGAACAATCAACGCATCGAAAAGGAGTATGACCGCCTCCTGCACTGCCGCCCGGTGGCCCTGGATGAGTGGACTCGCAGGATGCAGGGATGAACGGATTATCATGCCTCCTCCTGTTCGTTTTGACGGCGGGCCTGGCCGAAGCCCAGTCGCCCGCGCCCCAGCCGGTCGCCTTCCGAATCGGTGCAGTGCGTTTTGACCGTCCGGAGGGCTGGAACTACTCCCGCCCTGCCGACGGCGTCCGCGCCGCCCAGCTGGAAAAAAAATCCTCCCCCATCCCGCTGATCATCACCTTCACGCGCTTCCCGCCGGGTTCCGGAGGGACGGTTCAGGCCAATGTGGATCGCTGGATGAACCAGTTTCTCTCCACGGATGCCCCCGCCGAGGTGCGGAATCCTGGCGACACCTCCCTGCCCCTGACCACGGTGAAACTTGCCGGCACGATCAAGGGGGGCGTTCCCGGCGGTCCCTCCAAGGATGCTCCGGAAAGCCTTCTCCTCGGCGGCATTCTCACATCCCCGGACGGGCTCGTGGTTGTGAAGCTGGCCGGGCCCAAGGCCGCCGTGGCCCGCGAGGAGAAGGTTTTTTCGGAACTGGTCCGGAGTGCCGCCGGCCGTTCGCCCTAGGCGATCCGTTCCAGCTCCCCGGGGCCGGTCAAGCTGAGCTTCCGGTAAAAGCAACTTTTCTCCCCCGTGTGACAGGCCGATCCGCCCGCGGGCAACCGCACCCGGATCACGAGACAATCTTGGTCGCAATCCACCCGGATCTCCTCCACCGCCAGAAAATTTCCGGAAGTTTCCCCCTTTACCCAAAGTTTCTTCCGGGAGCGGCTGTAGAAGGTCGCCTGGCGGGTTCGGCGGGTCGCCTCGAGGGCTTCCCGGTTCATGTAGGCCGTCATCAGCACCTCGCCCGTGCCGGCATCGACCGCCACGGCAGGAATCAGGCCTTGGGCATCAAACTGCGGGGCAAACGCCTCCGGCTTGCCGGAGGGGGCGGACCGGGAGGAAGCGCTCATCCGGGCGGACCCGGCCGTCTTATTTCTTGGCGGGCTCGGTCGGCGGAGGCGGCGGGGCCTGCACCGGCGGAGTGGTTGCCGTGACCGGCGCGGGAGCCGGGGGTGGCGGCAGCAGGATTTTGACGTTCGCCTCTTTCCGTAGATCCTCCAGCAGGAGGCGCGTGGCCTCGCCCTGCTTAAGTCGGCGGAGGTGGGCGGAAATCTCATTCTTCACCTCGTCGAGCTTGAGGGTCTTGGCCGCATCCTTGGCCTTCACCTTCAGGAAGTGGAAACCAAAGGGCGTTTCAAACACCTTGCTGACTTTTCCGGGGGCGGTCGAGAAAGCCACCTCTTCAAACTTCGGCGTCATTTGCCCCTTGCTGAAAGGCGGCAATTCCCCGCCGCGGGCCTTGCTGCCGGGATCATCGGAAACTTCCTGGGCGACCTTCTCAAACGCCTCGCCTTTGTTCACGCGGGCCAGGGCGTCTTCCGCGGCTTTCTTTTTGGCGGCTTTGGTGGCGGCATCTGCGTTGGCCTCCACCTTCACCAGCACGTGCTGGGCGCGCACCGTCTCGTTCCGCTGCCAAAGCTTGGGGTTCTCCCCGTAAAACTTCTGCACCTCCGCGTCGGAAGGAGCCTGCAGGTTCGGCTCCACCCGCGAGCGCATCAGGTTGTCGACCTCCATCTTCTGTTCGATCTCCTTGAGCATCTCGGCCTCGGTGGTCTTGGCCTTGGACAGCTGCTCCTGGAAGGCCTCGGGGGTCGGGAAATTCTTCTTCATCCGCTCGAGTTGTTCCTTGGCTTGCGTGGCCGCGTTGGTCATGGGCGACTTGCGCGCTTCGGCCAGCGCCACCTGCCGGTTGATCATCTGGTTGAGGATATTGACCTCCAGGGAGGAGAGCTGGGGCGGAGGAACCTTGTCGCGGGACAGGTTAAAGTTCAGCAGGGCGCGGTTCACCTCCGCATCCAACTGGGCCCGGGTGATTTTAATGCCGCGGCCCTCGGCCACGACAAAGCGGGGGTTGGCAGGATCCTTGACCGCGCAGCCCGCCAGGACCACCGCCATCAAGAGGGACAGAAGGAAGGAATTATGTTTCAGCATAGAAAAGTGAGGTAAGGGCAACCCCAAGCCTTTGGCAAGCCTGCGGAACCGGCCCGGATCGCCCTTGCCAATCCCGGCAGGCAGGGGAAAAGTCGTTCCCCATGCTCACCCAGACCCTCCTCTACGCAGGGATCGGGCTACTGGCCGGCCTCACCGCCGGCTGTTTCGGCATCGGGGGTGGCACCATCATCGTGCCGGCCCTGATCCTGCTTTGTGGGGTTCCTTACCACGTGGCCGTGGGCACCTCCCTGGCCCTGATCATTCCCATCAGCCTCGCCGGTACCGCCACCAGCTGGAAACTGAACACGGTTGACTGGCGGATCGCCGCCGCCTGTGCCTTCACCGGCATGGTCGGAGCCGTCCTGGGCTCGATTTGGGTCCAGAAAATCCCCGAGCTTTTCGCCCGCCGGGCCTTTGCCGTTTTCCTCCTCTACGCGGCTTGGCGCCTTTGGACGAAATGACCCCCACCAACTCCCCGACCCTCTGGCAGGCAGCGCCCCCGCCGGACCAAGCCGCCCTCAGCTTGGCCCAGGCCGCCCGCCATCTTTCCCTGGAACAGATTTCCATTTGCGCCGGGATCACCGCCTTGGGCGTGATCGGCTTTTGTGCCTCCATCGGGGGACTTGGCCGACTCCGGGAGAAATATCCCGGAGGCATTGCCGAGTGGCTGTACGCGCTGCGTTGGCCGATCGGATCGGCGATTTTCTACACCGCCGTGGACCGGGGGCTGGACGTCCTCACCCATCTGCCGGGTTGGTTCTGGGGTCTGAAAAGCAGCCTCTACCGGTTGCTCATGATCATCGTGGCGGTCGGGGCCTCCATCCGCACGGCGGATCTGCTGGTGGGGGTCGCCCGCCAGCGGTTTTTCTCGGAGGAGATCGCCACGGACACCGAAGTCCACAAGGTCATGACCAGGATTTTTCGCGGCGTCATCCTTTTCATCGCCGCGGTGATCATCCTCGACAACCTCGGCATCAAGATTCTGGGGCTTCTGACCGCCGCCGGCTTTCTGGGAGGCGCTCTCGCCCTCGCCTCCAAGGAGACCCTTGCCAACGTGATCGGCTACTTCGAAATCCTCGCCGACCGCATCTTTCGCACCGGCGACCGGATCGCTTTCGAGAAATACGACGGCTTTGTCCGGGAGCGCGGCCTGCGGAGCATCCGGCTCGAGTCCCTCTCCGGGGAGATTCTCACCATCCCCAACACCCAGCTCGTCAACTACCCCGTCCGCCGCCTCACTTCCAACGAGGGCCTTTCCCTTTTGTCCGTCGAAGTTGGGCTTCTCTACAGCTACAACCGCCCAAAACTGGAGGAGGCGATCCGGGGGGTCTGCGCCGCCCTCGAGAAAAAATTCCCCGGCTGCGATCCGGCGGGACGACTCTTTGAGTTTGGAGACAACGCCCAAAAGATCCGCTTCACCCTGCGTACCCCCTACCGGGACGGTACGGAATTCATGCGCGACACCACCACCGCCCACTTGACCGTCCGCGAGGCCTGCGACCAAGGGGGCTTCCAGTTCGCCTTCCCCACCCGCACCGTCGAGCTCCACCAAGCCAAAAGCTGAGCCCCTTCCGGGCTCTCTGCCCGCGACCCCTTCTTGCTCCTTCTGATTGAACTGGTTAGCCTTGGATCATTGCCGCGTGGTGCAATTGGTAGCACACCACACTCTGGATGTGGGTGTTCTTGGTTCGAGTCCAAGCGCGGCAGCCACCCGCGCTCCGCGCGGGGAATGAAGGTTAGGATTAAGATGAAGTTATGCGGCCACTGACTCCTGCCCCCAACATTCAAACTTACTTAATCTTAAACTTAATCTTAATCTGCCTTGCGTGAACGCTGGCCGTCTTTTGATCGTTGGAACCCCTATCGGCAATCTCTCCGATCTTTCCCCCCGAGCCCGCGAGGCCCTCGCCGCCGCCGACCTGATCGCGGCCGAAGACACCCGCCGAACCGGCCTGCTTCTCCAACACCTCGGCCTGAAGAAACCCTTCCTGAGCTACCAGAAGTTTAACGAGGCCTCCCGGGAGGGCTCCCTGCTGGAGCGTCTCCGTTCCGGCCAGACCATCGCGCTGGTGACCGATGGCGGCATGCCGGGCATCTCCGACCCCGGGGAAAGGATCGTCCGCGCCGTCCGGCGGGAAAATTTGCCCGTCGAGGTCATTCCCGGCCCCTCCGCCGTTCTGCACGCCTTGGTGGCCAGCGGCCTGCCTGCCCTGCCCTTTTATTTTGGTGGTTTCCTGCCCCCCAAGTCCGGTCCCCGGAAAAAAGAGCTGACTGCTGCCGCCGCACGCGACCACACCTCCGTTTACTTTGAGTCTCCTCACCGGATCGTCCGGGCCCTGGCCGAAGCAGTCGAGGTTTTGCCGGCAGATTCCCGGGTCGCCGTCTGCCGGGAGTTGACCAAGAAATTTGAGGAGGTTTTTGTCGGCACGCCCGCCGAGGCGGCCACCCGATTCGGGGAAAATACCAAGGGCGAGATCACCCTCGTGATCTCGCCCTTGGGCTGAAACCGTCTTGCTTTACTGGCTCGAGGTGCCCTTGACCTCTTTCTTGTTCTTGTAGATGGCATCGCGCAGTGCATCGACCGACGTTTGCATGTCCCGGCCGGCTTTGCGGGCCTTCTCGATCATCGGACCCGCGGTCTTGACCGAATCCGCCGAGTAGGAGGAATCGAAATACTTCTTGAGATCCTCCAGCAGCGCGGTCAGGTCATTGGCGTCACCCCCCACCTCGCGCATCTGTTTGTCCAATGCGTCAAATCCCGCCTTGGCCTTGTCGATCTGATCGTTGGTCAGTTGGCGCATGTCCTTGTCGGTCATTCCTGAAACTTCCTTGGTCCAGGCCGCGATCCGCGCTCCCTGGAGGTCCCGCACCTTCTCCACCCGCTCCTTGATGTCGCTGCGGATGTCCTTGAGATCCTCCAGGTTTTCCTTGAAATCCTCGTAGGCTTTTTTGGCCCCGTTACCGGCTTGGAGGTCGCCCAGGTTGCTCAGGATGTACTCGAGCCTCTTTTGCGCCCGCCCTGTCAGGTCATCGAGTTTGTTCATACTGTCCGCCTGGTCGCCGGCGAGGTTGAGGGAGTCCGAATTTTGGGCCTGACTCCCCGGGGTCAGGACCGCGAAAGCCAAGGCAAGGGTTAGGGTTAGTTTTTTCATGCGATTTGTCTCCTGGGTTTTGTTTATTTCAAAAGCCCGTAAAGGCGATCCACCGAATCCTTCTTGGACTCGGGCACCTTGGCCACGCCGTTGAGGATATCCTTCGCGGAAACGAGCGGCTTGTCGTAGTAGTTCGCGTTGGCTTCGTCGCCGATGTTCACGTCGAACCCGCCCCAGTTCACGCCGAGCTTGGCGCCCTTGTTCCAGATGTAGACGTTAAAATCACGGTTTTTCATCGTGGCGTCCACCGCCGCCCCTCCCTTGGGTCCCATCACCGCCTGGGCCGAGGAGGAGCCGAAATGGTCCCCGGAGGCCCAGCGGCTTACCGCTCCGTTGTTCATCAGCAGGATGACGACGTCATTGTCAGTTCCGCCAACGTCGATGCCCATCGTGCCGCCATCGGTGCTGATCGCCACCGGACCGCTCCAGCCGCCGTCCTCCGTGCGGGCCATGAGAATCCCGTCCCCACCCGACCCGCCGATCCCGATGGCAAAGCCAGTGATGTTGATGATCACGATGCCCTTGGCTTCCTTGACCAGATCCATGTTCAGGATGTCCTCCCGCTTGAAGCGGCCAAAAATTTCGGTGGCCTGGGGGATCAGCTTGTCGAGCGACTCGGCCGAAACCGGCAGGGCAAACCCGGCCAACAGGCCGGCGAGGAGGATTTTACGGAGGTGGTTCATGCTTGGGTGTTTCCTTTCAGGGGTTGTCGAAACTTCAGCATCCCGCCCCCGTCTCGCCCTCGCAAGGCGGAAATCAGTCGGCGGAGGATAAGGTTTCCTTGCGCATGAAGGTGGGCGCAATCTCGGCGGTGAACTCCTTGAGCATCTGCACGGTCTGGGGCTCGTTTTTTCCACCCGGCACAAAACCGTCCGTCACGATGGACATCACGATGACGTAGGCCCAACGGTGGTTCAGGTTTTTCGTGATCCGGTCATAGCTGGTCAAAAACACCCGGTGCCAGTGGCTGGGCGTGGTCACATCTTTCCCGACGAACCAGTAAAAGTAATGCGCATAAAGGTTCCGGCGGTCGCCCGGCCCCACTTCCACCTGCCGGACCAGGCTCAGGTTCATCACATCCAGGTCGCTCCCGTCCGCCAGGGTCAGCCTTTCCACTTTGCCGCCCCGCATGCTCCAGCCCTGCGCCGGCAAGCAGACCTCGGGACGGTGAATGCTTCGCTTCTCCCCGCCGCTCAGCACGATGGAGGCCATAATCCGGTCCCCGGCCGGGTCCAGATACTCCCGCCGCACGATCTGCGTGTCCGATGGCAGGATGGCCAGTTCCCCCGGCGTGGCCGCGATCACCTTGCCGGTGAAGTTTCCAATCCTCTCCGGGAGATCCATGATGACACCCCCAAGCGGCGCCGTGTTGGGCGACGGCGTGAGCAGGCATAAGGCCGCGGTGGCCCCGCCCAAAACTACCAACGCGGCGATTCGTAGGGGGGTGCCCGGCCGGGGCAGGGGCTTGGCCACAGGGCTCTCCACCTTGGGCGCTTCCGTGGCCACGCTCACGGCTTGGGGGCTCCCGGAATTTCCACCGGTGTGTTCCATTTTTTCCAACCCCTGGCCAGCCCCCCCTGCAAAACCCATCCCACCGCCACCATTCCGCCCAAAGCCACCACAAAGACAAAAAAGCCGGCCGCCATATGGTAGGTGGTGGGATTCTCTTCCGTCCCGATCGCCACCCGGCTGCCGAGCAGGATGGTGCCGAACGTCAGCATGAGCATCCGGGCAAAGTTGCCCGCCACCGCCAAGGCCGGGGAAATCAGAAACATCGTCCATTTTTGCCACGCTTTGCCTAGGGTCAGGTGCCCGTACAAAGCGCTCACCATCATCAGGGCAAAGAGTGACCGGATTCCGCTGCACGGATTGGCCACATCCAGCGCGAATCGCTCCCCCTGCTTGAGCCCGGCCACATAGTCGGGGGCCGAGACCAACGCCGTGCCCACCCGCATGGTGTCCACCCCGACGAGATTGAGAAATCCCTGCGACAACTCACACATTACGCCCCGCAAGGGGAAGGAAATGATGTTGTCCAGGAAGTAGAACGGGTAGGAAAACATCAGAAAGGTGTACGGGAACGCCAGTGCCTTCATCATGTCCCATCCCAGCAACCAAAGGATCAGCCCCCCGATCATCAGCTGCAGGGACATGAAGCCGACGATCGTGATGTCGATTTTGTAGCCGATCCAGTACACGCCCAAAGCGGCCAGCACTACCGCCGCCCCCCAAGCACACGGCCGGATGGCCACCTTCTGCAGATCCTTCCACTGATAAATCACCAGCCCAATCGAAATGAACGGCACCATCATGCCGTGGTGCCAGTCGGCCATCGAGGGATCCGTCCAAAACCGCTTGAGCATGTCCAACACCGGGCGGGCCTGGCTTTCGAAACCAAAGTTGTAGGGGATAAAACCATAAAGTCCGACGATCACCGCCAGCGCCGCCAACCCCTCCAGCCACAACCCCCGTGACAGCCACTGCGGATTCGTCTGCACCTTCTCGGCCTCAGCGGACATGGATTGAGATTATCGACCCTCTCCAACGACCGCAAATCCAAGCTTGGTAGGGGCCATCCTTCCCGCCAACCCCCCACTTTAAAGCCAAGGTAGGGCGGGTTGTCCCAACCCGCCTCGCTGGTGATTTAACGATGAGGGCTTTAACGAGGCGGCCTGGGACACGCCGCCCTACCCAGATATAAGTCTGAAAGTCTCAAGCTCACTTAAACTTAAACTAACTGCCCACTTCCAACGCCCTTTTGTAGATTGCCGCCGTCTCCTCCGCCATTCTCCCCCACGAATACTCGGATGCCTTCGCCATCCCCGCCCGACTCAATTCCTCTCGCCGCTCCTCATGCCCCAAAAGGTAAGCGATCTTGGCCGACATCTCCTCCTCGGAGGTCGGATCAAAATACTCCGCCGCCGCCCCGCACACTTCGGGTAAAGAGGCGGTCTGGGAACACGCCACCGGACACCCGCACGCCATCGCCTCCAGAGGCGGAAGCCCAAATCCCTCATAGAGCGATGGGTACACTAACATCGTGGATGTTTGGTAAGCCTCACTCAGCTGCTCGTCGGTTTGGGATCCCAGCCACTCTGCACTCCCTTTCGCCACCGCTGCTTTCAAGGCCCGCAGATCCGCCCCCGCAGACCAGCCGCCCGGCCCGACCACCTTGAGGCGAAGATCCGGAAAACGACCGGCCCGCAAGCGTTCCCACACCCGAATCAGGCGACCCAGATTTTTTCGGGGGTGGATTGCACTCACAAAAAGAATGGTTGGCGGACCGTTTTTTTTCTTTTTGCCAGGCTTAAAGAGACTTCGGGCCGCCTCATAGGTGGTCTCGATTTTATCCGCCGGAATGTCCCACTTCTCCGCGATTTCTGTTCGGCAGAATTCGGAGACCGTAATCACTTTCCGCGCCTTCCTTGCCGCGGACCTGATGAGGGTGGTGTAAAACCGGGCTTCACCGGGGCGAAACCACTCCGGATGCACGGCGAACGAAATGTCGTGAACCGTCAGCACATACGGCTCTTTCTCCCACGGACGGATCCAGTAGACGCCATGATACAAATCCGCCTTCAGCTCCCCCCTCGCCCTCGGTAGCTCCACCAGATGCCTTTGAAAAAAACTGCTGTTTCGAATTTGGGTTCCGAGGTGGGGCGGCCTCGATGAGGCCGCCTCGCTGAGTATCGGCATCATCTCCACCCCTTCCGGCTTTGCCTCTCTCCATCCCTCCAGCAAGCCGGTCAGATACGTCTCATTCCCCGTCTTTCCACGCCCAATCGCCGTCGCATCCAACGCCACTCGGATCACACTCTCAGTCACGGGTTAAAACTGGCCTTTTGTCACTGAATTCTCAATTCGGAATCAGCAACCATCTTAATCTTAATCTTCATCTTCATCTCGAATCGTCCATCCTTGGTTTGTGCCTGCCCATCCCCGCGTCATCGCGCTCATCGCCACCCGCTTCCGCCCCGACCTCCTGTCTCGCCTCCTTGACTCCCTCGAACGCCAGTCCATCCGACCTCTCGCCGTGGTGATCTGCGATAACGGTCCCGATGCCGCCACCGTGGAGGCAGCCAAAAAATCACCCCTCCTTTGCGAGCTCATCTCCCCCGGCCGAAACCTTGGTTTCGGCGGCGGCCTCGCCGCCGCCGGCCAACTCGCCCTCGAAAGATTTCCTGACCTCACGCACCTTTTGGTTGTGGATGATGACGCCATCCTCGCATCCAAGGATCTGGAATCGTTGCTGGCCTCGGCAGTCAAACACTCAGCCGGCCTCGTCGCCCCCTTTCTGGTCGACGCGGCCGGAAAGCTTCAGGAAGTTCCCGAGCCCGTCTCTTGGTCGTTGGCCCGCACCTTCCGTGCCGCCGGCCACAACCTTGAAAAAGCTCAGGCTCTGTCGTCCGACGGCTACCCAATGGCCTGGTGCATTGGCCCGTGCTTACTAATTGAACGCTCCACTTGGCTGCGCGCCGGTCCACCCCGTGCGGACATGCTGGCCTTTGGTGACGACGTCGAATTTTCCCTCCGCCTCTCGGCCGCCTCCCCCGCCTGGGCAGAACCCTCCGTCACCGTCATCCACGATCCTCCTTCCACTTCCCGCCTTCCACCTTCTACCGATGACGCACATTACAAGAAATTCGGTATTCTCCTCCAAAATCTCGCCTTCACCTGCGTCATCTCTCC
>Ga0214917_10003141_pt1 | contig 19370 bp, 16 predicted proteins | sample LL_1208_BB_MetaG_FD_177983 | JGI IMG/M metagenome (GOLD analysis project Ga0214917, IMG submission 177983) | Freshwater microbial communities from Lake Lanier, Atlanta, Georgia, United States - LL_1208_BB | ecosystem: Environmental > Aquatic > Freshwater > Lake | place: USA: Georgia | collected...
CAGACGAGTGAAGCAAGGAGTGCGAAGCGCTGTCTGCATCCGAGCGAGCGGAGGGCAGGATGCCCGCAGCGAACGTCCGGCGACGGGGCGTGGGCCACCCCGACCCGCGGCCAGCGGCCCCGTCACGCCGCCTCCACGCCGGGGCTCTCGCCGAAGTAGTACTTCTTGGCGTCGGGGTTCGTGAGCACCTCCTGCGCCGTGCCGTGGCAGAGCACCTTGCCGGCACGCACCACGTAGCTGCGGTCGGTGATGGCGAGCGTCTCCCGCTCGCGATGGTCGGTGATCAGGATCGAGATGCCGCTGTCGCGCAGGCCCGTGATCACCTTCTGGATCGAGTGGATCGTGACCGGGTCGATGCCGGTGAACGGCTCGTCGAGCAGGATGATCCGCGGCTCCGTCACCAGGCACCTGGCGATCTCCAGCCGCCGCTTCTCGCCGCCGGAGATGTAGTGCGACTTCGACTTGCGGATCCGCGTGATGTCGAACTGCTCGAGCAGTTCCTCGCAGCGGCGGCGGCGCTCCTTCGGCGGCATGCCGACCAGTTCCATGATCGCCAGCAGGTTCTGCTCGACGGTCAGCTTGCGGAACACGCTCTGCTCCTGGGCCAGGTAGCCCATGCCGCCGTCCCGCGACCGCTTGAACATCGGCCAGTGGGTGATCTCCTCGTCGTCGAGCAGCACGCTGCCGGCGTCGGGCATGACCAGCCCGCAGGTCATGCGGAAGCTCGTCGTCTTGCCGGCGCCGTTGGGCCCCAAGAGCCCCACGATCTCCCCGGCCTCGACGTGGAAATCGACGCCATCCACCACGCGGCGGCGGCCGTAGGTCTTCACGAGTCCTGTGACCGACAACAGCGGCATCGGGCTCCTCCCCACATGCGGGCGGGAACGACAGCGGGCGCCGGCGCGGTCCGGGCATCCCGTGCCCCCGACGCTAGCGCACGAACCGCATCCTCCCGAAGTTCGGCCACGAGGGCAATCGCAACTCCGTGCCCCTGATTTTCACCGGGATCGCCCAGCTGGCCGGCACCGCGTGCGGCCAGAACACCGCCAGGGCCTTGCCGATGAGCAGGTCGCGGTCCACGTGGTGCCCCTCCAGCCACAGGCGGCTGTCCTTGCTGGCGGCGGAGTTGTCGCCGAGCACGAAGAACTGGTCGGCCTGGAGGGGGAACTCGAGCCGGTCCTCCTCGAGGATCTCGCCCGGCCGCGCCCCCACGTCGACCGCGCCGATGTAGTAGGTGTCGCGGAGGACCCGCAGGTCCTTCACCCGCAGGTCGGCCCCGACGGCCGTGATGCCCACCGGCGACAGGTCGCTGGCCTCGGCCGCGCCCGGCGCGACCGCCACGTCCACGGGCCGGTGCCGCGGCACCTCGCCGATGGAGCGGGTCCAGCGGGTGGGCCCGTCGAACGCCATCCGGCGGCCGCCCACGAACAGCGACAGCTCGTCGTCCACGTTGGCGAACAGGATCCTCCACGAACCCTTCCCGCGGACGGGCGTGCGGGCCCGGGCCGGCTCACCCGGGCGGTCGCCCGCCACGACGACGACCGCTTCGCCCGTGGCGAGATCGATCTCGCAGCGGTGCGCGGCCCCCGCCTCCACGAGGTCGATCGCCAGCCGGCCGCCCGGACCGCCTGCGGTGTCGCAGACCATCTCGACGGCGAGGTCGCCCACCCAGTGCGGCCGCGTGGCGATCGCGTTGTAGGGCTGGAAGTCGTCGATCAGCGTGGGCCGCGCCCGCCCGGCCAGCGACTCGCCCCCGCGCACCGCCTCCCACTCCTCGGCGGTGGGCAGGAAGTGCCGGTAGCGGAGCGTCGCCGGACCGTCCGCCTCCCGGGCCTGGACGCTGAACGACCGGCCCGCGTCGGCGGTCGTCCACCGGCCCCCCGGCCCGCGGTCGGCCGCCGACCAGTCGCTCCAGCACGTCGGCCAGCCCGCCTGCTCGAGGTCGGCCGACACGTGCCGGCTGTCGTGGACGCACTGCAACATCGCCACGAGCGTGGCCGGGGGCTTGCGGGCGATCTCGGGCGGGCCGCCGTCCCGGCTGGTCCAGATGTCGCCGCCGGCGATCGACACCGTCTCGCCCGGCAGCCCGACGAGCCGCTTGATGTAGTTCGTCTTCGCCTCCTCGGGATACTTGAAGACGACCACGTCCCACCGCGCGGGCTCCTGGAAGTCGTAGGCGAACTTGTTGACGAGGATCCGGTCGCCGCTGAACGACGGAAAGCGGGGATCGTAGGCCATCTGCCCGCCGGTGCCGCGGACCAGCCGCGCGACGAACCCGCAGTTGGGGCACTTCGCCGCGGGGACCATCTTCCCCGCCAGGCGGGCCCGCAACTGTCCGATCGGCCCGCGTTCGCTCTCCAGCACCTCGATGCGGCGTCTGACCGCCTCGGCATCCTGGAGGCCGGCGCCGCCGGCTTCGCCGGCCTTCAGCCGGGAGAGTTCCCGTTCCAGCCGCGCCGCCTCGGTCCGCAGGCTCTGCGACTGGTCGTCCTCCTCGGCGCTGCAGCCCACCCGATAGCTGCGGCCGCACGACTCGCAGGCCAGATCCTTGTGACGCCCCATCAGGGTCGGCGCCATCGAGCCGGTCGGGATCACGAAGGCCTCGGCCTCGAAGGCCCGGAACAGGAGGGCCAGCGTGAAGGCGATCACGACCGACTCGACCGTCTCGCGGCCGAAGCCCAGCGGCCCCCGTACGACGTCCGAAGGCCGGGGCGGGGCGGCTGTCCCCGGGGACGGCGGGCTCTGGCGACGGCGCATGACCATGGCTCCTGCGGCTGACGGGGGACGGCCCGCCGACGGGGTCGCGGGGAATCACAGTGTAAACCCTGGCGGGGATTCCCCCACGTCCGCGACCGCGGGCACAATGCCGGCATGACGCGGTTCACCCACCTCCGCCACAAGCCGCCGGAACGCCCGGCCCGGCCCCGGGAGCTGATCGTGGCCTGCCCCCCGATGCGCAGCCACGTGAACCTCTCCCACATCGTCCGCACCTGCGGCTGTTTCGGCATCTCCCGGGTGATCGCCTGCGGCGCCGCGCGGCTGCACGAGAAGATCGCCCGCGACGGAGCCGACTCGGTGACGCTCGACGTCCACCGCAGCCTCCCCCCGGTGCTCGACCGGCTGCGGGAGGAGGGGTTCGAGATCGTGGGCCTCGAGCAGACGACCCACTCGGAGCGGCTGTTCGGCTTCGCCTTCGCGCCGCGGACGGTGCTCGTGATCGGCAACGAGCGGTCCGGCCTGGAGGAGGAGGTGCTCGCGCGGCTGGACCGGGTCGCCGAGATCCCCATGTACGGCCTGCCGCACAGCCTCAACGCGGCCACGTCGGCGTCGATCGCCATCTACGAATACTGCCGGTACGCCGAGTCGGGCGGCGGCGACGCCACGGCACCCGGCCCATGACGCTCCACATCGGCACCGACGAGGCCGGCTACGGTCCCAATCTCGGGCCGCTGGTGGTGGCGGCGACCGTCTGGCGGGTGGCGGGCGACGACACCGAGGCGGCCATCGCCCGGGCCGTCGCGGCGGTCGACGGCCTGGCGTCTGCACACCGCGCCGGCCGCGCCGCTCCGCTCTGGGCCGACTCGAAGCAGATCCATCGCGGCAGCGACGGTTTCGCCGCCCTCGAACGCGGTGTGGCGATCGGGCTGGCCGTGGCCACCGCCGACGTGCCCGGCACCTGGGAGTCCCTCGAGCGACGGCTGGGGCCGGTGTCGCCGCGGGGCGGCTGCCGGGATCAGTGGCGGCTGCTTGCCGACCTGCGGCTGCCGCGGGCGACCGATCCGGCCGCCGCGGTCGGACTGGCCACGCGGGCCCGCGACGCGCTCGCGAAGCACGGCGTCACGCTCGAGCGGGTCGCCTGCCGCTGCGTCTACCCCGCCGAGTTCAACGCCGCCCTCGACGCCGGCCTCAACAAGTCCGACATCCTCTCCGCGGCCACGCTCGACCTCGCGGCCGACCTGCGGGCCGCCGCCCCCGACGCCCCGGCGGTCATCTGGTGCGACCGGCATGGCGGCCGCAAGCGGTACGGCGGTCTCGTGGCCCGGCACTTCCGCCGGACGCTCGTGCAGCCGGTCGAGGAGACGGCCGCACGGTCGGCCTACGCGGTGCCGCCGGAGGCGGGGGCGGCCGGCCAGGCAGGCTGTCTGATCGAATTCCGTGTCGGCGGGGAGACACGGGCACCGGTGGCCCTGGCGAGCATGGCGGCGAAGTACGTCCGCGAACTCGCCATGCAGGCCTTCAACGCGTTCTGGACGGCGCGGCTGCCGGGACTCGCACCCACGGCCGGCTATCCGGTCGACGCCGCCCGCTGGCGGCGCGATGCCGCGGCTGCCTTGGCGGCGGAGAACGTCCGCGACGACGACTTCTGGCGGCGGGCGTGAGCCGCTCCCGGCCGGCGCGGCGATCGCCGGGCCGCCGTCGTCGCGTTGGAGCCGGCTTGCCCCGTCCCCGGCCGTGCCGCACAATTTTCCGCATGTCACAGCTCACCACGCACCTCTACATCGTCCGTCATGCCTGGGCCGAGGATCAGGGGCCGGGCATCGACGACCATGCCCGCCGCCTGACCAGGAAGGGACGCAAGCGATTCGGCGCACTGGTCGAACGCCTGCGGAAGGCGGGGATGGAGGTCGACCTGATCGCCACCAGCCCGCTGGTCCGCGCCCGGGAAACCGCCGAGATCATGGCGGAGGCCTTCGATGCCGCCCCGCGGGTCGAGATCGTCGATGCCCTCGCGCCGGCCTCGAACTGGCCGTCCCTCGTCGAATGGACCACCCAACAGGCCGCTCCCCGCGTGGCATGGGTCGGCCACATGCCCTGCGTCGGCCGGCTCGTGGGGCTGATGATCGGCGACGGTTCGGCTTCGATCCGCATGCAAAAGGGGGCGGTCGCCTCGATCCGCCTCGACGACGGCCCGGGGCATCCGGGCGACCTGGAGTGGCTGGCCACGGACGAGATCGCCTGAAACGGCCGGGGGCCCCGGCCCTCCCGTGTCGGCGGCGCACGCCTAGCCTATGATGGAGGCCCGCGCGGGCGGCGGCCGCGACGAGCCGGGCAGAGATGTCCCCGCGGGGTGTCCGAGAGGCTTTCCCGGGCCGACCCCAACCGGCTCCCCACGTGCCCGCGGCCTCTGTCGCCTCCTCTCCGTCCGCTTACCACCTTCGCCCGCCCACCTCGTTGGAGAAGCTGCCGTGACACGTTCGTCGCTCGCCTGCCGTGCCTGCACCGTCCTGTCCGCCGTCGCCGTCGGCGTCGTCATCGGCTGCTCGCCGACGAGCCGATCCGGACCGACCGGGGGCGTGGTGGAGATCGAGACCGTCGAGGTCCTCGATCCTGCCGCGACGGCCGGCAAGGAGTCGAAGGCCGGGTCAGCGGCCGCCACGATCGACGAGGAGGCTGCCAAGGCGAAGAAGACCGTGGACGACGCCACTGCCGCGGCCGATCGGGCGATCTCCGAAGCGGGCCGGACCATCGACGCCGTGGCGGACGCGAAGCCGGAGATGAAGGCCGGCGCCGCGACCGTGACGACCGAGCAGCGGCCGGCACCGGCCGCGCCGAAGCCGGAGCCTGTGGCTGCCGCGACCCCGCCGGTCGTTCCGCCCCCCGCGGCCCCGGCTCCTGCGGCGGCTGCGTCCACCGCCCGGGAACGTGTGCTGCTCGGGGACCCCTCGCTGACGGCCGGCGTGCCGGGCACCGGGCCGATCACGCTCGAGCAGGTCGACCGCTGGCTCGCCGATCCGCGCAATGCGGTCGAGCTCGAGCCGGTGCTGCCGCTGGGGCTGTCGCAGGGGGCGGGCCAGATCGACCGCGCAGGCCTCGAGAAGAACCCGCTCACCCGTGCCAAGATCGAGCTCGGCCGGCAGCTCTACTTCGACCCGCGGCTCTCGGTCGACTCGACGGTGAGCTGCGCGAGCTGCCACAACCCCGCCGAGGGCTACTCCGCGCACACGAAGACCGGCGTCGGCGTCCGTGGTCAGCTCGGCGGCCGCAATTCGCCCGTGTCGTTCAACCGCATCCTGTCGGGGCCGCAGTTCTGGGACGGCCGGGCGGACTCGCTGGAGTCGCAGGCCGTGGGTCCGATCGCCAACCCGATCGAGATGGGGTTCACGCACGAGGGGGTGGTGAAGCGGCTCGGCGAGATGCCGGTCTACAAGCGGCAGTTCGAGGCGGTCTTCGGCGAACTCTCGATCGACCGGGTCGGCCAGGCGATCGCCGCCTTCGAGCGGGCCCTGGTGACCGCCCCCTCCCCCTACGACTTCGGCGAGCAGCTGCGGGCCTTCGACGGCCTCGACCCCGACGACATCGCCGAGGACGCGGAGCTGGCGGCGAAGTTCGCGGCTGCCAAGGAGGCCGTGGCGGCGCACCCGATGTCGGAGTCGGCCCGCCGGGGCCGCGACATCTTCTTTTCCGAGAAGGGCAACTGCACCGCCTGCCACGTCGGTGCCAACCTCGCCGACGAGAAGTACCACAACATCGGTGTCGGCATGGACCGTCCCGAGCCCGACCTCGGCCGCTTCGCGGTCACCAAGGACCCCAAGGACACCGGCGCCTTCAAGACGCCGACCGTCCGCAACGTGGCCCTGAACGCCCCGTACATGCACGACGGCTCGCTGGCCACGCTCGAGGAGGTGGTGGAGTGGTACGACCGGGGCGGCCACCCTTCGCCGCACCTGAGCGAGAAGATTCGTCCGCTCAAGCTCTCGGCCCAGGACAAGGCCGACCTCGTCGAATTCATGAAGGCCTGCACCGGCCCGACGCCCTCGGTCGAGACCAGCCGGCTGCCGGCGGACGACTGATCCCGTCGCATGAGCACCACGCCACGACCGCTGCTGCCCCTGGCCGAGGCACGCCTGCCGCTGCACGCGGGCGTGGACCTGGGCGGCACGAACATCAAGGCGGCACTCGTCGACGACCTGGGCCGCATGGTCGCGTTCGCCACCGAACCGACCCACGCCGACCGTGGCCCCGAGGACACGGCGGCCCGGATGGGCGGCATGGTGCACGCCCTCGCGCGGCAGGCCGGCATCGCCACCAGCGACATCGCGACCGTCGGCCTCGGCACGCCCGGTCCGCAGGATCTCGCCACGGGGGTCATCCTCCGGGCGGGCAACCTCCCGGGCTGGGACAACTTCCCCATCCGCGACCGGGTGGCGGTGCACTGCGGCCATCCCGTCACCTACGCCAACGACGCCACGGCCGCGGCGTACGGGGAGTTCTGGGTCGGCTCGGGCCGCGAGTTCGACAGCCTCGTGCTGCTCACGCTGGGCACCGGCGTGGGGGGCGGGATCATCATCGGCGACGAGTCGATCGACGGCGCCCACAGCCATGCGTCGGAGTTCGGCCACATCATCGTCGACACGTCGCCGAACGCCCGCCGCTGCCCGTTCGGGCACAGCGGCGACCTCGAGGCCTACTGCAGCGCCACGTCCCTCAAGGCCCGCGCCGCCGAGGCGATCGCGCAGGGGGCCGGCGGCTCGCTGGCCGCCGCCGTCGCGGCGGGCGAGCCGTTGACGCCGATCGTCATCTCGCGCGAGGCGGCCGCCGGCGATCCGCTGGCCATGGAGCTGGTCCTGGAGACGGCCCGCTGGCTGGGCATCGGCATCGTCACCCTCATGCACACGCTCGATCCGGAGGCCGTGCTCATCGGCGGCGCGATGACCTTCGGCGGCGAAACGGCCCCGGTGGGCCGCGCGTTCCTCGACCGCATCCGCGCCGAGGTGCGGGCCCGGGCGTTTCCGCTCCTCGCGGAGAAGACCGTCGTCCGCTACGCGAGCCTCGGCGGCGACGCCGGCTCGATCGGCGCCGCCGGGTTGGCCCGCCGGGCTGCCGTCCGTCGCTGACCCGCGGGACGGAGTCCACAGCTGACCCGCGGGACGGAGTCCACAGCTGACCCGCGGGACGGAGTCCACAGCTGACCCGCGGGTCGGAGTCGGGACCCGGGCGGGCGAGGGCCGGTGAATTGCCCACGCCTCGCCCCTGAAAAACGTCTACACTTCTTCCATGAGCATCGACTGCAAGCACATCCGCAACTTCTCCATCATCGCCCACATCGACCACGGCAAGAGCACGCTCGCCGACCGGCTGCTCGAACGCACCGGCACCGTGGAGAAGCGGCAGCTCAAGGAGCAGATGCTCGACGACATGGAGCTCGAGCGGCAGCGCGGCATCACGATCAAGGCGCGTGCCGTGCGGATGGAGTGCCGTCACAAGGGGGAGCTCTACGAGCTCAACCTCATCGACACGCCCGGCCACGTCGACTTCCACTACGAGGTTTCGAGAAGCCTCGCGTGCTGCGAGGGGGCGGTGCTCCTCGTGGACGCGTTCCAGGGCGTCGAGGCCCAGACCGTCGCCAACGCCTACGCGGCGATGAACCAGAACCTGGCGATCGTTCCGGTGATCAACAAGGTCGACCTCGTGCACGCGCGGGTCGACGAGGTGCTCACCGAGATGGAGCAGAGCCTCGCCATCGATCCCACGGAGGTCATCCGGGCCAGTGCCAAGACGGGCATCGGCATCGACGATCTCCTGGCCGCGATCGTCGAACGGATTCCGCCCCCCCAGGGCGATCCCCGGGCCACGCTGCGGGCGATGATCTTCGACAGCCACTACGACAGCTACCGGGGCGCGATCACCTACGTGCGCCTCGTCGATGGGACGGTGAGAAAGGGGCAGAAGATCCGGTTCCTCGAGACCGGGGTCACGCACGAGGTGCTGGAACTCGGCCAGTTCGTGCCGCAACGACGGGCCTGCGAGGAGCTCGTGGCCGGCCAGGTGGGCTACCTCGTCTGCAACATCAAGGACGTCAAGCAGGTCCACATCGGCGACACCGTCACGATTCCCGGCGACCACGCCGCCCCGCCCATGCCCGGCTACAAGCCGCCCCAGCGGATGGTCTACTGCGGCCTCTATCCCTCCGAGGGGGAGAACTTCGAGGAGCTGCGGGACTCGCTGGAAAAGCTGGCGATCAACGATCCGTCGTTCGAGTTCGCCCCGGAGTCGAGCGAGGCGCTCGGCTTCGGGTTCCGCTGCGGCTTCCTCGGGCTCCTGCACATGGAGATCATCCAGCAGCGGCTGGAGCAGGAGGCCGACCTCGACCTGGTGCAGACGGCGCCCAACGTCACCTACCAGATCCTCAAGACCGACGGCGAGACGATCAACATCACCAATCCGCAGGACGTGCCCGACACGGGGCAGATCGAGGAATTCCGCCAGCCGATCGTGCGCACGAACTTTCTGGTGCCCGTCGAGCATATCGGGCCGATCATGCAGCTGTGCACCGACCGGCGGGGCACGTATCTCAAGACCGAGTACCTCTCGCCCACGCGGGCGATGCTCACCTTCGACCTGCCGCTGGCCGAGGTGATCTACGACATGCACGACAAGCTCAAGAGCGTCACCCGCGGCTACGGCACGATGGACTACGAACTGGTCGGCTACTTCCCCGCCGACCTCGTCCGCCTCGACATCCTCGTCGGCGGCAAGAAGGTCGATGCCCTGTCGATCATCTGCGATCGCCGCGACGCCGACCGCCGCGGCCGGGCGATCGTGAAGAAGCTCCGGGGCGAGATCGACCGGCACATGTTCGAGGTGGCCCTGCAGGCCGCGATCGGCACCAAGGTGATCGCGCGGGAGACGATCTCCGCGATGCGGAAAAACGTCACCGCCAAGTGCTACGGCGGCGACATCTCCCGCAAGAAGAAGCTGTGGGCCAAGCAGAAGGAGGGCAAGAAGCGGATGAAGAGCGTCGGCAGCGTCGACATCCCGCAGAAGGCCTTCATGGCGGTGCTCGACACGGGCGCCGAGCGGCAGTGAGCGACGACGCCCGGCCGCACGCGGCGGGCCCGGAACCGCCCCCCGCCCACGACGACCCGGCCGCCACGGTGCGGGCGCTCGGCTGGACGAGCTTTCTCACCGACCTCTCCAGCGAGGCGATCTATCCGCTGCTGCCGGCGTTCGTGAAGAGCCTCGGCGGCTCGAGCATCGACATCGGGCTCATCGACGGCGTCGCCAATGCCGTGGCCGCCGTCGTGAGGCTGCCCGCCGGCGCGATCTCCGATGCAACAGGCCGCCGGCCGCTCGTGCTCTTCGGCTACGGCCTCTCCGCGATCATCCGGCCCCTCATGGGCGTGGTCGCGTCGCCCGCGGGCGTGATCCTCGTGCGCATGGCCGACCGGTTCGGCAAGGGCATCCGCAGCGCCCCGCGCGACGCGCTGGTGTCGGACCTCGTGGACCCTGCCGCCCGCGGTGCCGCGTTCGGCCACATCCGCGCGATGGACCACGCCGGCGCCGCCCTCGGGCCGCTGGTGGCGATGCTGTTTCTGCTCGCCTTCCCCGGGCGGGAGCGGCTGCTGTTCCTGCTGGCCCTGGCGCCCGGGCTGGCCACGCTGGCCGTGATCTGGCGGCACGTCCGCGACGCCCCCAGCCGCACCCCGGTGGCCGCGCGGGCGGCACTCTCGCCCCGACTGGGCCGTGCGCAGCGGCTCCTTCTGGGCAGCGTCGGGCTCTGGTCGCTGGGCGCGGCCAGCGAGCAGTTCCTGCTGCTGCGGGCGACCGACCTGGGCGTGCCGGGGCCGCTGGTGCCGCTGGTCTGGCTCGTCATCAGCCTCGCCAAGAGCGGCGCGGCCACGCGCGCCGGCGGACTGGCCGACCGCTGGCATCCCCGGGCGGCGCTGGCCGCCGGCTGGCTGCTCTTCGCCATGGCCTACGCCGGGCTGGCTGCCACGACGGGGCTGTGGCCGGCCCTGACGCTCGTGCTCCTGGTGGGCGTGGCCTACGGCGTCGCGGAACCGGCCGAGCGGGCGCTCGTGGCACGGCTGGCGCCGCCTGGCGGACAGGGCGGCGCCTTCGGCTGGTACACGCTCGTGCAGGGGCTGCTCGCGTTGCCCGCCGGGCTCTTGGCCGGCTGGCTCTGGCAGCAGGGGCCGCACGGGTACGCCTCGGCGTTCGCCGTCACGGCGGCCCTGGCCACCGCCGCGTGCGGTCTGCTGATCACGGTGCGGGAGCCGCCGGCAGCAGCCTGACCTGCCGGATGTCGCAGGCGGCCTGCCGGGCGATCCGCACGGGCACGACCTCGAGCGTGTGCGCGCCGGCCGGAAGCGGACCGACCCGGCCGATGATCCGCGGCCGGAACTCCTGGAAACCGCCGGTGTCCTCGACGGTGAACGTGAGCGGCCCGCCCGCCTCGCCGCCATCGACCGCGACCCGCATGACGCTGCCCCCCTGCCCCGGGCCGCAGCCCTGCAGCACCTCCACGTCATAGACCCCCGGCCGGGCGAGCGTGAACGACCAGACGGCCGCATCGGTGGGCCGCGTCCAGAACCCGAGCGTCTGCTTCTTTTCGGCCGGTTCGTACCGCAGCGTCACGCCCCGCACGGTGGCGTCGCGGCCGTGGAGCGTGACGACGCCGTCGTCGGCCTGGGTCGGGGGGGTGCCTTCGCAGGCGGGCGAGAGTGTCACCGCCTTCACGACCACGCCTTCGACCGGCCCCGGCCAGCGCACCGACAGGGTGACGGGCTTCGCGTCCGCCAGGTACAGCCGTCCGAGCGATCGGGTCACCTCGGTGCCGCGGCCGCCTGTCGCGGCCAGCTTTCCCGCGACCTTCGTCGGGCCGACCACGACCTCCACGGCGACGCTGTCCGGCCCGCCGTTGGCGTAGGTCAGCGACACCTCGTACATGCCCCAGCGCGTGGGCTTGTAGTCGCAGGCGATCTGGTTCGTCTCGTCACCGCCGGTCGGCACATCCGCAAGGCTGACGGTGATCCGGCCGTCTTCGTCCTGCCGGACACGATCGGCGGCCGACAGCGATCCGGAGCAGGCCGCGGTCATCACCATGAAGCACAGGACGGTCCGGAACATGGACGGGCCTCTCGCGGGGACACGGAGCGAAGTCCCCGTTTTATCGAGCGATGCCCAGTGAACGCCAGCCGGCCCGTCTGGCGGCCGCCACGTCGAGGTGCGGATCGTCACCCACCAGGAGCGTTTCGGCAGGCCGGCAGCCGAGCTGCCGCTCGATCCACCGGAAAAACTCCGGGGCGGGCTTGCGCCAGCCGATCTCCGACGACGCGAACACGTGCGGCACCCATGACAGCGGTTCGAGGCTCCCGGCGATCGCCAGCAGCCGCTCGTCGAAGTTGCTCGCCAGCGCCACCGTCGCCCCGGCATCGATCGCGAGTCGCACGAGGTCGCGTCCATGGGCCAGAGGCTGCCAGGCCTCGACCCGGCCGAAGTGGTCCCAGAGGTCGGCGAAGATCGCCGGCCCCGCCACGGAGCCGGCGAACACCTCCTCCACGATCGCCCGCCACCGCTCGGCCTCGCGCTGCCGGCTGGTGGCGAACGCCGGCGACGCGGCCGCGTCGATCGCCTCCTGCCGCCGCCAGGCCGCCTTGAACCGCTGCTGGATCACGCCCGCGTCCGCCACCACGCCCTGCCGCGCCGCCGCCCGCTGGTAGGCGACCGCCACCGCAGGACTCGGCTCGATGAGCGTGCCGACCACGTCGAACACGACGACCGCCACGTCCGGTGGAGGAAACACGCCCGGCCCGCAGGCGTCCACCAGCACGGCTTCGCCCGACGGTGTCATGTGCGGCTCGCTGGGAACGGGGGCCGGGCGGGGGGTGTCAGCGCCGCGGGATCAGCCCCAGATCGAGCCCGAAGACGAACATCATCAGGCTGAGGATCAGGGCCAGGCCCAGGTAGGAGAGCACCGCGACCACCTTCTCGCTCGGCGGCTTGCCGCGGATCAGCTCGTACACCAAGAACACCATATGCCCGCCGTCCAAAACGGGGATGGGCAGGAAATTCACCACCGCCAGGTTCGCGCTGAGCATGGTGAGAAACAGCAGGAAATGGCTGAAACCCTCCTCCGCCGACTTGCCCGCCTGCTTGGCGATCTCGATCGGCCCCCCGAGCAGGCGGGGGCTGATCTGGTTGCTGGTGAGCTTGTGCAGGAAGCGGTAGACCAGCGACAGGTTCTCCAGCGCCTTGCGGCCGCCACGCGCCAGCGCGTCGAAAAACGATCCCGCCCGCACGATCTCGTACACCGGTTCGAACACGAGCCCGCGGTCCACCACGAACTGGTCGTCGGCCATCCTCGTGGAGAGCTCCACCGTGCGCCGCGCGGGAGTGCCCCCGGCCGCGGCCGCCGACTCCACCTCCAGCGAGAGCTTCGTCCCCTCGCGGACCTGCTGCAGCACCGAGGCGACGTAGGGCCAGCTCGGCGACTTCGCCGACAGCTCGAGCCCCGCGTCGGCGGCCGGCTCCTTCCCGCCCGGCTCGATGAACGCCACGCGGACGATCCGCTCGCCCGGCAGGATGCCGGCCTGCGCCGCCGGGCTCCCCACCTCGACCGCCGCGACGACCGCCTCGACGCCGATCGCCGCGCCGATCGCCGACAACGACACCGGGCTCGACGGCCAGCGTGGATCCTCGATCCAGGTCACCTCGCGGGGCTTCACCTCCACGTCCAGCGCCGTGCCGCGGCGGTCGATCGTGAGCCGCACCGTGCCGCCCGCCTTGCCGCGCAGCCGCTGGTCGACGGCCAGCGGATCGCCGACCGGCTCGCCGTCGATCGCCGTGATCGCGTCCCCCGGCTCCAGTCCCGCGGCGGCCGCCGGCGAATCATCCTGCACCGCCTTGATCGGGCCGGCCGTCATCAAGAGCCCCGTCGTCCGTGCGGCCTGGGGCGGCAGCGTGACGATCAGCTTCTGCGCCTCGCCCGCCTGCGGCCGCCGCTCCACCGACAGCTGCGCCGCCTTGTAGGGCTGCCGCGACAGCGCGGCGATCAGTTGCGCGTAGGTGTTCACCGGCGTGCCGTCCACGCCGCGGATCGTGTCGCCCGGCTCCAGCGGCGGGTCGGCCCTGCCGGCGGCGCCCGGCAGCCCCGCGGCCAGGTCGGAGGGCAGCGTCACCGAGAAGGGGCTCGTGACGCCGACCGTCGGCACCCCGAGGTCGGTGTCCGGATGCAGCGTCACCGTCCGCGTCGAGTCGTCGGCCGGCCGATGGATCGTGAACTGGACCCCCTTGACCGCGTCGCCGAGGGTCACGCCGTTGCGAAGATCGGTGAAGATCGGGTTCTTCCGGCCGCCGATCGCCGTGATGTGGTCGCCCGTGCGCAGGCCCGCCCGCCAGGCCGCGCCGCCGGGCCGCACGCTCGAGAGTTCGCAGGTCATCTCGCGCACGCCCAGGCCCAGCGCCCACGACGCCATGAGCACCGCGAAGATCACGTTCATGATCACGCCGGCCGAGATGATCGCCATCCGCTCCGGCACGCTCTGGGCCGGGTAGCTGCGCGGGTCCCAGGCGGGATGCGGATCGGACGTCGGCTCCGGCGGCAGGTCGCCCGACTCCAGCGCCGCCCGCGCCCGGCGGGCCTCCTCCGCGGCCGCCGCGGGGTTGTCGTCCTGCCCCAGCATCTTCACGTAGCCGCCCAGCGGCACGGCGCCGATGCCGTACTCCGTCTCCCCCCAGCGGACGCTCGCCAGCTTCATGCCCCCCACGTCGAAGCCGAGGAAGAACTTCTCGCACTTCACCCCGCAGGCCTTGGCGACGAGGAAGTGGCCGAGTTCGTGGACGAAGATCACGAACCCGAGGCCCAGCGCCACCTGCAGGATCACCCACCAGCTCGACGGCTGGATGATCCACTCCAGCCAGCCGCCCGCGGCCAGGGTCGCCACCGCCGTCGCCATCAGACACACGCCCACTTCACGACCTCCTGCCGGGCCCATGCGTCGAGCCGACGGACATCGTCGAGCGACGGATCGGGCTGAAAGGGATGCTCGTCGAGCACCCGTGCGCACACCTCCGGAATGTCGGTGAACCGCAGCGCACCGTCGAGGAACCCGCGGACCGCCTCCTCGTTGGCGGCGTTGAGCACCGCGCCGGCGGTGCCGCCGCGGGCCGCGGCCTCGTGCCCCAGCCGCACGGCCGGAAACCGGTCGGGATCGGGCGGCATGAATTCGAGCGACAGCGGCTGCGTGAAATCGAACCGCCGCGTCGGCCCGTCCACGCGGTCGGGGTAGGCCAGCGCGTACTGGATCGGCAGCCGCATGTCGGGGGGACTCAGCTGTGCGATCACCGAGCCATCGACGAACTCGACCATCGAGTGCACGATCGACTGGGGGTGGACGAGCACCGCGAGCTTCGTGGCCGGCAGCCCGAACAGCCAGCGGGCCTCGATCAGCTCCAGCGCCTTGTTCATCATCGTGGCCGAGTCGATCGTGATCTTCGGTCCCATCGACCAGGTGGGGTGCTTGAGCGCCTCGGCGGGCGTGACGTCGACGAGGCTCTCCCGCGACCGCGTGCGGAACGGTCCGCCGCTGGCGGTGAGCACGATCCGCCGCACCTCCTCCGTCGTGCCGCAACGCAGCGCCTGGTGGATGGCCGAGTGCTCGCTGTCCACCGGCACGATCCGGCCGCCGGTCCGCTCGGCCAGCCGCTGCGCCAGCGGCCCCGCCATGACGAGCGTCTCCTTGTTGGCCAGCGCCACCGTCTTGCCCGCCTCCAGCGCGGCCCAGGTGCTGCGCAGACCGGCGGCACCGACGATCGCCGACACGACGCGGTCCACCTCCGGTGCCCGGACCAGGTCGTCGAGGGCCTCCGGACCCACCGCCAGGCCGGTGCCGGCGGGGAGGCCTCCGGCGCCGATCTCGGAGGCGGCCTCGGGATCGACGACCACCACCCAGCGGGGCCGGCAGGCCCACGCCTGGCGGACGACGGCCGCCGTGCTGCGGCGGGCGGCGAGCAGATAAGGCGAGAACCGCTCCGGGCACGCGGCGATCACGTCGAGCGTGCTCGTGCCGATGCTGCCCGTCGAGCCGAGCACCGCCACCCGCAGCGGACGTCCCGCCTCCCCGGCGGCCACGGCACGGACGTCGGCAGCCGCGCTGCGGTGGGTTGGAAGCATGGCGAGGAACGGCGCGGCTCGATGACTCTGGGTGCCAGTCTAGAAGTTCACCGCCGAAACTTCCACTTTCGACCGCGTTTGTCGGCGGGTTTTCAGCCGCATAGGATGACAGGCGGTGCGGTCGGTCCGTGCCGCCGGCCCTCCGTCCGTGCCCCGGCGGCCGCCGCCCCGCGGCCCGTTTCCACACTCCCCACAGGAACGTCGAACAGGGACGTCGAGCCTCATGGCAAAGAAACGCGATTCCGGCAAGCGACCTGCGGAGCGACGGCCGGCGATGGGGGGTTCGAACCTGCTCTGGTCGCTGATCGCTGCGGGCGTGGCGGGGCTGTTCGCGATGAGCCTCATCGGGGTGACACCCGAGATCGAGCTGTCGTACAGCGACCTCGAGAAGCTCATCCAGGCATCCGGACGGGCGGCGACGGAGGGCGACGCCGGCCACGCGGGCGACGACGGCATCCGCTGGGTGGAGGTGTCGAGAACGGGTGTCGACGGCCGTCAGACCGCCCGCTACGGCGACCTCCGCGACGTCGTGATCGGATCGTTCCAGGTGTCGGGCACCGTGCGGGAACGGGCCGCGGAGGCCGCCGACGGGTCCCGCAATCAGGCCGAGGGCGACGCCGCCGCCGCCCGCGGCGTGGGCAGCCGCCGGCGGTTCCACACGGCGAAGCTGCCGAGCGAAAACTCCGAGAGCCGCCTGATGGCGGAGCTCTCGGAGCACGGCGTCCCCTTCCGCTACGAGGAGGCGCCGAGCCCGTGGCGGAACTGGCTGCCGATGCTGCTGCTCACGAGCCTGTTCGGGCTCGTGTTCTTCATGATGATGCGACGCATCGGCGGCGCGGGCAGCCCGATGGCCTTCGGCCGCAGCCGCGGCAAGATGTACGCTCAGGAGGACCTCGGCATCACCTTCGACGACATCGCCGGCATCGACGAGGCGGTCGAGGAGCTGCGGGAGGTCGTGGAGTTCCTGCGCAGTCCCGAAAAGTACCAGGTGCTCGGCGGCCACATCCCCAAGGGCGTGCTGCTCGTGGGGCCGCCGGGAACGGGCAAGACGCTCCTGGCCAAGGCGATCGCCGGCGAGGCGGGGGTGCCCTTCTTCGGGCTTTCCGGCAGCGATTTCGTCGAGATGTTCGTGGGCGTGGGGGCGGCGCGGGTGCGGGACATGTTCCAGCAGGCCGCCGCGAAGTCGCCATGCATCATCTTCATCGACGAACTCGACGCCCTCGGCAAGACCCGTGGGTCGAGCGTCGTCGGCGGACACGACGAACGGGAGCAGACGCTCAACGCCCTGCTCGTCGAGATGGACGGCTTCGGCAGCAACTCGGGCGTGATCGTGCTGGCAGCCACCAACCGGCCCGAGACGCTCGACCCCGCCCTCCTGCGGCCGGGCCGGTTCGACCGGCACGTGCTGGTCGATCGCCCCGACGTCCGCGGCCGCGAGGCGATCCTGCGGGTGCACGTCGCCAACGTGAAGCTCGACCCCGCGGTCAACCTGGAGCAGATCGCCCGGATCACCTCCGGCTTCGTGGGGGCCGACCTGGCGAACCTCGTCAACGAGGCGGCGCTGCTGGCGGCCCGCAACAACAAGACGTCGGTGGGGATGCAGGAGTTCAACGAAGGGGTCGAGCGGGTCACGGCGGGCCTGGAGAAGAAGAAGCGGGTCATCCACGAGGACGAGAAGAAGCGGGTCGCCTATCACGAGGCCGCCCACGTCCTGGTGGCCTTCTCGCTGCCCAACACCGACCCCGTCCACAAGGTCTCGATCATCCCCCGCGGCCTGGCGGCCCTCGGCTACACGATGCAGCGGCCGGAGGACGACCGCTACCTGCTCACGCAGTCGGAACTCGAGAGCCGCATCGAGGTGCTCCTGGCCGGCACGATCGCCGAGGAGATGGTCTACGCCGACGTTTCGACGGGGGCGCAGAACGACCTCGAGCGGGCCAGCGAGATCGCCCGCTCGATGGTGATGGACTACGGCATGAGCCGGCTGGGACGGGTCACCTACCGCGAGAGCCAGCGGTCGCCGTTCCTGGCCGGCGCCGGGGCCGACCTGCCCCAGTCCCGCAGCCACAGCGAGCAGACCGCCCGCGAGATCGACGAGGAGGTCCGCCGGATCATCGACACCGCGATGGAGCGGGTGCGCCGGACCATGGAATCGCGGCGGGCGGCGCTCGAGGCGATCACCCGGCGGCTGATCGAGTGCGAGGTGATCGACGGCGAAGAGTTGCGGACGATCATCGAGACCTCCATGGACGCGCCCCAGCTGGTGCCCGGGACGGAGGCGGAACGTCGCCAGCCCGCTCCGCCGCCCGCGGTGGCGCCGGTGGTCTCGCGGCCCGCCGTGGCCGACACGGCCGACACCGCGGCGGCCGATCCGTCCGGCTGACCGGCACGGGCCGCCCTCACCGCTACGACCGTCACGGTCCATTCCGCGGCGGCGGTCGTGCAGGCGGGGCCTCCTGCCGGCCGATACCCCGAGGGTGCCCGCGGACTTCGCGGCCGCGTCGATTCGTGCCTCCGGTGCCCGCAGCGGCGGGCGGTCATCCATGTGGAAGAGCGTGTTTCTGGCGGCGGGCATCTTCGCCTGCGTGGCGGGCGTGGAACTCCTGCTCATCGATTCCGCCGTCATCCTCCCGGTGGACGGCCGCGGCGATCCGCGGGTGTTCACGGCGCCCGACTGGGCGCCCTGGAGCCTGATCTCCGCCGGCGCCGTGACGATCCTCCACTTCTGCGCCCTGCCGGCCGCCGCCGGCAAGTCGGCCGGAGACCATCCGGCCATCGACCAGCGGTTCCGCTAGCGGGCGGCACGGGATCGTGCCGCGGAGCGGTGGCGTGGACCGCGGGCCGACCGGCCTCGCAGGGCGACGCGGCTAAAATGGACCAGACGCCATGATCGCCACCCGCCACCACCCGGACCGCGACACCGTGCTCTACGACGGGCACTGCCGGTTCTGCCGCAGCCAGATCGGCCTGCTGCGCACGCTCGATCTCTCGGGCCGCCTCGCCTTCACCTCGCTGCACGACCCCGCCGTCGGCCGCGACTTCCCGGAGATTCCCGCGGCGGACCTCGAGCGGCAGATGTACGTCGTCGACCGTCACGGCCGGGCCCGCGGCGGGGCCGAGGCGGTGCGGTACCTGTCGCGGCGGCTCGTGCCGCTGTGGCCGCTGGCGGTCCCGCTGCACATCCCGGGCACGCTGCCGCTCTGGCGATCGCTCTACGCGTTCGTGGCCCGGCACCGCATGAAGATCGCGGGCTCGTGCGCCGACGGCACCTGCCGGCTGCCGTAGAGAACGGGATCGAGCGACGGGGATTGGGCGACCGAGCGTGCCGCGCGGCCATCCCGTCGCTGACGCTCCGGGCTTGTATGCGACCCGCGGTCGAGCGGCGCCACGTCGTGCACGGGCCATCCCGTCGCTGACGCTCCGGGCTTGTATGCGGCCCGCGGTCGAGCGGCGCCACGTCGTGAAAGCCCCCGGC
>Ga0214917_10003142_pt1 | contig 19363 bp, 17 predicted proteins | sample LL_1208_BB_MetaG_FD_177983 | JGI IMG/M metagenome (GOLD analysis project Ga0214917, IMG submission 177983) | Freshwater microbial communities from Lake Lanier, Atlanta, Georgia, United States - LL_1208_BB | ecosystem: Environmental > Aquatic > Freshwater > Lake | place: USA: Georgia | collected...
AGGCCCGAACAACTGGCGGAGGCAGTGGTCCGCAGCCTGGGGGTAAATCCTTGAAATCTGAGTCCCCAGCCGCCGCAAACCCCCAGGCCTGGGCCCCTAAAGCCCGGCTGGCGTTGATTAACCTAACTCTGCTTGCGCTACTGCTGGAGCTGGCCGCTGGCCCTATCTGAACATCTACCGCCAGGGGATTCAGGGCCGCAAAGACTGCTTCCAAGTGGATCAAACCCTCACTTACATAGGCCAGCCCAAGGGCTATGCCAGTGCCCCACGATCCTGCTGCAGTATGGCGTCAATGACTGGGGGGAAAACAGCTCCACTGGTAAACAGCGCTTTCAATCCAGCAGTTACCGCAGCTATGTGGCTAACACGTCCTATGTGAAGCCGGAGCTGCTCCTGGACCCTTGGAATCCGTCCCACTTGCGCCTGTTTGTAGAACATTTGCTTAAGGAGATTTTCAAGGCCGAAGCCAACCCCCTGGATGTGCCATTCCCTAAACATGGGGAAGTTTTTGTAGACAGCTTTACGCCCTACAAATAATTTGATCTCAGCCAAGCCTGCGATAGCTCCTGCTATTTCCGCCTGGATGATCACCTCACCACCACAGGGCACCGGCGGGTGGCGCAGTGTTTGACAGAAAATTTATTCACACAGAATACTGAATGAACCCGCAAGATCTAACTGCAACGTTTTTTTAATCCTTTGGCGACCAGCTTGGTCGTATATCCACAGCATATTTCCTGCCGAATCGAGCTTATAAACCTGTGCAGGGTTTCCATACCATGTTAATGCTTGAAATCTCCGATCTGGCGCTAAAATCAGAGAAGTATAATCACGCAATTGATGCGATTGGTCATAAAATTCTCCCTTATCTTGATCCCACGAATTAGCATGGCCATTGCTAGCAATCTGAGAAACATGTAGGCGCCAATTACTACCAGCTTTTAGTGCACGGGAAGTTATCAAAAACTCTTCCTCTTCAGCGGTAAGCACTGAGGAACCAGCGGGAATTAATTCTTCAATCTGCTCAACAAGTGGATGCCGCCATTCCATAAAAATCCTTGGCCATAGGGGACCCATACCCACACGACTAAAAGCCAACAACATCAATACCAATGCCACTCTCCACAGAAATCTCTTTTGCCTTGCGGAGCAAAATGCAGTGATCTTAGCAATCACCACTGCAAGAGATACCGGCGTGATCAACAATAGGGGTTGCAGATATCGAAGACTTTCACCTAACAAACCTTGACTTTGCAGCAGCCAAGGATAGGGCAATAATGTAAATACGGTAACCCACGCAACAAAACAACCAAAGCTGCTTATTGGGTCATTTTTAGAACCAAAAGAAGTACTAAATTTGGAGCTAAAAACCAACACAATTGTGCATGTAATTTGAATAATTAATATATAACCAGCTCCCCCACTCCAGCCCAGCGAAGGCCACCAACGGATTGCCAGCAATTCCTTCAAATGGGCAACCAAGTGGAGGTGAGAAAAATAAAAATTCGGCAAACACCCGCTATTAATAAATAGTTTCGACGACACCAAACCAAGAACAGCGCCGCAAAGGATTGGAAGCCCAAGGCATCGATGCTGGCGGCCATGGGAACTTAGTATCAAAAAAAGTGCAGGTAATATTGCCTGAGATGCAAAAATACGGTTACTCAGGCAAGCAGCAAAAGCCAAACATCCAAGGACCCATCCCTGCCTGACCTGATCCAAAGGACTCGCCAAGGCTTTCAATAATAGTATTAAGAATAAAAACCAAAGCAAAGCATTGCCGCCATGATTAATAGGCAGGCGACTGATCTGCAAATTAATAGCCAATGGGAATGAAATACCAAGCAGTAAAATCTGAAGACCGCTAACAACTAACACTGCCCGCGCCAGATCCACCGACAATAAGCTACTTAAAAGCAACCCCCCAAGCAGCAGCTGCAGGCTTGAAATAGTCCAAACGTAAAAGAAATACTGCAACCTAATATCATCACTAAACCATGATATTATCCAACCCAACAGATAGTCTGGGATTAAACTAGGTATACGTGCCAACTGTAAATGATTAAGGCCATCCCCTGCCGCAAAACGATTCAGATGGTCAAACAACAAAAGTTTTTCGTTATCCCAGACAGTTTCTTGTAGCCAGAAAATCGACCAGCACTGCAATAACAATGCACCAGCAGATACTGCTGCTGCTGCAATCCATACCCTGTTCATGGCTGCTAATTCATTAGCCACTCACTCAGAACCACCCATCGCCAGTAGGGGGCCCAGCGGCGAGGGGTTAGCTGCATCAGCGCCCAGCTACGCCAGATCCCCTGAGAGGGGATGCCATAGGGACGCAGCCGGGCCATCAGGCGCCGGGGATCAAAACGGGGATCACAGTTAAGCCAAGGGGCCAAGGGCAAGTTGAAACCCCGCTTTGGCCCTCTCTGGATCTCAGCGGGCACCAGCGCCTGGGCCTGCTGGCGGAGCAGGGTTTTAGGGCCTGCGGCCCGGTGCTCGGCAGCGCAGTGCCGGCGAGCAAAAGCAACTAGGTCGGGGTCAAGAAAAGGCACCCGCAACTCCAACCCTTGGGCCATGGTCACGGCATCGCTGTCGCGCAGCAGGGTGTCTTGCAGATACGCGGCAGTTTCTTCATTAGATGCCCCGCCAGAACCACAGCGGTCGGCACGGGCCTGCAGCAGGCGCATTTTGGTGCAGGGGGCCAGGCCACTTGCAGGAATGCGGCGACAGGCCAGGCGCCGCCGCTGCGATCGCCAGGCCATATGGGCATAGCCAAAAAACAGCTCATCGGCACCGAGGCCCGAGAAAGCCACCACCATGCCGCTTGCCCGGGCGGCCTTGGTTACCAAAAAACTGTTAAAGCCATCGATGCTGGGCTGATCGATAGCCTCCAGGAACGGATCAAAAGCGGCCTGAAGTTCGTTGGCCGTGATGAGCACACGCTGGTGCAGCAAGCCCAGATGGGCGGCGGTGATTGCGGCCCGATCGGTTTCATCCACTGCCCCCGCCAGGCCGTGAAAGCCCACCGCCAGGCTGTGGATCGGCCCCTGCCGCTGGCCCCGCAGCAGGGCCGCCAACAGGCCGGAATCCAAACCACCGCTGAGAAACAAACCCACCGGTCGATCGCCGATCGCCTGGCGGGCCACAGCCTGGGCAAGCAAATCCGCCAAAGGTTGGGGGGAGCAGAGCGGCGCCTCAAAGGGCTGGGGACCCAGCAGCGCAGGCACCTTGCCAGCGGTTTGAGTGGTCTCATGGGCCGCATGGATCACGGCGTAATGTCCCGCTGGAAACACTTCCACCCCCTGCAGCAGGGTGTGGGGGGCCGCCACGGCGCCCCAGAGTGCATAAGAACGGAGCCCTTCGGCACAAAGTTGATGGCGACTGGCCAAGCCCGCCGCCTCAAAGGCACTGAGCTCGGAGGCAAAGGCCAGCCCCGCCGGCCTCCGCTGCCAGAGCAATGGCTTCACGCCACAGCTGTCGCGGGCCAAGCTGAGCTGGCCGCGGGGGCGATCCCAGAGGGCTACGGCAAAGATGCCGTTGAGCCGGCCCCAGAGCGCCTGGCCCCAGTGCCGGTAGCCATGTAACAGCACCTCGGTGTCGCTGCCGGAACGGAACCGAACCCCCAGGTGCTGCAACTCCTGGCGCAGCTGCCATTGGTTATAGATCTCACCGTTGAACACCACCCAAAGGTCCCCCTCTGGGCTGGCCATGGGCTGATGACCCAGGGGCGATAGGTCTTGAATTGCCAGGCGGGTGTGCAACAGGCTGAGGCACTGATCCCCCCCCTGCCTTAGGGGCTCTAGATGCAGGCCGTGGTCATCGGGGCCGCGACCATGAAGGGCCTGGAGCACCGCCCGTTGGCGGGGCCCTGAAAGGGGTGACCCCAGCTGGCCGAATAAACCACACATCAGTTAAGACCCCAGCAGCCGGGTTAGCGCCGCCCTAAAGGAAGCTTCGCCAAAATTCTGCAACGCCTGCCGCCGGGCGGCCTCGCCGCGGCGCAATAACTCTGGGGGGTGCTGCAGCACCTGCCGAAAGACATGCACTACGGCATCGGGATCCGGCTCTACCAACCACCCGGTTTCCCCATCCACAATCAGATCGGTCTGGCCGCCAAGGGTGCAGCCCAAGGAAGCTCTTCCCGCCAGGGCCGCCTCCAGGTAGGCGATGCCGAATCCCTCGCCTGTAGCGCGGCCATCGGGACGCAAGCCGTAGCTGCTGGGCATCACCAGCAGGTTGCAGTGGCCATAGGCCTGGCGCAGCTGGTTATCACTGAGATCGCCGAAAAAAGACACCTGCTCCCCCAAGCCAAGGGTGCGGCTAAGGGCTTCTAATCGCGGCCGGTCGTTGCCGCTGCCAACGATCTGCCAGTGCCAGTCCCCTGGTCCGAGCTGGGCCAGGGCCTGGAACACCAGCCCATGGCCCTTATAGCGCTCATCGGCCGCCATGCGGGCCACCGTGAGCAGGCGCAGGCTCGGGGATCTGGGCTCCCCCAGAGAAGCAGGCAACGGCAGGCCATCCCAGAGGCGGGCGGGCGGATTTAGCACCTGCACGGGGGGCCAGGGGCCAGAGTGGGCCAGCACCCGCTCCCGGGTGAAGCTGCTACTGGCTATGAGCTGCCAACAACGGCCCAGGGCAGGGGCTAGCGGGGGCAACGCTTTGCCCCACACCTCCACCCCATGGAGCCAACAGAGTCGCGGCAGGCTTGGCGGAAGCAGCCACTCCACCTGGGCCAGCAGCAGGGCATGCATGCTGAATAACTGGTCACAGCGGCGACAGGCCAGGCTCAAACGCCCCAAAAACCAAAGCTGCCCCAAAATTCGACCCAGGGGCCCAGGGCCCAAGCGACGGGTGCTGAGCACCACAACCTGATGCCCCTGGGTCCCCAGGGCCCCCAGCACATCCAGGCTGAGGCGTTCGATGCCCCCGCGGCGGCGCAGGTTGTAGCTGATCAACAGAATTCTCACCGCAGCAGGGCCTCATAGGCCTGCAGGGAGCGCTCCAGGCCAAAACGTTGCTCGTAGAGCTGGCGGGCCCGCTGGCCCATGGCCGCCACCCGCTCGGGATCCTGTTGGAGGGCAGAAAGTTGCTCGGCAAGGGCGCCCGCCTCGCCGGGGGCCACCACGAGGCCGCATTGTTCAATTTGCAACAGCTGGGCCAGGTCGCAGCGGGGGTTTGCCACCAACAGCACCGGCCGGGCACTAGCCAGGATGCCGTAGAACTTGCAAGGGGCAACGGTGGCCTCCACCCCCGGGCGCAGGGCAACGGCCGAGATATCGCAGGCCCCCAGGGTGATCGGCAACTGGGCCCGGGGCTGGTAGGGCAGCTGGATCACATTGTTGAGTTGGTGCTGGTGCACAAACGCCCGTAGTTCGGCTTCCTTGGCACCGCCACCGATGAAAAGAAATCGCAGGGGCCCGTGGCGCAGCAACTGGGCCGCCTGCAGCAGGGTGTGGAGATCATGCAAGCGGCCGAAATTGCCGGAATACTGCACTGTGAACAGTTGATCCACCCCCAACTCCCGGGCAAAGGGGTTAAGTACTCGATGCCCCGGCAGGGCCCGCTCCACTGCCCAGTTGTGGATCACCTGGAGCGGCAGCCCTGGGCCGCAGTCGTGCTGCAGCGCTTCAGCCATGGCCTCGCTCAACACCACCGTGCAGCGGCTGCGGCGACACACCAAAGCCATCAGGGCACTCCAACCGGAGGTAATCGGGCTGCGGGCGGGCAACAGGCCACTGAGCACCGCCGAGCGGGGGAACAGATCCTGTAAAAGAAACACATATGCCATCCCCCGCAGCTGCAGCAACGGCCCCAGCAGGCCAATGAAGGGGGGGTTGGAGGCAATCAATAGCCGTTGGCCCCGGCGACCGTGCCAACAGCCCCAGGCCAGGGCTAATCCAAAAAAACGCAGGCCCCGCCAGGCCTTGAGCAGCAACCTTGGGGTCTCGCCGGGGGCTAGACCCAGGCGCACCACCCGCAGGCCAGCGCCAGTGGGCGGATCGCTTTCACCGTTAGCGGCAGTGGCAGTGGCAGTGGCAGTGAGCACCACCACCGGCTGGCCCCGGGCCGCCAGGCCGGTGGCCAGATCTGTCATCAACTGAGCCGTGGCCCCATGGCTGGGGGCGAAATGCTCGCTGATCAGCAGCAGGGGTTGCTTCTGGGGGAAACTCACAGGGGCAGCCCCCGCCGGCGGCGCCGCAGTTCGATCACCTTCACCACGGTGATCAGGTCGTAGCCGGCCATCAACAGGGCAAACAACAACCCCTGCCAGCCCTCAAGCCACCCCCCCTGCAACAGATATTTTTGGCCAAACCGCCCCACGGGCCGCAGGGGCCAGGCGATGGCAGCCCATTGACGCAGGCGGCGCCAACGGCGGGTGCCGAGGGCTTGGCTACCACCCCCGTCTAGGTAGGCCACAATTTTTTCGGCCTCCCAGTTGGCATAACGGCGATGGCGCTCCAGCCAGTCGTCTATGCCCTTACTAAATGCGTAGTGCTCGTAGGGCTCGGAGATCCGACCCACGGGCCCCGGCGGGCCCCCATCCAGGCCACAGAAGCTTTCCCACACACCGCCCTCAAAGCGCAATGCCTGGCGCCGCAACAGCCTCGGATGCCAGTTGGGGTAGCCCTGGGTGAGACGCAACCAGCGGCCCAGGAACCAGTAGCGGGGGGTGAGTTCAAAGCCCTGCGGCGCTGAGGGGTGGAGCTCTACTGCGGCCAGCGCCGCCTGAATCGCTGCCGCCGCAGGGGGGCTGAGCTCCTCATCGGCATCAAGGAACAGCACCCAATCGCTCACCAAGCCGCCCTGGGTGAGGGCCCAGTTGCGCTGTTCACTGATCAGAAACCGACCCTCTGACCGATGCAGCAATACCCGAACGCCTGCCGCCTCTGCCAACTCTCGAGTGCGATCGCTGCTACCGGAATCAAGCACCAGCCGCTCCTGGCACCAGGCGAGGGAGGCCAGGGCCCGGGGCAGATCCTGCTGCTCATTGAGGGTGAGTATCACCCCGGCCACGCTGGTCATCGCAGCAGGCTCCGATAAAAGTTTTCACAGGCGGCCGCCACGGCGCTGGCGCCGTATTGGGCCCCAAGGGCCGCAGGATCAACGCGGGGGTGCAGCCCCCCGGGCTGGTTCAACCACTGGCCTAACCAAGCGGCCAACCAGTGGCGCCACACCTCTGCCCGGCGGGGCAGCACCGACCCCCAGGGTTGCCCCGCCAACACTTGGGCTAGCTCCTCCCCCACCCCCACCCCTTCACTAAGCAATACCCCACAGCCACAGGCCAGGGCCTCAAGGGCCACATTGCCGAAATTTTCATGACGGCTTGGCATCAGCAACAGGTTTGCAGCATTGAACAACTGGGGTAAATCCGCCGCCGATTGCAAAGGCAAGGGCAAAAGCCTCTCCCCCAGGCCGGCCCGAATGAGTTGCTGCTGCAGAACAGCGGCACTGCCATCTTCGTCTGGCCCCACCAAAGCCAACCGCCAGGGCCAAGGGGCCAGGGCCGCCAGCACTGGCCCCAACAGGTCGAGGCCCTTTTTGTGGTGGTGGCGGCCACACACCAAGAGCAGGGGCTCCTGGGCCGATATGCCATGGGCCGCCCGCCAGGCCAGGCCCTGGTCTGGATCTGAGCCAAAGGCCTCGGGCTCCAGGGGGTTGGGCAGGAGCCAGAGGGGTGGGGCGGAGCCCAGGCCTAACAGGGGATTGCCGCACTCCCGCCGTTCCCGGGCGGAGGTAACCTGCAGGGCAGCGGCACGGCGCAGGCAGGGGCGTTCCACTAGCCAGTAGTAAGGCAACTTTTTCCACCAGCCGCGGCTGAGGCTGTAGGGCCCCAGTGCCCCACGAAGGCTGTGGATCACTGGCAACCCCGCCCGTTGGGCGGCCCGCTGCAACGCTGGGCCCAGGGGTTGCCAAACGGCGCTGAGGTGCAGCAGCTGGTTGCGGACCAAGTGGAGCGGCAGAGCCTCGAGCAGCGCCCTGGAGCGGATAGGTCCCGCAGCTCGATCCACTGGGTAGTAGGTAACCGTGAGGCCATCGCGCTGCAGCGGCACACCGGTGGCCGCGGCGGGCCAATCGGGCAGGCCTGCGGTGGTGGTAACCACTTCAACGGTTACACCCCGGGCCGCCAGCGCCTGGCAGAGGCGCCCCACACTGCGCACCGGCCCGCCGTATTGCCAAGCGGGGGCCCACACAGGTAAGGCATGTAGAACCCTCATGGGTTCAGGCGCCATGGAGCTGCAAGCCCTGGCTGATGTCCACCAAGCCAGTGCCGCTCCAATGGCCAAAGGAGGTGAGATCGAGCTTGGGGGAGGCAATAGAGCGCCAGCAGTTCACCATTTGCAGAAAACGGATGTCGTCAAGCCATAGCCAGCGGGGACGCGCTGAAAGGGGGGCAGATGCCAGCAAAGCAAGAAAAGCCGGTTCAAAAACCCCATCCTTTGGGGCATCACAGAAGATCAGATCCGCTTCGTTGAGCAGCGGCAGGAAACGCTTAAAAACCGTGGGATCCGCCAGGTTCTCCAGGTGCTGCTGCAGGCGCTGGTCCTGGAAATCCGCAGGGTTGAGGTGGCTGGCAAAACTTTCCCAAGGCAACAGATCAAAACTATGAATAACGGCACTGGCTGGGCTGTAGTCGCACATCACCCGGGCCGACATGCCAGTGTAAGTGCCGATGTCCAACACCAGCTGGGGCTGCAACTGTTGCAACACCCCGGCCAATAGGCGGTAGTGCTCGCCGGGAAACACATTAAAAAAACGACTATCTGATCGTTCCGCCGGCTCCCCGAGAGACAGCCCAGCCGCCCGGGCCACGGCCCCGAGGATCCAACCCAACTCAGGGGGATGCTGGCTGGCTGGATCATCCTCCAGGGAGGCAATCAGGCTGGGCCGCCAATCGGAGGCAGCTGGTGACTGTACGCCCAGGGCACGAAGACCAATCGCTTCCCACCAGCGACGCCAACACTCAATCAACACAAGGGGCCTCCGATAAAATTAATGGCCCCATCCAATCAGATGCTTGCGTTGGAATACCGATTGCCCGCACCCCGCTGGGATCCTTGGTTGCTGGGCAGCTGGGCAGTGGGTTGTGAACTAATCGGCCGGATTCTTTTCCCCAACTGGGATGTTAGTTATGCCCTGTATGGGGCCCGCTTCTGGATGGACCGGGGTGGCCCCTGGATGAATGTGTGGCCTGGGTTAGATCTTTTCCTGGGTTCCCTGGCGCGGCTTACAGGCCAACCGGAGTTAGCCATCACGATTGTGGGGGTGCTGCTGAATGTGGCTGTAACGCTGCTGGTTTGGGGCCTCGGCCGGCGCCTAGAACTCGATCGAGGGATGGGGCTATGCGCTGCTCTGGCCACTGGCCTGTGGTTTAAACCTCCGGTGGGGGGCTGGGTTGGGGATCATCTGAGCTATTGCGTAGCACTGATGCCAGCCCTTTTGCTGGCGTTGGGGGGAGGCCATTGGAGCCGCCGGCTGGGCCTGATCAGTGGTGGCTGCTTTGCCTATGGACTCACATTGAAACTGAACAACAGCGGACCTGGTTTGCTGATCAGTGCCCTCTGGATGACTTTGGTGTTGTTGGGTCGAAATAGCTGGCGCTGGCCCCAGCCCAGGGCGCTATTTAAGGGAGTGGCCTGGGTGAGCCTGGGGGCATTTGGCACAGGAATCCTTCTAGACAAACTGACATTGCTTCCCGGTGGGTTGTTTCAACAAATTGGCCGCACCTACGCAGTTGTGCTGCATTCCCATGCGGCCGAGCAGGCGGCCTGGCAAAAATTGCTGCAACTACCCCTGCAGATCCAATACGCGGAAGCCCTGCGTCTGTCCCAGGGGGGGGTGCTTATCTTCATGCCCCTGGTGTTTGGCTTCTGGATAGCCCTTGGCTGGTCGATTTACCAGCTGCGAAAGGGGGGGGACAGCGGTCTGCGCCATGCCTCGGCACTGTTATTGCTACTCAGCAGCGCCCTAGTGGGTTTAAGCCTGGGCCGTGGACTAACCCATCGCTTGTTTCTACTGCCTGCAGGTTTAATACTGAGTTTTGGGGACTTCCCCTGGCCTATTAATTGGCGCCGGTTTTTTGCCCTTGGTTTGCTGGGGTATCTGCTGTCTACATGGTTGAGCTTTGCCTGGGTGCAGCGGGGAGCCGAATTAGCTGGGGGTTACAACAGTCGACTATTACTTGCAGATAACCGCCCAGTGATGCTCTGTTTGGGTTCGCCCCTTGGTGAAAATACGGGCTCCTTAGTAATTCAGGGAGAATGGCTATCTACAGATAATAACCGCGCTACACACTGTTGGAGTGCCAAACAAGTAGCCGAGCAATTCGCAGGGCTGGTGGATGTGCAAATGTTGGCAAATCAGCTGGGTGTTAGTTTCCGCAATCAACAGATTGGCGCGGGAGATTTTCGCGAAAAATGGGACTGGCGCCAAAGCACCCCCAACGGCAGGTACCAATGGGTGGCAGAGCAGGCGGCGCGAATCAACCAGCTTAAATTACCCTACCTACTGGAGCGGCTGCCGTTAAATTCAGCGGAACTGGAGATTCCTGCATTTACCAGTTGGGCTAAACCACGACTGCAGCAACAACAGGACCTTGCCAAAGCTCTGGGCGCCACTCCAATAGGTCGTTTCGGAGAAATCACCCTTTGGCGCACCCGCTGGGGCCAGAACTGAGATTATGACTTTGCTCTCATTGATAATCCCATGTTTTAATGAAAATAAGAATCTTCCTGCTCTTGCGGATGCTCTAACCAAACTCCGCTCTCAATTGCCGGAAACTATTCGCTTAGAATTAGTGATAATCGATGACGGCAGTGAAGATGAAACTGCCAGTTCGGCCAGAAAACTAGCCTCTGAGCAAGTTAAGATAGGCGATTGGCAAATTTTAAAACTATCCAGAAATTTTGGAAAAGAAGCTGCTCTTTTAGCGGGATTAGATAATTGTTCTGGAGATGCCTGCGTATTAATGGATGCAGATCTGCAGGATCCCCCTGAACTTATCCCAACCCTTGTGAAGCACTGGCAAAATGATGCGGAGGTGGTTAATGCAGTACGCAGCCAAAGGCAAGGAGATAGCTTGTTGAAACAATTAAGTGCCTTCTGGTTTTATCGGTTGTTCAAGGCCACCAGCCACCTAGATGTAAGACTCGATGCCAGCGACTTTCGTTTACTGGATAGGGTTGTAATAAATGCAATTTGTGCCTGCCGGGAACGGGTTAGATTTAGTAAAGGATTCATTGCCTGGGCTGGCTTTCGCCAGGTAAATGTGGCCTATGTGCGTCCTAGCCGAAAGAGCGGTTGTAGCACTTGGGGCCTCTGGAAACTATGGAATTACGCCCTTGATGGGCTATTTAGTTTTTCATCTGCTCCCCTGAGGGTGTGGACCTACATAGGATTTACAATTGCACTGCTTTCAGTGAGCTATACAGTGTTGATTGTATTGAGAGCACTTATGGGAGGAATAAACGTACCTGGATACGCTTCTATAGTAGCAATTCTCACTTTTTTAGGAGGCATGCAAATGATTGGTATCGGACTGATTGGCGAATACATAGGCAGAATCTATCTGGAGAGCAAACAAAGGCCAATCTATTTAATTCGCGATCATCTGAAGATCAGCAGCTCGAGCAACAGCCACTAACGACAAACCGGGGCATCGCCCAATTAACGGAACGGCAGAAATAAAACGCCTTTCAAGCTCTAAAACTGATGTCAATAGACGATTTAACCAAGCCGGAGGTATGGTAAGAGCCGATTTTGGTTGTGATGCAGGACGCTTGCCCAATCGCTGCAGCAAAGCCACTGGAAAAAGAAAGACAAGAAACGACTCAACGTGCTCTAAGTGAAAACCAGCAGCCTTAAACACCCGTTTCAATTGCAGCCTGTTGTAGCGCCGCCTGTGCTCTAGGAAACGATCATGGTCACTCCAGAGAAAACCATAGGCAGGAACAGCCAATAAAAGAATACCACCAGGCCTTAAATGATGCTTTAAAGTGGCAAGAACCGCATGATCATCATCAATATGTTCAATCACATCAATGGCCAAAATGAGATCATAGGATTGTTCATTTGGTAACGAGTCAAAATAATGATATCCCTCTGGGCAATGGTGTTCCGAAACCGCTCCAAAAGCCTCATCCACCAGATCCCAAATTATCGAAATCCCTTGTAACTGAGTTCCAACACTTCGACTTATTACTCCATTTCCCGCGCCAAAATCAAGCCCCCGACAAACCGATGATCGCGGCCGCTGTAGTAGCCATGGGGAGAGCAAATCCTTTAAACGTTGTACCTTACCGGAGTAGTACCAATGCTGCTGCTGTGCCTGCAGGTTTGGGAACAGATGTGCTTCCTTCAGATCAGCCATAGGTTCGTTCCTTGAGTTCCGCCAGACTTAGCAGCACCATGGCCCGTTGTTTGGTACTTGAAGCTCTAGCCCAGGCCAGTGCTTCAGTTTGCAACTTGGCTTCCTGGGCAGGGCTTAATCTGTTGATACGAGCCAGCAACTGATCGCCAGAGCTGTAACTAAGGCAATTCAGCCCATCCACCAAGCCATGGGGGGCACAACGGGGCGGCTTGCGATGCAAATCCCGAAAGCAGGGAATCGTACCGCTGGCGGCAATCTCGTAATGGCGTAGACAATCCCAACCGGCCCGGCGGGTGGTGATGCCAAAGCGCGAAGCCCCAAGATCAGCCCGATAGGCGGCCTCATCGGCAAAGGCATAGCCGGCCGAACCGCCCAGCCGCACCCGAAGTTCCTCATCAACAATGTGGGAAGGAAACAACTGGGTTTTGGCTGCCACACTATCCACAATCGCTGCCTCCGGGATGGAAAAGCCCAGGGGATGGAGCTGCAGCCGCAACCCCCAGGCACGGCTGCGCGGGGTGAGCTCCCTTTTAAACATATGGGTGGTGGGGGCCTGCAACAGATCACTCAGGCCTGTGCCAAGACCAAATTGGCGCAGGCGGGTGCCGCTGCGGGGAAAAATACGTTCATCGTCGTCGCCATCAAGCAATAACAACGGCAAACGGGTGAGTAGCTGCTGCCACTGCAACAACAAACCCCATTGACGCCACACATTGCTGAGCACCGCCGCATCAAACCAGCCCGCCTCCAGTCGCCGCCAGATTTGGCTGCGATCAATGCCCCCCGGCGGTTCCTCCAGTAAGCCATACAGGCTGAAACCACCACCGCGCACAGCAAATTGCGGCGCCACCCCACAGGCGCGACCACCCACATAAAGGCAATCCTTACGGGGCCAATCAAGCACCTCCACATGGGACAACTGGCGCAGGCCATGGAGCAGGCCATCGGCCAGGTAATCCTCCCGGTCATCGGTTAGGAAAAGGATCCGCAGGGGCCGTTCCACAGTTATGGGCCCGACTTAGCTCGACAGCTGCTCAAGCGACGGGGCAACCAAGCCAGCAGAGCCCAAAGCACTGGAGCAAGTCCCACTGTGCGCTGAATCTCCACCAGCCCTTCACCTATGCCCTGCCAATGACCACCAAGAACTTGCTTTAGGAGGTTCCAGAGCTGGAACTGCAGTCGATGGGCAGCCCACTGGAAACGCCTGGGCTCGTTCTGCAGCAACGGATGGGCCAGCAGCAACCTCTGCACCGCAGCCACCTCCCGCAGTTCCGCGCCAGAGCAACGGTTTGCATTAGAGAGCTGGGACGGGTGGGTGCGCACTTCCGCGATCGGATCGCGGTTAAGCAGCACTGGTGCATGCTCTCCGGCCCGGATCAACCATTCCCAATCGGCGGCGTGACTCCAGTGGGGGCGAAACATACCGGCCTTTTCTAGTAATTCACCTCTGAAGGCCATGCCACTGAGGTTGCCATTGATGCTGCCCCTGTGAAGCAGCAGGGGCACGAATTGATCAGGCTGCAGAAGGGTGGTTTTGCTGCTTATCCGATCATGATGGAAAGCTGAAACAGGGGGTAATGGTTCACCTGCAGGGCCAATCGATTTATGGGTACTAATAATGAGAGAGGCATCGGGCCAGGCAGTGTGCAACTGGCGCAAACGGGCCACCGCATCGGGTAGTAAACGGTCGTCGCTACAGAGCAACAGCCACCAGGGGGATGGCTGCTGGCCCATAGCCCCGTTGAGATTGGCAAAGAGGCCAAGATTCTGCGCCCTGCGAATCCAAGTGGTGCGATGATCCCTAGCTGGTCCCTCGGCAATGAAAGAGGCCGTAGCTGAGTCGGATCCATCATCAGCCAGCAAAAGACGCCAACGGGGATCGCTCTGTGCCTGAAGGCTGCTCCAAGCCTCCTTTAACAATTTGGAGCGTCCGTAAACAGGTAGCAACACAGTTATTTCAACAGCTGTCATCGCCGGTCAGCCCACCACTGCAGAACACTCCCCAGTCGAGCCGCATAGGTGTGCTCTGGCCGACGCAGAACTTTGGCAGCACACTCTCTCAGGTGCTCACAGAGATCATCATCAATAAGTAATTGAGAACAACGCTGTTGTAATTCCTCAGGGGTATTGAAAAAGCCCTCATCTGGATAATCGGGCAATAGAGCACGATGTTCGTCACTGTCTTGCATCAATCCACAGGCACCGATGGCTCCGATTTCGTAGGAGCGATCTGTTGAGCGATCGTGGTTAGAGGCCCTTAGAAGCCCAAGCACAAAGCGGGCATGGTACAAAGCCTTGCAGTAATCATCGCCACGCACAACCTGCATTCGCTGCCAACCGGGAGTAGCTAATCCTCTCCAGCTTGCTCCATATAAACGACAGGGACCCACACGGCGGTCTTCAGCTGCAGCAGCGGCGGCTCTTAACCAAGGCAAGCGCTCCGCTGCCCCAGTGCCTACAAACGTTATGGCAGAACTAAACTTAATAATATCAGCCGCTGTTAGCGGCAATGGGGAGTGGTGAAGATCAGGGTGATTGGCAAAAGGTAGCCAACTAGTTGATAACACACCCACCTGGCGTAAGCGATGCTGCAAAGCCTTTTTAGTACTGAAGATATGGTCGTAAAGTGGTAAATTTGTTAGAAAGCAACGTCGTTTGTGGATTGGATTCCAGGGATCATCAGTAAGCCAGTTCACCACCAGCCCCCCTTGGGCCTTAACAACAGAAAATATCTCTGGGTTTAGGGGCAAGATACCTGTAACGAGCACCAACTGGGGCTGCAACAATTCAATCTCCCTGAGCAGTTTTTTTTGATATTCCCACCACTCCCAACTGCGACGGTCAGCAAGCCTGTAAAAAATTTTACCCGGCAATTTAGCCATTGAGGGAGAATAAAAAGGTGCCGGAGAGCTATAGCTAACCCGTAACTGCAATTTAAGTTTTTCCGCTGCTTGTAGCAATTTTGATCCAAGTGCTTCTGGAACTGATGTGTCGGCAACTAATAGCAAACGAACCGTTGCTGGCAAGTTCATCGCTGCCAGGGGATTGAGGGAAGAAATTGTAATAACAAATTTTTATTAGACCTTATTAGCAAACCAAAAACAATTATGGGGAAAGCGAAAGCAAGGGGACCCTGAGGCACAGTAAAGGCCAATGGCAAGTTAACTAGCAGTGCAATACCAGGCAAAAGATTTTCCCTGCGCCGCAGCAAACCCTGGGGATCCCAGGCAAAAAAGCTGAGTAAAGTGGTAACAGCTACTGCCAAAGTTAACCATGCATAACCTTCTGCCCCCCATCGAGGTAACCACCAACTTATACCGATTGGAGCCAAAATCAAAAGCACAACTATTTGCAGAATGCTTAGCTGAACCAACAATTTCCCCCGAAAGGCCTGCTGCTGAAAAACCTGGCTTATTCCACTGCATACTGCAGCCAGAAGCATAGCTCTAGCTGGCAGCACCGCAGCATCATAGCTGGATCCAAATAAGTAAGGCAAAACATTAGTATCGAAAAGGCTATATAGCGTAAAAATAGATACACCTATAGTTAGAACGCCCCTAAGCACATTCAACAATCTAAGTTCAGATTCAGAATTACCGTGGGCACTTTCCACAAACAATATAGGAGCCAAAGCAGTTGGAACAACCCCCACAAACTGCACCATTAATTGGGCAACCTTAATCAAGCCAACACCAACCAATCCATTGCTATTTCCAAGCCGCAGAAGTGCTGGCCAAAAGACCATCTGCTGCACCAGGGGCACGATATAAAATGGCAATCCACCCCTTAAGAAACGCCAAACAGGCAAGGGCTCTCCCCCAGCAGGTGGAAATCGGCTCACTCCCAGTAATGCCACCGCCATGTTTAGTAGCGATGACAATAACAATCCAAATAACACTCCACACCAGCCAAAAAACAAACCAAATGCCAAAGGCAACACAGCTTTGCTGAAAGCCACCTGTAGGTGTCGTATGAAAACTTGGCCGTAGTTACGGTTTGCCAATATGAGCTCCCAGGGCACATCTACATACGACTCCACAAATAAGTAAGCTATAACTAAAAAAATGATCCAGGAAGTTATACCCAATGGCAACAAAGACTGGCTCATTAATGGCCAAGCAACTAAAGCAGCCACTGCACTAAATCCAGCATTCCAAACAAGAAACTGACGCTGCAATCCTCCCCGTTGACTGGGGGGCAGCGCACAGGCGGTTACCTGATATGTGTAGTCGGTTCCAAAGCGTGCCAAACTTGAAAGAGATTGCGCTGAGGCAGCCACTAAAGTAAATCCACCAACAATTTCCGTTGAGAATAAACGCAAAAACAATATGCTGCCAAGCAAACCAAGTGCCCTGCTGGCAATATGAACAAAAAGTGATACAGATGCAGTCTTTTTAAAGGATTGCAAGGAAGGAGTTAAAACGACCAAGTCAAGCGTGAATTAAGTGCCCCCTTACAACGATTCAGCTCGGTGCCACACTGGGCTGAATAAGGTTTACCATCAACATAACTGGTATAAGATCCTTGCCAGTCGTGGTAGAAAACTGCGGCCGTAATGGGTATGCCACTAAATGGTTTAAAACTCGCTCCAAAACCAGCGTAAAGGCCAACCAATTCAGCAAAAAGTGAGCGATGCTGATTAAAACTGAAAGCAAGATTTGCAATAGGTCCATAGGGACCATAATTCAGGCCTGTGCTCTCAACTTGATTTGAAGCCTGAAAATAACCATTGCCTACACCAAAACTGGTGCTTATTAACGCCGGAGGATCACCTTTGCTTCCAAAAATAGGTCCTAAGTCGAATACCTTGCTCAACAAAAATGCATAGCCCTGCCCGTTATCTGCAGCCACTGGTCTACTGGTCGCCGGGTAATGCAACTTACCAATTCGCCCGGTTTCGTCTGCACTGATTAAATTATTACCGATCCAGGCTGCTCCAAGGGTAGGAGAAAGATTTGATTTAAACTGAAAACCCCAGGCCAGCCCAAGACCTTCGCCACCTTTAAAAGAATCTGAGCCCTGGTCTTGTTTAATTATTGACTCTGCCATTGTGGCATTTATTCCTAATGATATGTCCCCTACTATTAAAGGTGTAGCTTCAAGCAACCATTCGGAGTCTGAACAGTTCGGATTACTTGTGTTGATTGAAAAACCACTGCAGCGATTAGTGCCTAAGTTGTAAGGATTTGTTTTGCCTTCTACGGTAAAGCCCACCGTAAACCGATGGGCCACATCCTGCCTGAAGGCTGTTGGTATAAAAAACCCCACCTCCGGATACAACTTCCCGGCATAACTGAAGGCCCTGCCCACAGAACGCGCCACCGCCGGTGGCTTGGCGGGCTGTAGCAGCGCCACCGGCTTGGGGACAGGAACCGGAGTGGCAGGGGCCTGGGCCCAGCGCACGGGGCCGCTAGGGGCTGAACCACTGCCTGGAGCATCCACCCGTTGCCAGCGGGGGGGGGCGGGTGGCTGATCGGCCTGCAGCTCGCCGCTGGGAACCGGCGAAAGAACAGGGGTGGGTACTGGCTTAGATACCGCACTATCAACCACCGGCTGCCACTGAACGGCTGCCGGTGCGGGTAATGCCGCCAGTAGCACCAACAGACCGGGCAGCGGCAAAGCTAAGCAGCAATTAATTAGCGGAGTATATGGGCACCTCAAGCCAAAAAAGGCGCCAATTGGTGCAGCTCCAGCGGTTGGCTGGTGTTGGCCTGCAGGTTTTTGAGCTGTAGCTGGCCACTGGCGGCCTCTTCCTCGCCTATTAGCAAAGCCCAACGAGCTCCGGATTTAGCCGCCCGTTTGAGCTGCTTAGCAAAGCTAGCCCCACTGAGATCGAGCTCCACCGCATGGCCCCCCTGGCGCAGCAGGCGGGCGGCCTGCAGGGCAAGGGCTTCCGCCGCCGCCCCTTGGCTCACCACATACAAATCCGCCGCCTCAACAGGGTGTGTCCCATGGGACTCCAGCAACAACACCAAACGCTCCAAACCCATGGCCCAACCAATGCAGGCGGTGGCGGCACCCCCCAGTTGTTGCACCAGGCCGTTGTAACGGCCGCCGCCACACACGGTGGCCTGGGCGCCAAGGGCGCTGCTGGTGATCTCAAAGGCGGTGTGGTCGTAATAATCAAGGCCGCGAACTAAACGGGGATTCACAACAAATGGTATTTGCAATGCTGAAAGGCCTTCTTTAACGAGATCAAAACGTTTACCACTTTCTTCCCCTAATGCATCACTGAGATTAGGGGCGCTTAGCAGAAGCTCACGGGTTTGCGGATTTTTGCTATCGAGAATGCGTAGAGGATTAGTGGTTAAACGAGCTTGCGAATCAGCATCTAGCTGATGCTTGTGCTGCTCTAGCCAGCCAACTAAAGCAGCCTTGTAGTTAAGGCGATCTGTGGTTGTACCAAGGGAATTGATTTCAAGCTTGAGGTTGTTAAGGCCCAGATCAAGCAAAAAATCCCAAGCAATTGTTATCACCTCAACGTCGCTGTTTGCACTCTCAAAACCAAGAAATTCAAGGCCGATTTGATGAAATTGGCGTTGCCTACCCGCCTGCGGGCGCTCATAACGAAACATTGGCCCGCCATACCAAAGCCGCTGCGGCCCCTGGCTGAACAAACCATGCTGAATTGCTGCACGCACAACACCGGCGGTGCCCTCTGGCCTCAGGGTGCAACTGCGATCACCACGATCTACAAAGGAATACATTTCCTTGCCAACTACATCGGTTGCCTCGCCGATGCCGCGGGCAAATAACTCCGTGGCCTCAAGCAATGGCGTGCGAATCTCCTTTACGCAAGCCCGGCGGAAATGTTCTCGCGCCTTCCTCTCCAACTGCTGCCAGGGACCAATTGCCTCCGGCAGTAGATCAACCATGCCGCGCAAAGTTTGCAGCTGTTCCACCTAACTCCTTGGGGTGAGCATCCCAGGCGTAGCACAATGCCAAGGCTGACCTACCCCTGCCATGGCCAATCTGCTCTTAACCGGCGGG
>Ga0214917_10003145_pt1 | contig 19352 bp, 15 predicted proteins | sample LL_1208_BB_MetaG_FD_177983 | JGI IMG/M metagenome (GOLD analysis project Ga0214917, IMG submission 177983) | Freshwater microbial communities from Lake Lanier, Atlanta, Georgia, United States - LL_1208_BB | ecosystem: Environmental > Aquatic > Freshwater > Lake | place: USA: Georgia | collected...
ACCTGACACCCGGCGTGCGCCGCGGCCTGTCCGTCTTCACGGATGCCATCCCGGAGGCAAGTTGGCACGCCGGGCTTGTGCGAATCCCATCGGGCGACGCTGAGGTCACCGCCATCGACCATGCCCGCAACCGGATCATCGCGGAGGTCGATGCCACGACCGCATCGACCGTCGCCTTCCACCAGTTCATGTTCCCCGGGTGGCGTGCGACCGTCGACGGCATCCCGGCACCCTTGGCCGCGGCGCCGTATGACGAGTCGATCCACGCATCCCTCGGCTACATGGTCGTGGCGGTCCCGGCCGGGCGTCACCGCGTGGAGGTCGCCTTCGGCACGACGCCGGCACGCATGGTTGGCACGACGGTGTCGGTAGTCACTCTCGGCGGGATGCTAGCGCTGGTCTTCCGGAACTTAATTCGATGGACGTTCGTCCGACCCCGGTCTAGTCCGTTTTCACTGTCGATCCCGCGCAATCCCACTCGCATCGCCACGACGGGCGCACGCCGGGGATTGGTTACAGCGGTACCGCTCACCATCGCGATCACGGCAACTGTGACGGTCGTCTGGCAGGTGGCGCACCGGGCACCGACACGCCTGCCCGACGACAAGATCTCGTTTGACATCGACGAAGCTGTCTCAGACAGACGGGGCATAACGAGTTCCCCGGCAGGAAGTGGCCCCGGGTTCTTCCCGCCGTTCGTCAACGAGCGTACCGAGACCATCAACGGCGACACCCGTCCATTCCTCTTCATGCACCCACCGTCGGATGTCACCGTCACCCTCGAGGTTCCGCCCAACGCGTACCTGCAAGCTGGCCTCGCATGTCTTCCCGAAACGTGGGAGACCGACTACGGCGACGGCGTGCGATTCCATGCCGATGTGACTGACGCATCCGGGACGCACACCATCCTCGACCGGCGCGTCAACCCCCGGGCGAGGCGCGAGGATCGCCGGTGGATCGATGTCTGGGCCAACCTCGGCAGCGTCGCCGGCGAGACGGTGCGCCTCACCCTGCGTACTGATCCGGCCGAAGACCTGTCGTACGACTGGTGCGGGTGGGCGAACCCGCAGGTGGTGACGTGGGACTCCCCGCGTCCGGACCCCGGAACCGCGCACGTTTGGGAACATGGCTGATCCGCGCGACGGCCCCGCCCTAGAGGAACTTGCGTCCGGCCACGGCACCCGGGGCGGATACGTGGACATCAAGCAATCCAAGGCGTTGCAACCGGGAACGCATGGTCTCCTCATCCGTGCCGATACCAAGGCAGACCATCCATCCACCGGGCAGGATCACGCGTGCCAGTTCGGTCAGGACGGTATCCGGCATGGCATCGGGACCATCCGTGCCTGCCCCATGGATCCGGACAAATCCACCGGCAAATGCACCTGATGGCAGGACCATGGCACCAAGGTCGGATCGACGGAACGCAATCGCGCGTGCAACATGAGGAGGAAGTGTTGAAGCCAGTTGCCGTGCCTCGGTGATCACGCCGGGATCGTCAGACACGCCAAGGAAGCTTGTCCTGCCACCGGTCGCAAATGCCAGGGCGCGAAGGTGATCGCCACTGCCGCAGCGCGTCTCGATGATCGCCTGGCCCGGTTGTGGCGACAATCGCGCCATCAGGTGCGCGATGTCTGCCTGGAAACTGGAGGCACTGCCAACCGGATCCGCCGAGGCGTCGGTCACGCCTGGGGAACGACGGTCGCCCAGATGGCGAGGGCGCGCGCATGGCGTCGGGCGGCCTCATCAAGCAGCGCACGCGCCGCCGGGACCGGCGCACCCGACGCTTCGGTGATCAGGGACTGCGCCTGACGCACGAGCGCCTCGGCGTCGGCAGACAGGGCGGTTGCCTCACGGGTGCGCGACGACGCCTCGGGAGTGGCAATCGTGGCCGTTTGCCGGATCAGTGCCGTCTGCGCCTCGAGGAACCGCACCCGGGCCATCGTCGCCTGCATCGAGGCACTCGTGCCCCGCGGGGCAGGTTCGCCAGTTGCCAAGCGGCGCAAGGTGCCGGTGTAGGTTGTCCACGACTGGTCGTAGGTGTTCAGGGCGCGCGCAGCAGGTGTGCCAGACGAGGTGGCCGGTGCGGACTTCGGCGCGGAAGAGGGATTGGTCGAGACGGTCACCTTCGAAGCCGATCCATCGGCCGCCGCAGCCGGCTGAGTCACCGCGGACGACGCAGCGACCGCATTCGTGGCGACTACTGCGGATGTCCGTTCTATAGCCGGGACTGACGCCGTGCTTCCAAGGGGAGGCAAGGGTGCCGGTATCGATGGGGCAACCGCCCCGGATGTCGTCGGCGGGACTGGCGCAAGCGGTTCGCGCGGGGCGACCGGCGCCACGGCGTCAGGGTTCCGCATCGACGGAGGGGAAGCCGGCATTGCCCCACCGACCGAGACAACAGCCGGGGCCGAGGCGCGCATCGGGGCACCCGCCGTGCCACCGGAGAGCGCCGCGAGGGTCGCCATGATCCCCGGGGATCCCCACCACATGGCCACACCGACCGCACTGGCAACGACCAGTGCAAGAACCGCAAGGATGCTGCCGAGGCCCCGCAGGACATTGGTGCGGGCATTCACGCGCGCTTCGGCCGTTGCCCGCGCCGCCGCGGTTCGGGTCACGCTGTCCTGCTCACGCTCGCGCTGAAGCATCTCGACCGCACGGGCAATGCGCGATGCCCATCCGTCCTGGACGGTCTCGTCGTCACCAGAGACGGTGACAGTCACCGTGACCGTAGCGCCCCCGCCATTCCGCCCCACCCGATCTGCATGCGATCCGCTGACGCCAGGGTTCACCTGGTGTGTTGGAACCGAAGCACCGGGATCCATGAACGACGTGCCATGCGTAGTCGCCGTGGCAACTCCGGCGGCCATTCCCGTTGCACCACCGACGTGCGCCGATGCCCGCGGTCCACCCACCACACCACCCCAGCGAGGGGCATAGGCGCCACCCGAGGCACGGACGCCGACCGTGCGCGAAGGCGCCGTACCCGTGCCATGCATGACCGAAGAGACCGCACCACCCCAGGAGACTCCATGGGAGGTGTCGTAGGAGGCGCGCCGTTCGGGGTTGCCAAGGACGGCATACGCGGCGTTGAGGTCGCGCATGAGGGCGGCCGCGTCGGGATGTGGGTTGACATCGGGATGGAACCGACGCACTTGCCGGCGGAACGCGGCCTGAATCGTCACGCCATCGGCGTCCGGAGACACCTCCAGCAGTGCGTAATAGTGCGGCGTGCCCGCGGTCTGGCCAGGTTCCATCCTGTCGGCCTTGCCGGGATCCCGTCAGGTCCCGACGGCACCGCATCCATGCGGCACACATTCGTCGGGAGACCGAAATCCCTCACTCCGACTATCGGATGGATCAGCAAAAACTGAAGCGGCGGGCCTCCCGTTGGACGGCACGGGGGCAGGAGCGGCGGATTGGGCGTCCCGTCAACCGATCTGTTGCGTCAGTTGGACACGACTTCCGCATGGACGACTGCCACGCACGCCCCGCCTTGACAAGCGGGCCGAGCGTGATCAATCTGAGGAGGAGTTGGGGCCCTTCCGGAACCGCGAGTGAGGTAACACCCACCACCGCGAAGCACCAATCGGGATACGGTGCCTCTGCGCGACGTGGGGAGATCGGTGCAGAGGTGCAACGCCTCCCATTGGTCGTTCGCCATGACGTTCGTCACCACGACCCTGATGGCAATGCAGGCCCCCACGGACGGCCGTCATGCCACAGTGCGGTGACCTCGCCCGCCATGGAACCCGAACCGCACATCCATCATCCGATGGGCGGCCGGATGGGCAAGGTCACCAAGAGGCATCTCCCGGTCGGCTACCCGTGGGACTGTGCCCGGCGGGACTCGTAGCCATCAAGCCACTTCGCGTTCGCCACGAACAGTTCATCCACCATCGTGCGGATGGTGTCGATCGGCGCACTTGCCGAGGCAAGCGGATCAAGCGCGCACGACTGGAAGATTGCCTCGCGGTCACGGTTCAGGAAGCCCTGCACGGCCAGTTCCTGCACATTGACATTGGTGCGGTTGATCCCCGCCAACTGTGCCGGCAGGTCGCCGATATGCACCGGATGCAACCCGGCGTTGTCCACGAAGATTGGCACCTCCACGTTGCATCCGGGAGGCAGGTTGGTGATCAGGCCGGTGTTCGGCACATTCCCGTTGAAGCGGAACGGGATGCCACTCTCGACGGCGCGGATGATCGCCGAACAGTACTCACGGCTGCGCACGTAGTCGATCGGTGCCTCGCCGGCGGCCTGTTGCCGGATCGTCTCCCACAAGGGTGCGCGATAGGCGGGGACCGAGGCGAGCGACCCGGCAGCCGTCGTCACCGATGTTGCCGGTGCGCCTTGCGAGGAACGAGCATCTAAATGAGGGGGTGATGGGGTGTGGGTGGTGTGGCCCGGCGACGCCAGTTCCGGGGTGTAGCGTTCCCGGTCGGCGGCGGTGCGCCGGAACCACGGCACATACTCGGCCATGTGCCGGCTGGACTCGGTCACGAAGTACCCGAAGTGGCGCATCACCTCGAAGCGGACGCGATCCTGTTCGTACCGCACCGGATCGTGCAACGCCTCACGCAGGCGCGGGTAGAGATCCTCCCCCCGGTAGGTATGGTGGCGCAGGTCCAGGAACCATGCCTGATGGTTGATCCCCGCCACCTGGTAGGACAGTTCGGTGTGTTCCACCCCGACAAACTTCGCCAGGCGTTCGGCCGTCCCCTGAACGCTATGGCAGAGGCCGACGTTCCGGATGCCGGGCAGCACCTTGCCGATCGTCCACATGATCATGGCCATCGGGTTGACATAGTTCAGCCACAGGGCATGCGGGCAGACCTGCTCCATCTCACGCCCGATCTCGAGAAGCGCGGGCATGGTACGCAGGTACCGGAAGACGCCCCCCACGCCGATGGTGTCGGCGACGGTCTGGTGCAGGCCGTGCGCCTCCGGGATCGCCACATCGGGCCGGTCGGGTTCGTACGCGTAGCCGACGGCGAGGGTGGTGATGACGTAGTCGGCGCCTTCGAGGGCAGCCTTGCGGTCGGTGGTGACGGTCAGGCGCGCACCAACACCGAGGTCACGGATCATCCGGGCGGCGAGGGGACCGATCAGGTCAAGACGCCCCTGATCAACGTCCATCAGCGCGATATCGCCATCGGCAAGTTCGGGCCACGACAGCACGTCGGCGATCAGGCGTCGGGCGAAGGTGGCACTACCGGCGCCAAGGAGGGCGATGCGGGGACGTCGGGTGTTGGACATGAATATTTCCTTCGTTGGCACGATGCCGAGCGAACCAGCCATTGCATGCGTCACAGATGCTGACGCCCCGACGGGTTCGGCCACACGATAGCGCGTCCGCCGGGCCTTGCGAGGTACGAGCATATAAATAATGGGGGCGAGGGGGTGTGGGTGGTAGGGCACCGTACGCGGCGATCCATGCACCCCCCGGGAGTCGATCCGCCAACACTCCCGGGGCCCAGGACTCCCAATCCGGTTCTCAGTGGCCGAGTGACGCGACCTCCACCACCTGCCCTGTTCCGGCACTCTGCCAAGCCGCCTCGGACAGCTGCATCACCCGGAGACCGCACTCGGCGGGGGCAAGGTTGACCGACTTGCCAAGGATCACGTCGACGAAGTGCTGGTCAGGCGTCGTGCCCTGCGCCAATGGCCCCATGTCGACCGGGTCGTTCTCGCCAATCCGGCGGAGTTCGACGAACGGTTCAAACCCGGGTTGTCCCATCATCCGGTAGTAGATGGCGCCCTCACTGCCGTAGATCGTCACATCCTCCCAGACGGCACCTCCAATGCCCGGGGCGTTCCCGACAATGCTGAGACTGGCCTGCGCACCACTGGTGAACCGGACCGTCACCGCCGAGTTGATGTCCAGACCGGCATCGAACGACTGCTGCGCCGCGTAGACGTGCGAGGGTTCCAGTCCGGTGACGTGCAGGAGGATGTCCACGAGGTGGCTGCCGCTGTCGTTCAGTTGTCCGCCACCGGAGAGGTGCGCTTGCATCCGCCATGGCACGTTGCCCTGGCGCACCCGGTTCATCTGCCCGGCGTACCACATCTGGTTCTGCAGGGCGACGATCATCTGGACCGTCCCGATCCGGCCGCCATCGATGATCTCCTTGATCTTGAGGTACGGCGCCTGCGTGTGGCGCTGGTAGGACACCATCACCACCTTGCCAGAGGCATCGCGGGCACGGATGACGTCGTTCGCCTCGCGGACCGAGTTGACCAGGGGTTTCTCCACAAGCGCGTGTGCCCCCGCCTCCAGTGACGCAACCGTCTGGTCACGGTGATACGAATGCGGCGTACTGATGATGACCGCATCCGGAGCAACGCCCCGCAGGAGTTCCTCGTGGGTCGCGAAGGTAGGCATCGACGCCAGCTGCGGGAAGCGGTCGCGTGCCCGGGCGTGCATGTCGGTGACCGGGTCGCACCCTCCCACCAGTTCCACCTCGGGCATCTGCACCAGTCGCCCGATATGGCTGAGCATGTTGTTGCCAAGGCCAATCAGGCCAATCCGCACACGGGTGTCACTCATCGCCGTTCCCCTTCCAGACGTTCCCGAACCCGCCTCAGGCACACGCGAAGCGTCTGTCCCTCATGGCGGAGTGGGGTTGGCCGGGAGTGCCTCAGCACCGCCCGACGGCCGAAAGGGTATCCGCCCCGGTGGGGACGGCGAATGGAGGACGGAAGGCGACACTGCACCGCCTCCCGGGAACCCTATTTCTTCACCTGGCACTTGCGTGACACGTCACGCTTGTACGAGTCCAGTCAATACTGGTCGCAAAACGAGTGCTGGTGGGATCCGTGCTTGAACTTGTACGGCGTCTTGACGCGGTTGATCTTGGTCCCGCACTCGTCGCACTTGTTGCCCGGCATGCATTCCCCTCCTCTGCAAGGGTACGCGACCGGCGGGCCTATCTGGAGACTGGCATCGACCGCCGCGACCAAGGATGCCTGCCGGACGTTTGGCGTGCGAAGCATCCCTCTTTCGTCCAAGCGCCGGCATATCGTGTCGCGGTGGCGTGGCCCAAGCGAAGCGCATCCGAATCAGGCGGGGCGGGGGTCGGGTTGATCGGTATCAGCACTCCATCTGGGGCAGGGGGTGGAGGCATGCTACATGCCGGGAAAGTGGCAATCTTCATGACGTGGTACGCTGCCCCGGGTACGTCCCAGACCGTTCCAGCAACAGTGGCTAGAACGTGTCGCATCCAAGGGACAACCCAGGAACCTGCCCGGTGAAGCTTTCAGTCCTCATCCCGGTCTACAACGAACAGACATCCGTCGAAACGATCGTGCGTCGGGTCACGGCGATGGATCTCGCATCGGTTGCGACACCGGTCGAACTGGAACTGATCGCGGTCGATGACTGTTCAACTGACGGCACCCCGGCAATCCTCGACCGCCTGCATGGTGCACCGGCGGAAGCCCCGGGTGCCGGGCCACAGTCCGGGCGAACCGGCGGTCCCGATACCGTTGGGTCATTGCGGGTGATCCGCCATCCGGTGAACCGTGGCAAGGGTGCCGCCATCCAGACTGCCCTCGCGGCGGCGACTGGCGACTTCGTCATCATCCAGGATGCGGACTTCGAATACGACCCGGCGGATATCCCGCGCCTGCTTGCCCCGGTGGTGAGTGGCAAGACCGCGGTCGTCTACGGCGCGCGCCCCCTTGATGGTTCGGGGGGGCGATGGCTTCTGGATTTCGGGAACCGCGCCCTGACGTGGGTGACCAACGTGATCTACGGAACCCGCCTCCACGACATGGAGACGTGCTACAAGCTGCTTCCCACCGCGCTGCTGCGGAGTTTCCGCCTGGAGTGCCGCCGGTTCGACATGGAACCGGAGATCACCGCCAAGGTAGTACGCAGTGGGTACCGCATCATCGAGGTCCCGATTGACTACCGGCCCCGAACCGGTGGCAAGAAACTCTCGGCACGCAAGGACGGACTACCCGCCCTGCAGGCCCTGGTTCGGTACCGCACATGGCGGCCAACCGAAACGGTTGCCACAATCCCCACCACCGACCACGCCACGGCCCGCGGCTGACCGTCGGGCACGCACCGTACCCTTGCATGTGTGTGATTCCGCCTTGCCGCGGTGCGACCGGATGACGTTGAAACACGACCATGACAAACATCCTTGAAATACTCGGATCCTTCGTGAAGTGGCTGATCGATAGTGGCGGCTACTGGGGCGTGATCGTCGCGATGGCGATCGAATCGGCGCTGATCCCGTTGCCATCGGAACTGATCATGCCGTTCGCCGGTGCCTTGGTTGCCGAGGGGAAGTTCGACTTCACCTTGGTCTCAATCGCCGGTGCAGTCGGGAACGTGATCGGGTCGTGGATTGCCTACGCCATCGGGTACGTGATCAGTCCGGAACGGGTGCGATGGTTCGTGCGTACTTGGGGAAGGTTCCTGCTCATCTCCGAACACGAAATGGACGTCACCGAACGGTGGCTGAAGCGCTACGAGGACGCGGTGGTCTTTGGAAGCCGCCTCCTGCCTGGGGTCCGCACCGTCGTCTCCCTGCCGTGCGGGTTTATCAAGGTGCCCATGATCAGGTTCACCGTACTGACCTTCCTCGGCTCATTGATCTGGTCGGCGTTCCTGACTTGGGTTGGCGTGGTCATGGGTGAGAACTGGAATACCCTCGGTCCATGGTTCCACGCAATGGACGGCATCATCGTCGCCGTTGCCCTGGGCCTTGGTGGGTGGTACGTCTGGCACAAGATCCGGCCGGCCGCGAAGGGTGGACACCCCGCCTCCACCACGCACTGATCACCCTTGGGCTTGCATTGTCCGCGATGCACGCATCTGGCGTGCAACCCATGCAACAATCGCAAGCCCCATGACGGCAAGGAAGGCGCGTTCATACTGGTTGACCATCCCGATGATGGCCTGCCAGTTCTCGCCGAGGTACCACCCGCCGATGGTCAGGATGGCCGTCCAGATCGCCGATCCCGCGGTGGTGAACACAAGGAACCGCCCCATCGGCATGCGGTTCATGCCCGCCGGGACCGAGATCAGGCTTCGGACAAGCGGGATAACGCGTCCGAAGAAGACGACGGCATCGCCGTGCTTCCGGAATGTCTCCAGCGTGCGATCCACATCCCGTTCGTCCATGAACCAGTAGCGCCCGTACGCACGGACAAACCGCCGGATGATCGGCTCATCGGCATACATGCCGATGTAGTAGAGGATGACCGCGCCAGCAACGGCACCGGCGGTGCCGGCGATGATGCTGAGGGTCATGTCGAACTTGCCATCCCGCGCAAGCCACCCGGCAAAGGGCATCACGAGTTCTGACGGAATGGGGGGGAAGACGTTCTCGGCAAGCATCACCAGGGCAATGCCCGTGTAGCCGAGCGTGAGGATGATGTCCTGGATCAGGATCCGGACATAGTCGAGTACCGAGGCAAGCATGAACTTTCCTTCACGGCATGATCAGAAGGGGGGTATGGCGTCGCCGCCACCCAAGACTACGGGGTCGCTGAAGCAAACCGATAGGGACCGGGGATTCAACCAACGCACCACAGGTGTCCCCGACGGTTCGTGATCAGTCACGGTGCTGATCACCAAACGCAGCAGCGCACGCACACACCAAAAGATCGGTGGCGCAGCCAATCTGGGGAGCGCTTGCTACGGAGTCGGTGAGGCGGTTGGTGTCCGCGTGGCGGTGCGCGTGGGACTCGCGGTGCGGGTTCCGGTCGCAGACGGCGTGGCGGTGCGCGTCACGGTGATCGTGGCGGTCTCGACGGGCCGCGTCGGGGTCAGGGTCCGCGTGGGCGTCCTCGTGACCGTGGACGTGATGGTTGCGGTCGGACTGATCGTGGACGTGGGCGTGATCGTCCGCGTCGGCGTCACCGTGCGGGTCGGGGTCACGGTTGGGGTCTGGGTAACGGTCCGCGTCGGCGTGCTTGTCCGGGTGACGGTCACGGTGGAGGTGATCGTCACGGTGGAGGTGATCGTCGGGGTCATCGTGATCGTCGGGGTGCGGGTAATCGTTCGCGTCACCGTGACAGAACCGGTCGGGGTCATCGTGACAGTCACCGTGCGCGTCGGACTCACGGTGGGAGATCCGGTGACCGTCGGGGTCGCCGTGCGGGTTGACGTGACCGTCGCGGTGAACGTGCTTGTCGCCGTGGCCGTCCGGGTTGGCGTGACGGTGGGCGATCCGGTGACGGTCGGGGTCGCCGTGCGGGTTGACGTGACCGTCGCGGTAAACGTGCTGGTCGCGGTCGCGGTGCGGGTGGGAGTAATCGTCCGGGTGGGAGTAATCGTCCGCGTCATGGTGAAGGTGCTTGTCGCCGTGGCCGTGCTTGTCGGGGCGGGAACGGCACCGACTGGTTCCGGGGATGACAGCAGCGAAACAACGCCAAGGAGGAGGATCGGTACGGCTACAAGGATGCGGCGTACCCAGTTGGTCCTCATCCCAAGTTTCTCCGATCCATCCCGAACTCTGGTGTCCACCACGAGACCCGTGGAAATCCTAACGGGCAGGCGTTCTGGCTGCACTCCGACCACAAGCACCGCGGGCTGCATGTCCGTGCTGCATGAATGTACGAAGTAACAGCCATCCGGTCAACGGTTCATGCCACCCGGAGTTCTTGGCCACCGCCACGTCTGGGGAACTCAAGACCCTCAGCTGACCCCGCCAAGCCTTGGGAAAAAGGCGCCTACGTCGGTGGAATTGTTGCCGTCACGGTCGCGGTGACGGTCGGCGTGGTTGTCCGCGTTGGAGTGGTTGTCACCGTCGGCGTGATTGTCGGCGTGAGAGTGATCGTCCGCGTCGGCGTCAGTGTGCGCGTATTCGTCACCGTTGGCGTGACCGTGATGGTGCGGGTCACCGTCGGTGACGTCGTGACCGTCGGGGTCGGCGAGACCGTGATGGTGCGGGTGGGGGTGATGGTTGGGGTAGACGTCGTGGTCCGGGTCGGCGTCCGGGTGGGCGTGGTCGAGGCCGTCGAGGTGGCTGTCGATGTGGGGGTGCAAACCGTTCCGCTTCCCAGTGAGAAAGTGCTGGTCGACGTGCTGCACGGCACGGTGGCGGTCGCGGTCGGCGTCGATGTGCGGGTAGCCGTCTCAGTCCGGGTAACCGTCGGTGTACGTGTCTCCGTGACGGTCAATGTTGGAGGCGCGATGGTTGCCGTGCGGGTAACCGTCGATGTCGGCACGGTAGGCGTCACTGTCACGGTTGGCGTGACGGTCTCGGTGCGGGTCGGCGTGTCCGTCGCGATTGTCGCGGTAGGCGTGACCGTGCGGGTGACCGTCTCGGTGCGGGTGATGGTGGGCGACGGCGTGATCGTGCCGGTGGGTGTGATCGTCCACGTGACCGATGCGGCCGGCGTGAGTGTCTCGGTCCGGGTGGGTGTGATCGTCGGCGTGAAGGTGAAGGTCGGCGTGGTCGTCGCCGTCCGGGTCGGCGTGATCGTCGGTGTGAAGGTGAAGGTCGGCGTGGTCGTCGCCGTTCGGGTCACGGTCAGCGTCGGCGTGAAGGTGAAGGTCGGCGTGGTCGTCGCCGTCCGGGTCACGGTCAGCGTCGGCGTGAAGGTGAAGGTTGGCGTGGTCGTCGCCGTTCGGACAACAACAGGGGTAGGCGTGAAGGTGAAGGTCGGCGTGGTCGTCGCTGTCCGGGTGACGGTCGGGGTACGCGAAGCCGGAACCGCACTTGGGACCGGTGTCGGCGTCACGGTCCGGGTGACCGTTGCCGTCCGGGTGTTTACGGTTGCAGTGAAGGATGAGGTCGCCGTTGCTGTCCGGGTAACCGTGAAGGTCGGTGGCACCGGGGTAAGGGTGATGGTTGGCGAGACCGTGATGGTGCGGGTCAGGGTGGGGACTGGTGTGGCGGCGCCGACTGTCTCGGGCGTCTGGACCGCAAGCATCAATCCAACGATAGTGACGGTAACCAGGATGACCCGGACAAGCATCGCCCTACCGTTCATGCGTCACCGGCATCGTATCCCAGGGTTGGCGCCACCTCGTACCCGTTGGAGGCACGCCGGGCGACACACATTCGATCCATGCGTGGGTGTCATTGTCGCACCGCACAACAGCAATAGGCAATGTTCCCGGACCAAGGTTCACCGATGCCGGGCACTTGCCCGGAACCTGGGGGTCACCGGGTCGGACCGAAAGCCAGGGGAGACATCAGCGCCAGGACATCCTCGCGGCGCAGTCGCACGCCAACCGGCGATCCGACCGGCGTACCCGGAAGGACCCAGGCCGCAAGGTGGCCGGATTGCACCAGTTGCCACAGGTAATCGGGGGTGACATGGATCTCCGACGCGCCAGCCTCGAGCGTGACAATGCCCCCGGCAAAGCGGTTCACCGAAACCACCTCGGGTCCGGCAACCGCACCCGGCGGCGTGGGGAGCGGCAACGCATCCGCCCCTGACGAACGTCCGGATGAACGGCTTGCCGGCACCGGCCAGTGCACCGAAGGGGTGCCCGGGGCGACCCACGGCGACGGCATGGGTGGAGGTGCAAGCACCGCCTGAACCGCGTGAGCGATCGATCGGCGGAGGGCTTCGCGGACACCAGGCGCATCGGCGGTGTCCAGTGCGTCGGCAACAAGGGTCAACACCGGATCACGGAGGGGATCAACGGCGCGTCCGGCAGTGGCGTGAGGGCGACCGGGCGAGGCCACATGCCGGCCAATATCTGGAGACGCGTTGAAAGCACTCGGGGTTGTCGCGGAGGGATCTTGGTCTCCACCCGATGTCAGGCGGTCCCCATCCTCAGACACCTCACGGGGTTCGGCAACCGCATCGACCGCCGTCTCAGGACCAGTCGCAGGCGCATTTCCGCCCAATCCGGCACGCCACCGCAACTGGTCCAACTGTGAAGGCGAAACCCGCAGCGCCGTCGCCAAAGCCTCCACAACCTTCGGGTCCGGTGCCTGCCGGTCACCGCGCTCCAACTTGGAAATGTAGGTGTGGTGCAACCCTGCGGCCGCTGCAAGGCCGCGGATGGTCATGCCCCGCAATCCCCGCAAGTCGTTGAGGTACGCGCCGAACCCTCCACGTGGTCTCAGTGGCATCGGCACCGCCCGGCGGTCCTGATCTCCTGATCTCCGCCCCGTCGCCCCGAGTGACACGCCACCGGCCACTGGCCCACCCTGGGGCATGGTCGCCCTGGTGCGCCTCAGTGGTTGCGGAACGGTGGGTGTCGTCATGGACGGATGGTTCTCGGGGGTACTGACTCTTCGGGAAGCGGTTTCAAATCCGGGACGGCGCGAAACCTCTGCATCCGCGGCCGCACCGTCTCGGCGGTAATTGGATTGTATGCGCGGCCGCGACTGGTCTCCACGCCGTGAGTACCCGCTTCATCGTAACGGTCTCCAGACAAAGTGCGATGTTCGGCACGGTTCACCGTCACAGTCTCCAGACAAGGTGCGAAGTATCCGTTGTTTGGGCTCTTCGCTTGCCGGTCTCCACTCCTCATACCTCGCATATCCGCACCGGCCACGTTCCACGTGCCACCATGCCGGCATTGGCAGGGATGCGACACAACAGGGTGAACATCCAGACAATCGGGCGATAGCTGGGCGGCCGCGTCGTGTGACATCCATGGAGACTGGTCGCACTTTGTCTGGAGACTGCGGTGTGGCAACCCGGAGACCAGTCGCACTTTGTCGGGAAATCAATCGCACCTTGTCGGGGATCTGGTCGCACTTTGACCGGGATGATTCGCACCCCTGCCGGAGTGCATCGCACCTTGTCGGGGAAGAGTCGCACCATGACTGGAGACTGGTCACCGATTTCCAGAGATGGGCGGTTGCTGCGGTGGCGAGGAAAGGACTCCCATCGGCTATACAAAGGGACACCATGTCGCTGGGATCCGGCGACGCGGCCGCAGAGGCAGAGACTCCGAAGCAAGGCGTCCGTGAACCGTGACGCAGTGAATTGGGGTTGGATCGACCGACCAAATCCGGCAGAACAGGCGCAGGTTCCGTGATGATGAGCAAATTACCGATGTCAGGAACCACCGCCTCCATTCCCGTGCTTCGGGACCAGTCTTCGCTGTCCACGGACCCTCCCGAAGGGCCCGCAGTATCGGCAATCGTGGAGATGAACCTCGAGGAATATCCCGCGTTCCGACTGGGACGCCGGTCGAAGCGCACCGAACTCCGCTATGTCCGCACCCGGCCGGCCCCTGACGGACAGACCCACGAACAGGTCTGGTCGGTGCGTGGTACCGAGGGTCTGGGATTGCCGGGTCCGTTCGAACAGGACCTGTACGTTGCCCTCCTGGTCCTTTTCACCGAACAGGGTCTGCCGTCTGACGGGCGCATCCGGTTCACCCGCAACCGGCTGGCACAGGTGATCGGGATCTCCAACTCCGGCCGGGGGTACGAACTGATCGAACAGGGCCTGGCTCGCCTTGCCGGTGCCACGGTGCAGACCGAACATGCCTTCTACCGCCCGGCACTGATGGGACCAGACCGGGAACGGACCGGGCCGACCGAACGACTGAGCCTCACCTTCCACATCCTGGAAGAGGTGCGCGTCTACGAACGTGCCGCCATGGCGACGGCACGACGTATCGCGGCCCTCGATGGCGACCCGCTTGCCGGACGCGTCGAACTTGCCCGGCCGATGGAAGTCTCTTTTGCCCGTCTGGGTAGCCCTCTCGTCCAGAGTTACGAGCGGCGCTACACGAAGGGCCTCGACACCACCTACTACTTCCACCTGACCCGCCCACTCTCGCGACGCCTGTTCCGCTACCTCGACAAGGTCCGGAATAGCCGTGGCAGCTTCGAGATTGGCCTGCGCACCCTCGCCGATGTCCTTGGCCTCGAGTACCGCTTCCAGTCCGACATCAAGGTGGGCCTTTCGGAAGCGCATGAGGAACTGCGTGCCACCGGCTATCTTGCCGGTTCCCAGTACCTGCCCATGGCGGGTGGTCCAGGGGCCGGCGAGAAGGCGTGCTATGCGTTTGATCCCGCCTTTGATGCCCGGCCCCGACGCCGTGCGGGGAGTGTCCTGCCAACATCCGAACCAGAGACCCCCGATGAACCTCGGATGCCGGCGACGCTTCTCCTGCCTTCCCCGACAGGCCATGCTGTTCAGGCACAGGAACCACCCGCCGTGCCGACGCCATCCCCGGCGAGTGAAGGCCGAGGGGATCACGCCTCCGCGGTCTTCGCCCAAAGAGTGCAGACCCTCGTGGAGATGGGGATCACCGCGTCACGGGCCGAGCGTCTTGTCGCTACCTATCCGGGTGCACACATCGACACGCAAGTGGCGTCGCTGCGCGACCGTATCGTGCGCGCACGGTCTGGTCAGGCAGGGATCATCGCGCCGCGCAATCCGGGTGGCTATCTCGCGCAAGCAATCGTCGATGGCTTCAATGCCCCACGCACTGGCACTCCATCCGCCAGTTCTGCGGTCGTCCGCAATCATGGCCCGGTTGTGGAGGCCAAGACCGGTACGGGTGGGGAACTGGCGACCGATCCGCCCGCGGCACTCGCCACCCGGATCCTGGCCGACCTTGCCCGCGGTGCACCGGGCAAGGTCTCTGCACCCCCGCCTGTTCCCGGCCACAGTGCGTCCAAGCCGACAGAACTGCCCGGCCTGATGAGGGAGATCGCGGAAGACCCGTCATCCACCCACTCGGTGACTGCACCCGACCGCTTCGCCAACGTGTGCGAGGTGCTGAGGGCATCCCTCACACCCGCCACATACGGCGCATGGGTCGCACCGTTGCAAGTGCAGCGTCTTCCTGTCGGTGGTGAAGGGCTGGGGTCAGGGGCGATTGCCAGCGAGACCGTTGGGGGGCCACAGGAAGGCACTCCGGCATCCGACGGCGAGACCGTCATCACTGTACGGGTGCAAAACCGTTTCGCGCTGTCCAGATGGGGGCGCGCCCCATTGTCCGAGGCACTGGCCGCCGCCGAGAAGGAGACCGGCACGCGCGTGCAGCTGATCATTGACGGCACCTAGCCGGTGATCAGCCTCTCGCCGGGAATACCGGCGAAGCCTCCGCGTATCGTGCCGTGGAGGTGAGGTGATGGGCCGGCACTGCTACCCTTCCGGGCGATGCAATCGGCGCCCGCGGGCGACTCGCCTCCGTACCTCAGCTTGGCGATCACCGCCTACAACGAGGCCGAACGTCTGCCGCCAACGCTGACCCATGCCCTTGACTTCCTCACTGCACAGGGCTACCCCTTCGAAGTAGTCCTGAACGATGACGGATCCCGGGACGACACCGCCGCGGTGGCCGAACGCATCGGCGCGCGCTTCCCCGGTGCCGTCCGTGTCCTCCGGTCGGTGCGTAACCAGGGCAAGGGTGCCGGCCTCCGCAATGCCATCCTCGCGACCCGGGGCAAGGTCGTCCTCTTCTCCGACGCCGATTTCTCAACCCCGATCGAGGAACTCCCCCGCCTTCTCGCTTCACTGGATGCCGGCGCACACATCGTCATCGGGTCGCGTGTCCAACCCGATGGCACCGACATGCGACGCACCCAACCCCTCTACCGCCAACTTTTCGGCAAGGCGTTCCGCATCCTCCGCGGGTCCGTCACCGTCCGCGGCGTCAAGGACACCCAGAGTGGCTTCAAACTCTTCATCGGTGATGTCGCCCGCGAACTCTTCGCCGAAAGCGTGATCCGAAGCATCATCTTTGATGTGGAAGTCCTCTACCTTGCCCAACAGCGCGGGTACCATATCGCTGAAGTTCCCGTGCAGTGGACCAACGCCGGTGGTTCCCGGATGCGGGTGACCCTTGGGCACGCCCTCCTGGTCTTCTGGGACACCATGCGCATACCGTGGGTGCACCGGCGACCGCCCCGGCCGTGAGACCCTTCCCCTACTGTGGGTGGCCCGGGCGGAACGTATGAAACAATGGGTGTGGCAAGCCATGCGAAGAGCATGCGGATCAGGGGTGATGGGGCCAATCTCCGGCACGCAACGCGCCTCGAATGAAGGAGACAGATCGTGACCACCGCCGGCACACCTGATGCTCATGCCGTCGACCAGACCATGTTCCGCGAATACGATATCCGGGGGTTCGTGGATCAGAACTTCACCGAACCGGTGCTTGGCCGTCTTGGCGGCGCATTGGGAACCTTCCTCGCTGGTGACGGCGAACCGGGTACGGTCGCTGTCGGGCGCGATGTCCGCCTCTCATCGCAACGGTACGCCGCCACATTCATCGAGGGGCTGCGCAACACCGGTGCCCGCGTCATTGATGTCGGACAGGTGCCAACGCCCCTCCTCTACTACGCCGTCAACACCCTCCACACCAATGGTGGCGGGTGCATCACTGCCAGTCACAACCCGCCGCAGTTCAACGGACTGAAGGCGCGCAAGCGTGAGGCCGGCCTGCCCAACGGCGTCCCATTGCGTCCATCAGATATCCAGGACCTGTTCCGTCTTGCGCAGGGAGGCACCTTCCGCCAAGGCGCCGCTGGTGCCCACGACCACCATGATGTCGTGGACGACTATGTGCGCTACGTCGCCACACAGATCAAGTTGGCCCGCCCCCTGAAAGTGGTCGTCGATGCCGGGAACGGCGTGGCCGGTCCGGTCGCGATCCAGACCTTCACCGCCCTCGGGTGCGAGGTCATTCCCCTCTATTGCGAGCCGGATGGCACCTTCCCCAACCACATGCCCGATCCCCTCAAGCCCGAGAACCTGCGCGACCTGATCGCCAAGGTGAAGGAGACCAAGGCCGACATGGGCATTGCCCTGGATGGCGATGGCGACCGGTTGGGTGTGGTGGATGACGCCGGCGAAATCCTCTGGGCCGACCAGTACCTTGTCATCCTGGCACGGAACGCCCTGCGCACGCACCCCGGTGGCAGTGTGGTCTTCGATGTCAAGTGTTCCCAGGGCCTGATCGATGGCATCACCGCCGCCGGTGGCGTGCCGGTCATGTCGCGCACCGGCTACCCCAACATCATGGCGCGCCGCCGCGAGACCAACGCCATCCTCGCCGGCGAACTCTCGGGCCACACCTTCTTTGGTGATCCGGTCATCGACTTCGACGACGGCACCTTTGCCGGGGCGAACCTCCTGGCCGCCCTCTCCCGCGAACCGGTCTCGCTGTCCCACCTTGTCGCTGATCTGCCCCGGTATCACGCCACGCCGGAAGAGCGCTTCTACTGCGCCGATGACGCCAAGTTCGCCGTCATCGATGCCTTGAAAGAGGCGTTCGCCCATGATGCCTCGGTGCACGAGGTCGTCTCCCTTGATGGTGCGCGCGTGGTCCTCGATGGTGGTTGGGGATTGGTCCGTGCTTCCAACACCGAACCGGCGATCACGACCCGCTTCGAGGGTGTGACCCCCGAACGTGCCCAAGCCATCCGGACCTCGTTCATGGACCGCTTGGCACACATCCCGGCCGTGGACCTGCATCGTAGCGCCGGGCACTGACGCCGGCCGTAGTTCATGGTGACCCCTGCACCGGAGCGATCCTGGGCAGGGGTGTCCGCGAACCTCACCCTTGCAGCACCGTGCCCACGTGCCGGCGTGAAGGCTTCGGCATCGGGAATGCGCCACGGGACTGACAGGGAGGATGCGGGCACGGATGCCCGCGGACCAGGATCCAACTCACCCCATCGGAAACCCGGTCCCCATCCCGCGCATCCCTGACCGCATTCCCGCAGGGTGTTACGCGCCCCTGTCCTGTGCGTCGCCGATCCCTGCAAGGATGGCAACGGTGTCATCGGGGGCGGTGTAGTGCAGGTTGTGCCCGGTCTCCAGTTGGTGATAGGTCCATGACGGGTCATCGCGCAATTGCAAGGCCAGTTTGGCGAATGGACTGGACGGGTCCTTGCCCACCGAGCAGTACACGTAGGTGCGCGCAAGGCTTGGCACCGGATTGGTGAAGCGCACCGGTTGCGTGAAAGTCTTCACCGGTTGCCATGACCGGCGTGGACGTGCCCACTCGATGATCTCGGCAGGTTGGTCCGGCGGGGCATCACCCGGTGGGTGGCGCCATCCGTCACCCTCGGCATCGATCCGTGCCTGTGACGCCGCCGAGATGACCGTGCCCCCCGGGTTCTCCGGTGTCGGCACGAAGGCGTCCAGATAGACCAGGTGCGCCAGACGATCGGCCGACGTATCAGCCACGCCGGTGATCACCCGCCCGCCATAACTGTGGCCCACCAGGATCACATCGTGCAGGTCCTCGTAAAACAGCACGTTGGCCACGTCCTGCACATGGGTATCCAGATCGACGCCGGGGTGTGCCAGATGCGTGCGGTCGCCCAGACCGGTCAGCGTGGCCGCAAATACCGTGTGTCCGGAAGCCCGGAGACGTGGCACCACGAACTTGTTCCACGACCACGCCCCACCCCAGGCGCCATGAACCACCACGAATGTCGCCA
>Ga0214917_10003146_pt1 | contig 19348 bp, 15 predicted proteins | sample LL_1208_BB_MetaG_FD_177983 | JGI IMG/M metagenome (GOLD analysis project Ga0214917, IMG submission 177983) | Freshwater microbial communities from Lake Lanier, Atlanta, Georgia, United States - LL_1208_BB | ecosystem: Environmental > Aquatic > Freshwater > Lake | place: USA: Georgia | collected...
CGCAGGCCGCATGGCAAAGATCTCAGATTTGGAGCCCGCGGTGTAGCCCGCCAGATCCACAAGCACGTCGATCTCGGCTGCACGAATCAGCGAGGCGATCTCGGTGGCGGTCTTTTCCTTGCAGTCGATAAAGTGGTCAAAGCCAAGCTTAAAGCGCCGCCTTAAGCTGCTGCCATCATCAATGCCCAGCGAAAACGCATAGGTCTCAAAGCGGGTCTTATCGTGGTGCTCAATCACCCCGCTCATCAAGTGACCCACAGGGTGCTCGCGCAAATCGGGCGATAAGTAGCCCACGCGGATCTTGTTGTGCTTATAGCGCTCGCCGCGCCACAAGGGCGACTTGCTTGGCGCAAAGCGGTGCTCGGTAAACATCTGCGCGCAGCGCAAATTGGCAATCGGGTCGTCTGACATCGCAAAGAGCGCAAGCGGGTTGACCAAGCGCTTGCCGGCCTTTAAGCCCTCCACGATCCGATCGCGCTCGGCCTCATAGTGGCTCCAATCGCAGCTGTGGAGCTTGGCAAAGAGCCGATAGCCTTGCGCGTAATCGTACTCGGGGTTGATCGCCATCAGTTGGTCAAACACCCGCACCGCATCGGCGTTGCGCTTTAAGGTGGTGAGGATCACACCCGTGTTCATCAAGAGCTTTTCGTCATCAGGCTTATAGCGCAGCGCCTGTTGTAGACTCAAGAACGCTTCAGGGATTTTATTGAGCGCTTGCAAGAGGCTTGCGCGGTTATTGAGCGCTTCCAGGTAATCAGGTTGCAGCAAGATCGCCTGATCGAGCGCCTGCAAGGCCTCATCAAAGAGCCCCAAGCTTTGCAAGATCGTGCCGCGTGCAAAGTGCGCAGGCGGGTAGTCGGGCATCGCGGCAAGCCCCCGCTCGATCAACTGCAGCGCATCCCAGGGCTTGCCCGCCTGCGAGGCCATCACCATCAAGGAGTAGAGCGATAACATATCGCTTGGCAAATCGAACAGCACCTCCTCAAAGAGCCGCTTGGCGCCTGCCATATCGCCACGTGATTGCGCTTCCATCGCAAGGCGCTGCTTGGGGTGGCTCACTTCAAGCAGCCTGGGTTGCGGTAAGGCTTGCGGCGCTTGCTGTGGCTCGCTGTCCGCGCAGCGCCTCGCATTGTCCAGGCTCAGCGCCGCTTCCTGATTTCTGCCCAGTGCCGCAAGAATGATGGCCTTGGCCTGATGGGCAAGCGCGTAGCTTGGCATCACCCGCAACGCCCGATCCACGTATTGCAAGGCCTTGGCGTGCTCGCCGCGCTTATTTTCAATCGCCGACATCGAGTAGAGCGCTGCAAAGCTCATCGGATTAAAGCGCAGCTCTTCGCGAAACAAATCGCTTGCTTCGCGCAGCTTGCCTTGTTGTTGCAAGCTGACCGCGCGCATCAAACGGGAGTCGGCAGAAAGTTCGGGGGCGTTCATTGATCGATTAAAAATAGAAAAGCTACCGCAGGGCGAGCGCTATAAGCCTTGCCACAAATGAAAAAAGCATACCATGCCAGTCTGAGCGCTTTCTGCCCTACGACTTCGGTTTAGTTCTTAGGAAAAGCCCGCCTCATCGGTGAGCATCAACATCGGCACCTCGATCACCTTCAGGCCCTTGGCATGCAGCCACAGGCCCAGGAATCGTTCGGCCAAAAATCCGGGATAGCGATCGTTGTAGTTTCCGTAGCCCCTGGCGCACTGTGCAAAGGCATCATCGATCACCGCAAACAAATCATGGCAATAGGCATCAAAGATTGCCCAGGGCATCACAAACATGTTGTAAACCGTTTGCCGGTTGCTTAAGGCAAAAAGCGGCAGATAGGGCGCAATCGAGGGATGATGCCTTCGAATCGCTTGCTCAAAGGCAATCCAGGTGTGCGCCGGATGGTGGTGAACATACTTGGCCTCCACCGATTGTTCGCTCACAAAGCGCGCCGGGATCACCACATCGGCAAGCGTCAACAATTGGAGTAAGCGTTCGTACTGCGCCTCGTGGCTCAGATAAGCGAGCATGCCCTCGGCAATCGGAACCGAAAAGGCAAATTCGCCTTGCCAGGTGCTGTCAAAAAGAAAGTTGAGGTAGCGCCTGTAGTGATAAAAGCCAACGAAATCAGGCAGCCCGGGTACCCCGAGGTTTTTCCACACCCAATATTGGGCCGTCAGTTCGCAATAGTGCGGGTTGAGCGCGGTGATCGAATCGCCGCTGGCATCACTCAGGCTTTGCCCGAAATCGCCTGCGCTTTGCAAGACGCCCGCCTTTTGCAAAGCGCCTGCAGTGAGTGCAGCGCCCTCGGTTTGCACAGGGGCGTCTGTCTGCGCAGGGCTGTCTGTTTGCGCGGGATCGGCGGCAAATCGGCCAACGCGGATCGGCGTGATCCAAGGGCAACTTACAGCGCGGGGGTAGGGTTTGTGAAACGACTGAAAAATCTGAAGCTTGGGGCGCATCGGGTTCATCATGCCTTGCCGCTTAACCAGTGCCTCAGATCGGCCTCAAGCCTGGGCAGCACCGAAGACCAGTCGTTGTGGCGGGTTTGCCGATAAAGGCGCAGGCTCTCGTACCAGGGCGAATGGCTGCGATCCCGTCCCCAGCGCCAGTCGGCTTGCCTGCGCAGGATCAGCCAGGCGGGCAGACCCAGTGCGCCCAGCAGGTGCGCAACGCTCGTGTCAATACAAAGGCTTAAATCCAGGCAGCTTGCAAGCGCTGCGGTGTCGTCAAAGCTCTCTAAGTGTTTGCCAAAGCTCACAATGTCGCCTCTTTCTTGCATGAGCGAATGATCCTCATCGCTGTGGCTTTGCTGCAGGCTCACATAAAGCGGGCCTTGAGGCAGGTGCGCGCAAAGCTGCGCCAAGTCCACGCTACGGTGCGGGTCGGGTAGCGACTTGCCGCGCCAGACAAGGCCGATGCGCAAGCGTCTGCTTTGGCTTTCCCCTCCCATGGCATCCGGAGCTTCAGGCGAGGCATGCAGAGCCCAAGCAAGCTGCTCCTCCCGCAATCGGATACGCTCGGGCATGGCGCTCAAGTAGCCTTTGGCCTGCGGAATCGTCTTGAGTGTGGTTTGAAAAGCCAGCGGTAAGCTCATGATCGAACATCGAAGATCGCAGGCATCGACGATCGCTTGGAGCGAGCGGTCGGCTGCGATGCGGTCTTCGTCGATCACCACCAGGTTCGCTGCAATACGCTGCGCAAGGCTCACCAGGGCTTGGGGAAGGGCAAGGACAATCCGAGCGCCTTGGGCAAGTGCGGGCTGCACGTAGCGCAGTCCTTGAAGGTTGTCGCCAAGTCCTTGTTCACTGTGAATCAACAGTGTTTTGCCGGCAAGGCTGCCTTGCCCCGTCCAGGGATCCTGGATGAAGTTGTGCGCCGACTTAAAGGCTTGCGAGGAGCGAAATCGCCACTCATATAGCGGCCAGGCCTGCTCGTAGCGATCATGAAGCAATAGCGAAAAGGCTTTGTTTAAATAAGCGTTTGCGTAATCTTCTTTAAGTTCAATCGCACGATCAAAGCTCGCAGCGGCCGCATCGATATCGCCACCATCTTTCAGCGCTAGTCCACGGTTTGAGAAGGCCTCGGCGTAGTCGGGCTTGAGCCTGATTGCGGCATCAAGCCACATCACCGACGCCTCGTAGCGTCCCAAGCTGCGCAGCACGACCCCTGCGTTGCAATAGGCCTCGGGATAATTCGGGCGAAGCCCCACCGCGCGCTGATAGGCCTGCATCGCAGCTTCCGAGTCGCCGCATTCCTCCCGGGCAGCGCCAAGGTTGTACCACCAGCTCGCCTGATTCGGGTCAATAGCAAGCGCTTGCTGATAGTCCTCACAGGCTTGTTGCGGGCGAGCGCTTTCCTGGTGGGCAAGGCCGCGATTAAAGTAGGCCATCGCAAGCGCAGGGTTGGCCTCGATCGCAAGCTCATAGCGAGCAATCGCCTCCTCACGCGCACCCTGCGTTGCCAGGGCAACGCCAGCGTTCATCCAGGCATCGGCATTTGAGGGGTCAAGACGGTTCACCCGCTCGTAGTAGTCAAGCGCTTGGCTATGGTCGCCTTGCTGCTGCAAAGCCAGCGCAAGCGCGTAAAAAAGCCCTGCATGCTCAATGCCTGCCTGCTCACAGCGGCGGTATAAGCCAATCGCTTCATCGAGTTGACCCTCGCTGTGCTTGGTCATCGCGGCCGTAAGCCAGGAGGCGGGGTCAGGCGATTGACCTGTCGCGTGCATCGGTAGCATGGGCATCGATTGTAAGCTGAGCATCTGCGCGGGCGAAAGCTTTGTAAAGCTTCGCAAGCAAGCCGGTCGTGTTTGTGCAGCCGCTGCCCCAATCACCGAGTCAAGCGCCGATAGTCAGTGAAAAAGTAGCCAGACCGGTTATGCTTCAACCATGAACACGATCCCAACGATTGGTCCTGATACCGCGATAGCGCCGCGCACCGGCTCGGGCAGTCCCCAGACCCCGCCGCAGCAACGGGCCGACGCCGCACCCGCAGTGCTTGCTGACAGTGTGGCCAAGGCCGACCCTGGCGTGTTGCTCAAGCTGGTGCCGCCTGCGGTGCCGCGGGATCAGAGCGCCGAGGTCAGGCCACCGCCGCAAGATCCGCTCGCTGGGCTGTTGGCAGCGCTTTTTGGTACGGCCGACCGAGACGATTCAGACCCGGTTCTTTCCCTGCCACCTGGGGTGAGCGCGGAGGATCTGCCCGAGGGCCTCACGCCTCAGCAATTGCAGGTATGGCTGCGCGGACTTTTTCGGAATGCGATCGATCAAGACGAAGCGCTTTTGCAGCGTCTTGCACAGTCGATCGAGTCCTTGCCGCCTGAGACCCAGGAGGCGATTCAAAAGGCCTCCAATCCCGCGATGGCGCAGCTCTTGAAGTTTGCAGCGCTCACGGAGGCAGGAAGGCGCGAGGCGCCTGCGCGCTTTCAAGGCGGTGCGCAGCCTCTGGCCGAGCAGCCCCAGCAAGCGGCGGCCCGCTTGCTCGAGAGTCTGCGTATGGCGCTGCCTTTTCAGCTGGCCGCCAAAGTGCAAGAGGCGATACCGGCGCAGATGAGCCAAGCGGCGCAGCCCACGGTGGCGCAGCCTCAGGTGTTGCAGCCTCAGGTGACGCAACCGCAGGTGACGCAACCGCAGGTGACGCAGCCTGCTTTCGCGCCGCAACCCGTCGATGCGGCGCCACCCTCGCAGACGGTTCAGGCACTGTCGCCACAGGATGCCGATTCGGTCCAGCCCATGCAGACGGTTCAGGCGGTGTTTTCGCAGCAGCCTGCCGATTCGGTGCAGTCTGCAAGCAATCCGATGCTCAGCGGCCCGATGACTGCGCAGCAGGCCGAACTGGCGCTACGCGATGCGATGCGGCTTTTGATGGACGGACGGCTTCAGTGGCAGGGCGTATTCACGCCCGGGGTGCCCTTGCAACTTGAGCGCAGCGATGCCTGGCAGGCAAGCCGGGGCGCCTTAGGGGGCATGGAAAAGGGAAGCTCGATCCGTTTGCGCCTGCAATTGCCCAACCTTGGCGATCTTGAGCTTCGGGCGCTTGGCTTTGGCGGCCAGGTCTCGGTTCGGATCCACGCCACCGAGAGCTCAACGCCCGCACTTGCAAAGGCTTTGCCCGAACTGCAGGCAAAGCTTCGTGACCGGGGTCTTGCAGGCGCGCAAATTGCGCTCGATAGCTTGTGAGCCCGATTCGCAACCGCTTTTCAAGCGCGGGCCACACCGAGGCCGCTATGCTTGGCTCGCACACCATGCCGCGCACCCAGGCGGTCGCTCTGTCTTACGAGGCGCATGCGGTTGCCCCGCGTATTTTGGCCAAGGGCGATGGCATGATCGCCGAGTCGATCTTGCAAAGGGCTAAGGAGCTTGGCATTCCTCTTAAGGCTGAGCCTGAGCTGATACCGCTTTTGATGCAACTCGATTTGGACAGCTTTATTCCGCCAGCCCTTTATGCCGCTGTGGCCGAAATTTTAGTGTGGGCCTATGGCATTGACGCAGAAAACGGCAAGGACGCTAAATTTTGATCTGGCGCTTCCAGGCCTCAGGCAGTTGTTGTTGTCCGGCAAGCGCGCGGGTTTCGTAGTCGTCCATTTTTGATTCAATTTCTTGAACTGTCATGCGCTGGTGAAATGACAGCCCGGTGGCCAGATCAAGCTGCGACCAGCTTGTTTTCGTATAGCGCAAGCCCTTGGCAATTGCAAAGCCCAAGTCAAACCAGCGCATATGGACCAGCTGCAGACTTTCATCGCGACAACTGCTTTCATAACAATGGTGATTGCCCGGGAAAAGCGAGATATCGTCGCGCGTGACGCAGGGCTTATCAAACATGTCGGCGCGCAGCAAATGGCTGCGTTGCTCGATGATCGGCCGCGTTAAATCCAAATCGCCTTCGCGACTGCGACAATGAATCAGCTCCCAACCCACCGGGCGCAGCCTTCCTTCAGCGAAGGGATAAATCGATTTGATGTGCTCAAGCGCATTGCTGCAATCATCGCGTGCGGTCACAAGAAACTCGTCCGAATCGAGCACCAGCACCACATCATAGGTCTCAAGCAAGAGCCTTTGCATTTGCGAAAGGCTTCGGCAAAGCCGCCACGAATCAAAGTGCGTTCGCGGCTGTCGAAACAGGTTTACTGAGGCGTGAAGGTAGTCGCGTGGGTTGATATCTGATCCATCATCGATAACGTACAAGTTTTCATACCCGATCATCTCGCCATAGTGTTGGCACCACTTGGCAAGGATAAAGTCTTCGTTGTAGGCAATCGTGACGGCAGCGATGCGTTCGGCCGAAGCGCTGATCGCTTTGGCCGGGCCACTGATCAACACGCGTGGCGTCATATCCATGGCCCCAATATCGGGTACCGCAAAACGCAAGGTACCAGCCTGATCCACACAGGCAAAGACCAGTTCACGCACATCCAGCGACCCGTATTGCTCAAAGCTTGCGAGCAACTCCATCGCCTCGGTAGCCACCTCGATCGTGCCGATCGCATCGCCCAGATCCAGGTTGGCTTCGGGCATTGCGCGTTTGAACATCACAATGCGCTCGCCCGGCTCGAGTTCGCTGATCCGAAAGCTCAGGCCATTAGCGAGGACTTGTTTGAGGGCGACTTTCATCGGCGGACTAGACCGCGCGCTGTGACAAAGGCTGAGAAATTAAACCAGGCTCAACAACCAGCCAGGTCAAACCTGCATGTTCATGACTTCGCGGTAGGCTTCAACGAGTCGGTTGCGAACCTGAACCATGCCCTGCAAGGCCAAACTGGCTTTTTGCATTGAAATCATGACTTCCTCGAGGCTGACTTTGTCGTCTCCGAGTTGGTAGGCCTGGGCTTTGGTCTGTGCTGTGTTTTGGGCTTCCGACACACCCTTGACGGCTGCTTTCAAGACCTCCTGAAAGTCCAGTCTTTCGCTGCCGTTGAGTCCAAGGCCCCGATCAAGTCCGCCGGTGATGCCACCAGCGCGGGTTGCACCGAGCATGGCGGCAGGATCGTTTTCCGCACCATTGATCCGGGCCTGCATCGCAGCCGCGCGTGCACCCAGTTCTTGCATACGAGCTGCAACTTCCTGCGCGGTGAGTGCTTGAATGGCCATAGCGGGATTAACGGCGAAGCTTTAAAAAAAGTCAAGTCACTAGGTTACCATGGCGCCGGACTTCATGATCGAAAAAAGGACGGCCTTTGAGCCCAGTGGTGATCGTCGGATGTGGTTTTGCGGGTGCGAGCATTGCGCGAACGCTCGCCGAGGCCGGCATCGCCTCGCTTGTCGTGGATAAACGTCCGCACATCGGAGGTAACGCCTTTGATCGTCGTGATGCGCATGGTTTGCTGGTTCACCCCTATGGCCCGCATATTTTTCACACCAACAGCGAGCAGGTGTGGACATTCCTCTCTCAGTTCACGGCCTGGCGGCCCTACGAACACCGGGTGCTGGCCAAGGTGGGGGACCAGTTGTTGCCAATTCCCATCAACCGCCACACCTTGAACCAACTCTACGGGCTTGCATTGACTTCCGATGAGCAAGCGCAAGCTTATTTCGATTCGGTAAGGCAACCGACCGACAAGATTCTCAGCTCAGAAGACCTGGTCCTGGCCGCTGTCGGTCCGGATTTGTGCGAAAAGTTTTTCCGCGGCTACACCCAAAAGCAATGGGGTCTGGATCTTTCGCAGCTTTCAGCAGGCGTGGCTGCCCGTATTCCAACCCGCACCAATCTTGACGATCGCTACTTCACCGACCGCTTTCAGGCAATGCCCGCTGATGGCTACACCGCCTTGTTCGAGCGCATGCTCGATCATCCGCTCATCAGGGTCGAACTGGAGCAGGACTACTTTGCGGCACAGGGCAGCAGCAAGGCTTTGGCCGCTTCGAAAGCACGGCACACGGTGTACACCGGCCCACTTGATCGGTTCTTTGAGTATTGTTTTGGACCGCTTCCTTATCGTTCCTTGCGTTTTGAGCACGAGCATCTGGCCAATCGGGTGCAGTTTCAATCCGTGGGTACTGTGAACTACCCAAACGATCACGACTACACCCGAATTACCGAGTTCAAGCACCTCACAGGACAATCGCATCCCGGTACCTCGATCGTGCGCGAGTATCCGATGGCTGAAGGCGAGCCCTTTTATCCGGTTCCGCGGCCCGAAAACGAGGCGCTCTTTAAGCGCTATCAGGCGCTTGCCGATGCGCAAACCGATGTGACTTTTGTCGGGCGCTTGGCGCAGTACCGCTACTACAACATGGATCAGGTCGTTGCCGCATCGCTGGCGGTGGGCCGTCGACTCGCAGCCCAACTCGGGGGCCGCTTGGGCAGTGACCCAGAGGAAGCGTCAGCCTCACATTCGGGCGAGGCGAAAGCGGCGGCCTCGGGCAAGCGTTTTCACTGACCAAGGCTATCCGCGTGGATAAGCGCAACGCGCAGGCTCTGAGTCCCAATGAGCAAGCTCTGAATTCAAACGAGCGCGCTCTGAGTCCCTTTGTTGCACTCGATTCGATTCACGGCACATTCATCGTGAATCGTTATTGCAAATTTCAGGCCGAAGCACTTGTCACGACCGGTCGCACCCACATTGAAGCCGAGCTTGACAAATTGTTCTTGATTGTTGATCGACTCTCCGATGGGATGGTGATTATCGATGGTGGCGCAAATATTGGATTTGTAACGATTCCGCTTGCTCAGAGGATTCGGCATCGACAGGGTAAAGTTATAAGTTTTGAGCCGCAGCCGATGCTCTTCCATGCCCTCGGTGGGGCACTGGCGCTCAACGACCTCGAAAATGTCCGCTTGTATCAGCTTGGCCTCGGTGCAGCGGCCTCCAAGGCCGCACTGCCAGCGATTGATTACCACAGTCCCTCAGATTTTGGAACAGTGAGTTTGCGGCCTTTCGCTGATCGGCAGCCGGATGCAGAGGCAGTTGAGCTTATTGCGCTCGACTCACTGCGACTTCCCCGTGTTGACCTGATTAAGCTTGATGTCGAAGGTTATGAATACGAGGCACTTCGGGGTGCGCTTGGCTTGATTCGCTCACAACGCCCGTTGTTATGGGTTGAGTATTTCTTGATCGGCGAGGCGCGCATTCGAGAAGCTTTGGCTGAGGTTCCGGGCTATGTTTTTGGGATCATGGATTACCAAAACATGCTTTGTGCACCGTCTGAAAAACTCGCGTCGATGGGTTTGAAAATCGACCCATGACCGCCGAGGCGCTGCTGTGCTCGGGGCTCGATGGGCCTTGGCGCTGCAAAGCGACTTTAACGGTACTTGAGGCCATCCCAACTGGGGAATAGGGATGCCCGATTCGCGCCAGGTCCTAGGGAATCGGGATACCCGATTCGCGCCAGGTCCTTAGGGAATCGGGATACCCGATTCGCGCCAGGTCTTCAGCTTGTAGCGAAGCGTTCGCTCTGATATCCCGAGAATCTGGACGGCCTTGCGGCGGCTGCCCCCAACTTTTGCAAGCACCGCCAAAATATGATCGCGCTCAAGCGCTTTGATGTCGCCCAAAACAGGCGACGCCGCAGCCGTTGGCTCGCCCTCGACAATAATCGGCGCATCCTGATACCGCTGACGCGACCCTGAATCGACTGATACAGAGCCGGTGGAGTGTGCTGATGTGGCCTTCGGGGCTGTGTCCCATGGGCCTGCGGGCAATTCGTCTGAAGCCCGCGCTCGATCGAGTCCCTGCGCACGATCAAGCCCAGGCGCTGGACTGCCAGGGCCTGGCATCAGGTCAAGCGCCATGTCATCGGGCTGAATCCAGATGCCATCACATAGCAGCAGCGCACGCTGGATCGCGTTTTCTAGCTCGCGCACATTACCCGGCCAGGCGTAGGTCAAAAGCCTTGCCCTTGCCGCCTCGCTGAGCTTTGCCTCGGGCTGACCCATGCTTGCCCGGTACTTCAAAAGAAAGCGCTCGGCAAGCGGCAAGATATCGGCTGTCCTTTCGCGTAGGGCGGGCACACGCAAGGGAAAGACGTTGATGCGATAAAAGAGGTCCTCCCGAAACGCACCTTGGGCCACACGTTTTGCGAGGTCCTGATTCGTCGCGGCAATCACCCGAACATCGAGCGAGATGGTTTGATGGGAGCCCACACGTTCAACCTGTCGCTCTTGAAGCACACGCAGCAGTTTGGTTTGCAGCTCAAGCGGCATTTCGCCGATTTCATCGAGGAAAATGGTCCCGCCTTGGGCAAGTTCAAACTTTCCGGGCTGGCTTTTGCTCGCCCCGGTAAAGGCGCCGCGTTCGTGCCCAAAAAGGGTCGCCTCAAGCAGCGTGGAAGGTATCGCCGCGCAGTTGATCGCGACAAAACTTTGCTTGGCCCGTGGCGATCGCTGATGTAAGTACTGCGCCATCACCTCCTTGCCGCTGCCCGACTCGCCCATCAGCAAGACCGTCGCATCGGTTTGTGCCACGCGATCCAATTTATGTAACAGTTGACGCGACTGCGGATCGACGGCAACCGGCCCGTCTGCAATCGGCGCCTGCCACTCGCCATGAGGCAAATAGCGTTTGATGACATCAATGAACTGCTCGGGCTTGAAGGGTTTGAGCAAAAAGTCGCGCGCGCCACCGCGCAAAGCCTCCACAGCGGTGCTTGCATCGGCATAGGCGGTCATCAGTACGACCGGCAAATCCGGCTGAAGCTTACGCGCCTCAATGAGCAGCGCCAAGCCGCTTGCCATCGGGAGCCTGATGTCTGAGACCAGAACACGATAACTCGCTGCCTGGATCGCAGACAGCGCGTCTTCTGCGCTTTCAACGGCACGGTAAGCAATGTCTTCCATGGCCAAGGTGACCTCAAGCGCTTCGCGCAATGCCGGGTCGTCTTCAACCAGCAAAATTGGCGCACTGCTCAAACTGTTTGTCCGGGTTGAAGCGTTCATAAGATCTCAGGAGGGTTTATGCCGCCACGAAGCTTGACCGGGCGTTGGGGGCACTGGCGGCCTCTTTTTGGCATTGTCAGTCATTTCTAAAGGTTTAACGATTTATGAATCATAACTGTTCATACACCGGCAGCACGATATGAAACAGGGCTCCACCTTCTTCACGGTTTTTGGCCTGGATTTCGCCACGATGCGCTTCGACTGCGGCTTTGGCGATGGCAAGGCCCAGCCCGGTTCCCCGCGCCGAGCCTGTTGCAAAGGGCTCAAAGAGTCGCTCCATCATATGTCGGGGTATACCCGGTCCATCGTCTTCGATATAAATATCAACCCTTGCACCGGCAGCATGCGCACGCAAACGCACCTCTTGACCCGCTTGGGACGCGCGAAGCGCGTTTTCAAGAATTGAAACAATGCCGCCGCGAATCTGGTCGCGCTGCACGCTGACCAAGTGTTCACCGCCCTGGCTGCTCAGGGCAAGTCGCACGCTTGCAGACTCAAACAATGGCTCAATACTTGAGCGGCACTCCTCAAGCAACTCTGCCACGCAAAGCATGTGATAAGGGCCTTGCTTGCTGCGTAAAAAGCTCATCATGCGTGAAACCAGCCCGTCGAGCCAGGTCAATTGCTTGTTCAACTGTTCGGCAAACTGCTGACGTTTTTCGGGCGCGAGCTTATCTTTTGAAAGATGGGAGGCATACAGCGTCGCAGTGGCCAGGGGTGTTCGAAGCTGATGGGCGATTTCTGCAGCCATTCGCCCCATCGCGCTGAGCTTGGCTTCACGTTCGGCCTCTTCAAGCGCACGAAAGGTGCGGGTCACGTCGTGCAAAAGCAACATTTGCCGGCCATCAGCAAGCTGGCGTTGCTCTGGTCGCAGGACAAGGCCCTCGTGATGGTCACCCGATCGGTAGTGCGCCTCATCAATCGAGGTCCAGGCTTTTGGGATCACCCAGTGCTGACCCACTTCAAGACTCGGGATGATGGACGCCGATACATCGTTGAAGGCGTAGACCTTGTGCTGTTGCAAGATGATCACCCCGGTCGGCAGGGCGGCAAGCAGGGTTGCCAACTCGTCGGTAAGTCGCGCCTTGGCCTCAATTTGCGCTTTCAAATCAGCATTACTGCGCGCAAGATCTTCGGTCAGCCGATAAATTTCCTGCGAGAGCTTTTGCTGCGATATCTCCAGTTCCTGCGTCGCTTCGACAAAGTGCACAAAAGCCGACTCGAGCTCTTCTGCGGAGCTAATGAGGGGTCGACTTGCCAGCGGGCGTTGCGGTTGCGACATGAATGAACTCAAATGGGAACGGCTAAGGTTTGCACTTGTGTAAGGTTTGGGCGCGTGAATCGTGAATTGCATGAAAGGTCAGGCTCACCACCTGGATTTCCGAAATCAGGGTGGCAACGAGCCAAGCGAGGCTTCAGACTCTTTGCACCTGTATGGTTAACGGCGAAAAAGCGGCAATAATTGCATTCCGCTTGCCGCATTTAAGCCAGCTTGCCACCAAAGTTGCATAGTCGGCGGTCTCGCGAGGCTTAGATTTCAGCTGTGGTTGGTTGGTCTGATCGGCGTCGGGGAGAAATTGAGCCGCAGACTTGACGAAGGGAACGACGTAGCTTCGGCAAAACTTGCCATCACGGAATCGGTTCGCTGATGTGGATGTTGAATCGATTGGTTGTTAGACCTTAACAAGCGAAAACACAAGCATTCATGGCAGACATGAACCCAGGGCTTGCAGCGCAAGCCGAAAACGGCGCCACCGTCATTGGGGTGAACCCAAACGCTATCGTCCAGGAGGAGATAGCGCCGCCACGCGCTGAGCGTGTAAATCGGCCGGGTGGGCCCAAAACCTTGGGCGAGCGCTGGGAAGACGTCGTTGAACGGGTCAGCGAGCTCTCCGTGTTGCGCAAACTGCTCTTGGCAATATCGATTTTGCTGGTTGCGGTCACGGTTGTGCTGGTTGCGCTATCAGGCGGGAACAAGGACGACTACAAGGTCCTCTTTTCCAATGTCAATGACAAAGACGGCGCAGCGATCGTCGCAGCACTTGAGCAAATGAAGGTGCCGCACAAGTTCACCGAAGGTGGTGGGGCGATCATGGTGCCGGGTGACAAGGTTTACGATGCACGACTCAAACTTGCCGGCCAGGGTCTTCCCAAAGCGGGTAATGTCGGCTTTGAAGTGCTTGAAAATCAAAAGCTTGGAACATCACAGTTCGTTGAACAGGTTAACTATCAGCGCGCACTCGAGTCTGAGCTATCGAGTTCGATTAAAACGCTGGCCCAGGTGCGCGATGCACGCGTGCATCTCGCAATCCCCAAAACTTCCGCTTTTCTTCGGGACCAGCCAAAACCTACCGCGTCGGTTGTCCTCTCCCTGCATCCGGGGCGCGTGATCGACGAGCAGCAAACCACCGCGATTACCCATCTCGTGTCGTCTTCGGTACCGCAGCTGATGCCTGCGATGGTCACCGTGGTCGATAGCGAAGGCGGGCTACTCGCGCCAAACCCGAACAAGACCGGGGCGAGCGGTATGGATGCCGCCCAGATCAAGTACGTCGGTGAGGTTGAAAACCAAGTCGCGCGACGGATCGTGACCATTCTTGAGCCAATCACCGGCCGCGACAACGTTCGCGCTCAGGTCGCAGTGGATGTGGATTTCACCCAGAGCGAGAGAGCTGAAGAGGTTTTTAAGCCCAACTCCGGACAAAATCCGGCAAGCATACGTTCGCAGCAAAACCTTGAAGCCAGCGGACCGGTCACCAGCGCAGGCGGGATTCCCGGGGCGCTTACCAACCAGCCGCCTCAAGGCGGTCAGGCACCGATTGAGGGGCAGCCCGGGCAGGGTCAGGCCCAACCCCCGGGCACACAAAGCCCGGTGTCAACCAATGCAAACCGCAAAGAACAAACCGTCAACTATGAAGTTGACCGAGCCATTCAAACCGTCCGAGGACCCCGTGCGAGTGTGAAGCGGGTGTCGACTGCGGTGATTGTCAACTTCAAAAAGACGGTTGACGCTGAAGGAAACGTCAAAGAAACGGCATATACGCCGCAAGAGATTCAACAAATGACCTCGCTTGTCCGCGATGCGATGGGTTTTTCACAGCAGCGCGGTGACTCGGTTTCGGTCGTGAGTATCCCCTTCTCACCGCCCGTGTCTGATGAGCCACCCTTTTGGAAGCAGGCGACTTTTGCAAGCGTGATGCGTGAGTTTTTCAAGTTCCTGATTATTGCAACCGTACTTGGATTGGTAACCGTGTTTCTGGTTCGACCGATTCTTTTCCCGCCCCCGCCCAAAGTGGTTGAGGAAGAGCAGCGGATCGAGGAAGAGTTCGACGAGCGGGTCAAGGCGGAATTGCAAGCCATGTCGCCGGCAGCGCGTGAGAAGCGTCGTCTTGAACTCGAACTTGAGCGCGAGCGTCGAAGACTTCAGGAAGAAGAAGAGCGTCAGCGGCTTGAGGAAGAGCGCAAGATTCTTGAAGACAAGCGAAAGCGCGAGGAAGAGGAAAAAGCGGCCGAGTACGAAGAGCTTCTTGCCTACGCCAAAGAGTTCGTGCAAAAAGACCCAAGAGTTGTTGCTGCTATCTTCAAGCAATGGCTTCAGGAAGACATTGAAAGGGGCTTGGCTTGATGGTGGCGTACTGCCAACCCTTGAGCAAGGCGCCGGCTGACCCGCTTTAGATCGCGTTCAATCATGGTTCGAACGGCCGCACAGCGCTGGTTTCCGCCGAGTTTTGACCCTCCGATTCCGGAGCCAGAACCCGAAATCGTTTGGCCAACGGTTGAAGAAATTGAATCGATCAGGGAGGCTGCGAGGCGTGAAGGGTTTGAGGCTGGCAGGCAGGATGGTTTCGCCAAGGGTCTCGCCGAAGGTTTCACCCAAGGCTATGAGCAAGGTCTCGGCGAGGGTCGTGAGCATGCGTATCAGGAGCATACTCATAAGATTCTAGAACTTAGCGAAACGTTACAGCAATTTATCGACGAACTCAGTCAGTTGCCCCCTGTAATTCTTGAGCCGATTACTGATCTGGCCTGGTCGATTGCCGAGCGACTATCGCTTGGCGAACACATCGACCGAACACCTTTCTTGCACGCGGTGCAGGAGGCATTGATGCGCTTGCCCTCGCCCGGAGAAAATCTTTTACTGCGGGTCCCGCCTTCGCAACGCGGGGTTTGGGAAGAATTCCTTGCGAAGGCGAGTCTTCCCTTCAAGGTCGATATTCTTGCCGATGCGGATCAGGCTGACGGTGCCTTTATTGAAGTCGAGGGCACGCGGATTGATGTCGGCCCCGAGGCTAGACGTGCGCTTGTGCTGATGGCAATGGGCCTGCTGCCGCGCCCGTCCGATGACACCCGGTATGCAGCCGACCTCGCCGAGTCGAGCTGAAAGCGCAGCCAAGCTGCTGCGCGGCTGGACGGCCCGCATTCAAGCTGCGCCCCGCGGTGTGCGAAGCGGTCGTCTTGAACGGGTGTCAGGCTTGATGCTTGAGGTGGCCGGCCTACCGATGACAATCGGTAACCGTGCTGCCGTTGCTTCAGGACATGGTTGGGTTGAGTGCGAGTGCGTCGGATTTTCGGGTCAAATCACCTACCTCATGCCGATCGATCCAGCGGGCCGCGTTGCGCCAGGCGCCATTGTTTATCCAGCCAATACGCCAGCGCAAGAAGGCAAACGATTTGTTCCGATCGAGTCGGCTCCCCCGCTGCCTATCGGCGATGCTTTGCTCGGTCGAATCGTTGATGGCTACGGTCGAGCGCTTGATGGGCTTCCAACCGGAAGTGAAGCGCCAAATCTCTATCGCTCCCCTATCATCAACCCGCTCCATCGGCAGCCAATTCGCCAGCCGCTTGATGCGGGGGTACGTTCGATCAACGCCATGCTGACCGTCGGTCGCGGTCAACGGGTCGGAATCTTTGCAGGATCCGGCGTGGGTAAGTCGGTGCTTTTGGGCATGCTTGCGCGTCGCTGTGTGGCGGATGTCGTGGTGATCGGTCTGGTGGGCGAACGAGGTCGTGAAGTGCGTGAGTTTTGTGAAGACACGCTGGGTGCCGAGTCGCTTTACAGATCCGTGGTTGTCGCTGCGCCCGCTGACGCGAGCCCCTTGGCAAGGCTCAGAGGCGCTTTGTTTGCAACCGACGTCGCCACTTATTTTCGCGATCAAGGCCGGCACGTGGTCTTGATCATTGACTCGCTGACCCGTTTTGCGATGGCCCAACGCGAGATTGCGCTTTCTTTGGGTGAGCCACCGGTATCGCGCGGCTACCCGCCTTCAGTTTTTGCCAAGATGCCTGAATTGGTTGAAAAAGTCGGTAACGGTGCCTTGCCCGATTCATCGATTACTGCTTTCTACACCATCTTGCTTGAAGGCGACGATATTCATGACCCGGTTGCCGACACCGCCCGCGGCATTTTGGACGGGCATTTGTTTCTGTCGCGTGAACTCGCCGATTCGGGCCACTATCCGGCCATCGATATTGAGAAATCAATCTCTCGCGTGATGCCTAAAGTGACCGATGAGCGCCACCTCGAGGCAGCCCGTCGGGTGAAGCAACTGATCTCACGCTATATGCGCGGCAGGGATATGGTCGCTATGGGCGCCTACGCACCCGGCAGTGATCCCGGCTTAGACGATGCTTTGCGTCTGTGGCCGGATATTCAACGCTTTCTTCAACAGGGCATGAATGAGAACTTCTCGATGAGCGATTCACTCATCGGTTTGTTCGGCTTGCTCGATGGTCAAGTCGATGTCTCGAGGAACTTAAACAATGGCGCTGCGTAAACAAGCGCTTGAGGCTGTGCTTCGCGTGGCTCGGCTTCGCGAGCAGCAAGCTGCCGCGCACGCCCAGCGCGAGCGTAAAAAGCTCTATGACGCCGTAGGTGCGGCAAGTCAGCTCGTGCAGTTTGCCGAGGAATACCGTTCAGATCTTCCGAAAATACTCGCGCGTGGCCAGGCCCGGACCCCAGAGCTGGTCAATACGCTTGAATTTGCTCGAAAATTGGAATCAACAGCACAAGAGCAAAGGCTGGCGAGCGAGCCTCAGCGACAACTTGCGGAGGCGGCGGTTGCACAGCACCGTGCACTCAAGCTCCGACTTGATGGACTAGAAAAGCTTGAGCGACGATCACGAATCGAGGCGATGGCTGAAGTTCTATTGCGCGAGGTGCGGGAGAACGAGGATGCCGTTGCATCGCGGTTGTATCGGCGTTGAGTGAAGGAAAGCTTGCAGGGGTTAAAGCAAACCTGGTGCCCGCCGCGGACCTGGCCAACCATCCATCGTGCCGCGACTCTTGCGCTGCGCCGGCAACCAGCCCGTCGCTTAGCCCGTCGCCTAGCCCCACGACTTGGCATGGATTCTGCTACCTGGGGCCAAGGTTACGGCTATTGTATGGCCCGCGTTTAGGCATTTCAGGAAAAAACTCCGCATGATTTCGATTCATACTCCCAGGCAGCAAACGCATCACGACATTAATGATGCCGATCGGCTGGTAAAACAGTCCGATCAGTCGCCTAAAGAGGCCTTCGACCTCCTTTTATCGGTACTTTGGTCCCGCATGGGAGCAGACGAACTTTTCGAGGCTGGCGATCAAGCGTCCGTTGGACAGCGGGCGGATCAGGTGCAATCTGGGCAGGCCATCGGCAACATAGAATCATCAGTAGCAAGCGTGCCGGCAAACTTTGCCGTATTGCCAACAGGGCTCGCGGCAAACCTCCCTGCTGCGGTGGCTGGGTTGGGGAATCCATTGCAGTTGAGTGCGCAGTCGGGGAGTGAATCGCAGCTCAGTGCGCCATCAGCGATCGCGATGCTGAGCGCAGTCGGCAAGCTTGATGCTGAAGCAGCCAAAGGCCTTGCATCGCTGATGAACGATCAAGCAGGCAAATCTCAGCTTGCGGCGCAGCTCGCGGCGGCGCTTGCCTCAGGCGATCAGGCAAACAAAACGCAGATGGCCATGCAGCTCGCTGCGCTTACGCAGGGCGATGGGTCCGTTGCGGTGTCAATGCTTTCCCAAGGGTGGTTGGGACCTAAGGCGGGTCTAGGGCTTGAGGGTTCGGATCTTCAGGCGGAGGATCGTGTCGGGCGATCGACCGCAGAGCTCGATATGCAAGCAGCCCTGCGCGAGGCACTCTTTGGATTGCCGCGTACGGGTGTTTCGGGAGTCAGCCAGGTTGTTGATAATCATTCTAGTAGCGCAGGAGATTTAACGCGGACAGCCATCGAGGGTCGAGCCGATATTGTCGCTTCCAAGGCGCTTGTGAGTCCCGCTCTTCAGTTACTCGCACCTGCTTCGGATCCCGCCGAGCGCGGTGAAGCGGGTGAATCGTTGCAGGCAAATCCGACAAACACGGTCGTTGCCGATGCCCTGGATTCTGGGAATCCGCTCATCTCCAATGGGCTTGCGGCAACATTGTCGCCTTCTAGCGTGCCGGTGTCTGCAATTTACCTCGCGCAAACATCGGCACCCTCGACAGCCGCTTTCGCGACCCATAATCAAAATGCGGGGGCGATTTCAGATGCGGTAAGTTGGCTTGCTTCAAAACGAGGTGGAAACGCAACGCTTGATCTTACCCCGCCCGATCTTGGTCAGGTCCGCTTAGAATTGAGTGTGGACGCGAGGGGCGAGAGCGCAAGGTTAGTGGTGCATGCCGCGAGCGAAAGCGCACGAGCGAGTATTGAAAACGCCTTGAGTCAACTTCATGCCTCGTTTGAGGCAACGGGCATGGCGCTTTCCGTCTCGGTCGATACCGGGGCGGCTTCGGGTTTCGGCCAGTCGTTTGCGTCTCAACAGTCGCAGCAGCAAGACACGGGTGCAAGCGCGACGGTCAGCGTGTCCAGTTCTGTCAATCGGCAATCGATGTCAGTGAGGCCGGTTTCCGGTGATACCCAAGCCGGCCTCAGCCTTTATGTGTAGTGATGGGTTTTTAATGGGCCCCTTTTGATTTGTGTAACCTATCAAACTTCATCTGTCGTTAAATTTTTAACCGAGACCGATCATGGCTGAAGCAGAAC
>Ga0214917_10003147_pt1 | contig 19347 bp, 16 predicted proteins | sample LL_1208_BB_MetaG_FD_177983 | JGI IMG/M metagenome (GOLD analysis project Ga0214917, IMG submission 177983) | Freshwater microbial communities from Lake Lanier, Atlanta, Georgia, United States - LL_1208_BB | ecosystem: Environmental > Aquatic > Freshwater > Lake | place: USA: Georgia | collected...
GGTGCCGATCATGATCGACAGCTCCAAGTGGTCGGTCATCGAAGCCGGCCTGCGTTGTATTCAGGGCAAGGGCATCGTCAACTCCATCAGCATGAAAGAGGGCTTGGACGAGTTCAAGCGCCAAGCCAAGCTGATCAAACGCTATGGCGCGGCGGCCGTGGTGATGGCCTTTGACGAGCAAGGCCAGGCCGACACCTACCAGCGCAAGGTGGAGATTTGCGAACGCGCTTACCGCGTGCTGGTGGACGAGGTGGGCTTCCCAGCCGAAGACATCATCTTCGACCCGAACATCTTCGCCATCGCCACCGGCATTGAGGAGCACGACAACTATGCGGTGGACTTCATCAATGCCACGCGCTGGATCAAACAGAACCTGCCCGGCGCCAAGGTGAGCGGCGGTGTGTCTAACGTGAGTTTTTCATTCCGCGGCAACGACCCGGTGCGCGAGGCCATCCACACCGTGTTCCTGTACCACGCGATCCAAGCGGGCATGGACATGGGCATCGTCAACGCGGGCATGGTGGGGGTGTACGACGACCTCGAGCCCACTCTGCGCGAACGCGTCGAAGACGTGGTGTTGAACAGAGCGCCGCAATACAAGGACGGCGAAGAACACCTGACCGCTGGCGAGCGTTTGATCGAGGTGGCCGAAAGTGCCAAGGGCGCGGCCAAGGACGGCAGCGCCAAGCTGGCCTGGCGCGGCACACCCGATTCGCCGGTGAGCGTGTCGCAAAAGCTCAGCCATGCGCTGGTGCATGGCATCACCGACTTCATCAACGAAGACACCGAGGCGGCTTATCAAGAGGTGCTGGCCAAAGGCGGCAGACCGCTGCATGTGATCGAAGGCCCCTTGATGGACGGCATGAACGTGGTCGGTGATTTGTTCGGCCAAGGCAAGATGTTTTTGCCGCAGGTGGTGAAAAGCGCCCGCGTCATGAAGCAGGCCGTGGCGCACCTGATTCCCTACATCGAAGAAGAAAAACGCCAGCAAGAAGCCGCCGGCGAAGACGTGAAAACCAAGGGCAAGATCGTGATTGCCACGGTCAAAGGCGATGTGCACGACATCGGCAAAAACATCGTCACGGTCGTGCTCCAGTGCAACAACTTTGACGTGGTCAACATGGGTGTGATGGTGCCTTGCCACGAAATTTTGGCTCGGGCCAAGGTCGAGGGCGCGGACATCATCGGCTTGTCGGGCCTGATCACCCCGAGCTTGGAAGAAATGCAGTACGTGGCCGGTGAAATGCAAAAAGACGATTACTTCCGCCTGCGCAAAATCCCTTTGCTCATTGGGGGCGCCACCTGCAGCCGGGTGCACACCGCCGTCAAGATCGCGCCGCATTACGAAGGCCCTGTCGTCTATGTGCCCGACGCCTCGCGCAGCGTGGGCGTGGCGCAAGGCCTGCTCAGCGACCAAGCCGCGCAGTACATCGACGAGCTCAACGCCGACTATGCCAAGGTGCGCGAGCAGCACGCCCAGAAAAAACAAACCCCCTTGTTGCCACTGGCCAAAGCGCGGGCCAATGCGCCGCGCATCGACTGGCCCGCTTACCAAGCGACCGCACCCAAGTTCATTGGCAAGCGCGTCTTCAAAAACTTCGACCTGGCTGAACTGGAATCTTTCATTGATTGGGGCCCGTTCTTTCAAACCTGGGACTTGGCCGGGCCGTTTCCGGCCATTTTGAAAGACGAGGTGGTGGGCGCAGAAGCCCAGCGCGTGTTCAGCGATGGCAAGCGCATGTTGAAGCGCCTGATCGAAGGCCGTTGGTTGCAAGCGCATGCGGTGGTCGGTTTGTACCCGGCCAACAGCGTGGGCGACGACATCGTGCTGTGGACCGATGAAACCCGCACTCAACCTGCCCTCACCTGGCATGGCTTGCGACAGCAAACCGAAAAGCCGTTGCGCGAGGGGGTGCACAACCCCAACCGTTGTCTCTCCGACTTTGTTGCTCCCCTCGGCCAAGGCGCGGACCATGTGGGGGTGTTTGCCGTGACCGCCGGAGTGGGGGTGGACGCGAAAGAACAATACTTCTTGGCCGACCATGACGACTACAGCGCCATCATGCTCAAGGCCTTGGCCGACCGCTTGGCCGAGGCCTTTGCCGAGTGCATGCATGCACGGGTGAGGCGGGACCTGTGGGGTTATGCCGCTGATGAAACCTGGAGCAACGAAGCCTTGATCAAAGAGCAATACCAAGGCATTCGCCCCGCGCCGGGTTACCCGGCTTGCCCTGACCACAGCGTCAAGCGCGCCATGTTCGAGTTGCTGCAATGCCAAGACATCGGCATGGGCCTGACCGACAGCATGGCCATGACACCCGCTGCCAGCGTGAGCGGTTTTTACATCGCGCACCCCGAGGCCCAGTACTTCAACGTGGGCCGCATCGGCGACGACCAGCTGCACGACTTGGCCCAGCGTCAGGGCGTCGCCGGGAAAGACTTGCAGCGCTTGCTCGCGCCCAATTTGTGAGGGTTGTTTTTAAACCGGCTTTGCAAAGCCAAAAGCCCGCTGACGCGGGCGTTTGGCGTTGAAAAGACGATTACTTCTTGGATTCTTCTTTTTTCACAGCGGCTTTTTCAGGCGCTGCCGCCTTCTTGGTGTGTGCCTTGGCCTCGGCTTTGGCCTCGGCCTTGGGGGCGGCTTTATCGGTGGCTTGTGCGGGGGTGCTGGCAAAAGAAGCACCGGCGAATGCGCTGAGGATGAGGGTGGTGATGAGTTTGTTCATGAAAGGCTCCTGGGTTGAGGTTGCTTGCACTCCGATGATTGGAGTGATCATTCAACGAGACCCGATGATGGGCTGTTGACGCAAATAAAAAATTATTTGCGTCAACCAAACCGGCCCAAAAACATTGATGTGCGGCCTTTCAGCGGATGGATGGCGCCAGGGTATGCGCCTCACCAGATGCGTCGGTATTGCATGGCCTCGGCCACGTCTTGGGCTTCAATCACTTCATGGCCTTGCAAATCGGCCACGGTGCGGGCCACGCGCAAGCAGCGGTGGGTGCCTCGCCCAGACCAGCTCAGCTGACGGGCTGCGCGTTCGATCAGTTGCTGGGCCTGGGGTTGGCGCTGCAAGGCATCGAGGGCCTGGCCTTGCAACAGGTGATTGGCGTGGCCTTGGCGCTGCATGGCCCGCTCTCGCGCCAACCGGCAGGCCTCGCGCAAAACGGGGCTGCTGGTGGCCGGGGGTGTTTGCAGCAATGCTTCGGGGCTCAGGCTGGGCACTTCCACGTGCAAATCAATGCGGTCGAGCAAGGGCCCGGACAGCTTGCTTTGGTAGCGCGCCACTTGGTCGGGGGTGCAGCGGCAAACTTTCAAGCTCGATCCATGGTGGCCACAAGGGCAGGGGTTCATGGCGGCAATGAGTTGAAAGCGCGCCGGAAATTCGGCCTGCTGCGCCGCCCGGGAAATGGTGATGCGACCGGTCTCCAGCGGTTCCCGCAAGGCCTCTAAGGCGCTGCGGGAAAACTCAGGCAGTTCGTCCAAAAACAACACGCCATGGTGAGCCAGCGATATTTCTCCGGGGCGCGGTGGCGAACCACCACCGACCAAGGCCACCGAAGTGGCTGTGTGGTGCGGATTGCGCCAGGGGCGGCGGCCCCAATCGGCGGGCGAAAACCGCCCCACCAGGCTGGCCACGGCGGCGCTTTCCAGGCATTGGCCCAGATCCATGGGAGGCAGCAGGCCGGTGAAGCGCTGGGCCAGCATCGACTTGCCGCTGCCCGGGGGGCCGATCATCAAAACACTGTGGCCACCGGCGGCGGCAATTTGCAAGGCACGCTTGGCGCTGGCCTGGCCTTTGACCTCGGCCATGTCGGTGCCATCGGGCTCCATGCGGGGAGGTTCAGCGGTCAAAACCGGCCAATCCACCCGTTGCGCTTGGGGCGCAAAGGCTTGCACCACATCCAACAGGTGTTGTGCACCGTGCACCCGAATCTGTGGCACCCAGGCGGCTTCGCGGGCGTTGTCCATCGGCAACACCAGCCGCTTGGGCATTTCTTGGGCGGCCAAGGCCAAACCCATGGCCAAGCCACCCCGCACAGGGCGTAATTCACCGGACAAAGACAATTCGCCCGCAAATTCGCATTCACCCATGGCCGCCGCGTCGACAACCCCGCTGGCGGCCAAGATGCCCATGGCAATGGGCAGGTCAAAACGACCGGAATCTTTGGGCAAATCGGCCGGCGCCAGGTTGACGGTGATGCGTTTGTTGCTCGGAAACGACAGCCCGGCATTTTGTATCGCGCAGCGAACCCGCTCGCGCGCCTCCTTCACTTCGGTATCGGCCAGGCCCACCAAAGTGAAGCTGGGAAGCCCATTGGCCAAGTGAACCTCAACGGTCACGGCCGGTGCTTGCAAGCCCAGCAAGGTGCGGCTGTTGACCATGGCCAGCCCCATCGTCCATCCCCCCATATTTTTGTCTTCATTGTTTTGACAGTGACGTGAAAACAGAGAAGAATCATGGTTTTCACTGACTGTTATGGCGTGGTTGCAGCGCAATTTGCCCCGTGACGCCATCGTGGCGCAGGAAATCTAAACTTTCATCCTCACAAACCCTGCTTAGGAGCTTCAAATGAGTAAAAAAATATGGGCCATCGCCGCCTTGAACCTGGTTTCCGGCGCCGTATTCGCCCAAGCCGTCCCTGAAACCACCTTGACGTTCAACGCTGGCGTCGTCACCGATTACCGCTACCGGGGCATCTCCCAAAGTCGCAACGAAGCCGCTGTTCAAGGTGGCGTGGATTACGCCCACAAAAGCGGTTTTTATGTCGGTGCTTGGGCTTCCTCCATCAAATGGATTGCTGACAACTCCTACACGGCCAACAGCGGTGGCACACGCACCGGAACTGACATCACCGGCAACGTCGAATTGGACATCTATGGGGGCTACAAGTTCGATCTGGCCAAAGATGTGACCATGGATGTGGGCTACCTGCGCTATCAGTATGTTGGCAACAACCTGGAAATGACTGGAGGTCGTGCACGCTCGATCTATGGCGACGCCAACACCAACGAGGTTTACACCGCCGTCACCATGGGGCCTATCACCGCCAAGTACTCCTACAGTTTGGGGGATTTGTTTGGCTACATCGACTCCAAAGGCAGTGGCTACTTTGACTTGTCGGCCAACTTTGAAGTCATCCCCAGCTGGTCGGTCACGCCCCACGTGGGTCGTCAGACGGTTAACTACACCGCTCAGGGCGTGAATGCCTCCTACAACGACATGTCCATTGCAGTCACGAAGGACTTTGGCAATGGCCTGACCACTTCTTTGACCTACCACGGCACCAACGCAGAACCCGGTATTTGGTCCAGCTCTTTTGACAATAAATACCTGGGTGAGCGTGGCGCCGTTTTGGGCGTGAAATACAGCTTCTGAACCCAGCAGGCCTGATCGGCCTGACCTTAGTCGACCCCGCCGGTGTGCAAGCCCGACGGGGTTTTTTCATGGGGCTTGTCTCAGCCGAGTCATGGCGCGCATCAAATTGGTGATTGGCGCAAAACGCAAGCTCCCATGCAAAAAGGGCGCACCAAAACAATGCGCCAAAACCGGTCTTTTCTCCATGCAAATGGCCGTGATCCAAGCCAATTGCTTCAAAACCGCACCAAGTTGGCGAAATAGGCGGGTGGCACAAAGTCTGCTTAAACGGTTTGGCCTCATTTTGGAGAAAACCATGAACAAAACCATTTTTCCCTTGATAGTTTTAGCTTGGGCCTGCGGGTCAGCACAAGCCCAAACCGCACCCGCCTCACCTGAACCCGAAAGCGCGCTGAGCTTTAATGTGGGCGTGGTCACCGACTATCGCTACCGTGGCATTTCCCAATCCAGCCGCAACCCTGCGGTGCAAATTGGTGGCGATTACGCGCACAAGAGCGGTTTTTACATCGGTGCATGGCACTCCACCATTCAATGGATCACCGACAACAACGTGGTGCAAACGGCCACCACCCTCAAAGGCGCCGGGGAGTTGGATATTTACGGAGGCTATAAAGGCGAGATCGTCAAAGGTCTTGGCTACGACGTGGGCATCCTGCGTTACGAGTACCTGGGCAACACCCTGGAAGACACCGGTGGCAGCAAATACCGCATCTACGACAACGCCAATACCACCGAGGTGTATGGCGCATTGAGTTATGGCCTGTTCACGGCCAAATACTCCTTCTCGACCACCCCATTGTTTGGCAACCTGCGCTCACAAGGCAGCGGCTATTTGGACTTGAGCGCCACGGTTGACTTGGGCAATGGTTTGAGCGTGGTGCCGCACTTTGGCGCGCAGTCGGTGGTCAATGTCCCAACCGCTGCCTACAACGACTACAGCGTCGCCTTGAACAAAGACTTTGGCGGTGGCTTGGTGGCCTCGCTGGCCTTTGTCACCACCAACGCCGACAAAACCAACTACGCCCGCCCCATCGACAGCAAGTTTCTGGGTGAGTCTGCTGGTGTGCTTGGCATCAAGTACACGTTCTAATGCACCCCAAACAATTGGACACACCATGAAAATCATCACAGCGATCATTAAACCCTTCAAACTCGACGAGGTCCGCGAGGCTTTGTCGGCCATCGGCGTGCAGGGCATCACCGTGACCGAGGTCAAAGGTTTTGGCCGACAAAAGGGTCACACCGAGTTGTACCGCGGCGCCGAATACGTCGTTGACTTTTTGCCCAAGGTCAAGATCGAGGTCGCCATCGCCTCAGAGTTGGTCGAGCGCGCGATCGAAGCCATTGAGGGCGCAGCGCGCACGGGCAAGATTGGCGATGGCAAGATTTTTGTGCACGACCTCGAGCAGGTGGTGCGCATCCGCACCGGTGAAACCGGGAAAGACGCGCTCTGAGCCACAGCACCACCGAACCCATTGAAAGCAACCACCATGAAAAAATTCTTTGCCTCCCTATTGCTGGGCTTGAGCATGCTGACGGTCACGTCGGCGGTCCTGGCCCAAAACCCGGCCCCAGCGGCACCAGCCGCCGCTGTGGCTGCCACCGAACCCGCCGCCGCTGCCCCTGCATCCGAAGCGGCAGCACCGGCCGCTGCACCCGCGCCCAACAAAGGGGACACGGCCTGGATGACCGTGGCCACCTTGCTGGTGATTTTGATGACCATCCCCGGCCTGGCCTTGTTCTACGGGGGTTTGGTGCGCAGCAAAAACATGTTGTCGGTGCTGATGCAGGTGTTTGTGGTCAGCGCCATGATTTATGTGCTGTGGGTGATCTACGGCTACACCCTGGCCTTCAGCGGTGGCAGCCCATTCCTCGGGGGGGTGGACAAGTTGTTCCTCAAAACCGTCACGCCTGACTCGGTGGCCGCCACCTTCAGCAAAGGCGTGGTCATTCCTGAGTTGTCATTCATCGCCTTCCAGGCCACTTTTGCAGCCATCACCTGCTGCCTGATCGTGGGCTCGTTTGCCGAGCGCATCAAGTTTTCTGCCGTGCTGCTGTTTTGTGCCATTTGGTTCACTTTCAGCTACCTGCCGATTGCCCACATGGTTTGGTATTGGGACGGCCCTGACGCCATCACCGATGAAAAAACCCTGGAGACGGTGACCGCCGCCGCCGGCTGGTTGTGGGCCAAGGGTGCGCTGGACTTCGCGGGCGGCACCGTGGTGCACATCAACGCCGGTGTGGCTGGCCTGGTCGGTGCCTATGTGATTGGTAAGCGTGTGGGTTACGGCAAAGAGGCCATGGCCCCCCACAGCCTGACCTTGACCATGGTGGGCGCCGCCCTGCTGTGGGTGGGCTGGTTTGGTTTCAATGCCGGCTCCAACCTGGAGGCCAATGGCGTGACCGCCCTGGCCTTTATCAACACCCTGGTGGCCACCGCTGCCGCCACACTGAGCTGGATCGCTGGCGAGGCCTTGTCCAAAGGCAAGGCGTCGATGCTGGGAGCGGCCTCTGGTGCCGTCGCTGGCTTGGTCGCTGTGACCCCTGCTTGCGGATTTGTCGGCCCCATGGGCGCCATCATCATCGGTTTGATCGCTGGCTTGGTCTGCTTGTGGGGCGTGAGCGGTTTGAAGCGCCTGCTCGGCGCCGACGACTCGCTGGACGTGTTTGGCGTGCACGGCGTGGGCGGCATTGTGGGTGCCTTGCTCACCGGTGTGTTTGCTGCGCCTTCCTGGGGTGGCACGGGCATCTTCGATTACGTGGCCAATGCAGCTTCGCCCGAGTACTCCATTGGCGGTCAGGTGTGGATCCAGTTGCAAGCAGTGGTCACCACCATCATTTGGTCGGCGGTGGTGTCTTACATCGCTTACAAACTGGTTGACATGATCATCGTCTTGCGGGTGAGCGAAGAAGACGAGCGCGAAGGCCTGGACATCAGCGCCCACGGCGAAAGCGCTTACAACCGCTGAGCCAGCGCGCATCCGAGTTCTCCATGGTATTGGCCCGCCGAGCGATCCGCCCGACGGGCTTTTTTCATGGGCAACAAAGGCAGGGACAATGCGGGCACGATTGAATCAGGAGCCGCCATGAAACTGCGTTTGCGCCAACAAGACCTGGTGTGTGAGTTGCGCCCTGACTTGGGTGGCTGCATCGCAGGCCTTTGGTTGGGTCAAGAACCGGTCCTGCGCTCCACCCCGGCCGAGCAACTGCACACGGTGCGCGCTGCGGGCTGCTACCCATTGGTGCCGTTTTCCAATCGGATTGCCCAGGCCAAACTGGTGTGGAACGGCACCAGCCATCCACTGGTGCGCAACTTCAACGACGAGCCCCATGCCATCCATGGCGTGGGATGGCTTCGACCTTGGACGGTGTTGGATGAAACCGACGCCACCGCGCTCATCAGCTACGAGCACCGCCCCGACAGCCATTGGCCATTTGCTTTCGATGTGTCACAAGCCTTTGCCTTGCGAGGCCACAGCCTGCAAGTGAGCCTGTCCATCACCAACCAGTCGGACCAGCCAGCCCCCGTGGGCCTGGGCTGGCACCCCTACTTTGTCAAGCGCGCCGGCAGCCATGTGCAATTCACCGCCACCGGCCGATGGGAGATGGGCCCCGACAAACTGCCCACCGTGCGTCAAGCCGTGACGGGACTCGACAGCGACTGCGACCCACTGCAAATCGACAATTGTTTCGATGGCTGGAGCGGCCAAGCCCAATTGCGCGATGCCATGCTGCACACGCAGATCGAAGCCAATTTGCAGCACCTGGTGGTCTACACCTATCCTGCATGGCCGGTGGTCGCCATTGAGCCGGTCAGCCACGTCAACAATGCGCTGCATTTGGCGGGCCAACGCAAAGCCTCGGCCAACCCTGGCGGCGTGAACCAAGCCGACCCCTTGGGCTTGCGCGTGGCCCAACCGGGCGAATCGTTTGGGGTGCAAATGACCATCAGCACACGCCGCGCCTGATGCGTTCCTGCCCTGCTTTTGCTTCAGTCCGGACCACTTTCGATGCTGGTGCGGGCGCTGCCGCGCAAAGGTTTCAGGGCCTGGTCCACAAAGGCAGAATGCCTTGCACCAAAGCATGTGCAAAAAAACGCAAACCGGCTGGCGTGGGCGGCTAACATGGCCGGATGGACACCACCCTGTCAAGCTGGATCGATCAGATCCACACCGCTGCCGCCCAACACCAAACCTTGCGCATTCAAGGCGGTGGCAGCAAGGCTTTTTATGGCGAGCCTGTTGCTGGCGCGCAGTGGCTCGATACCCGCGTCCATGCGGGCATCGTCTGCCACGAGCCCAGCGAGCTGGTGGTCACGGTGCGCTGCGGCACGCCGCTGACAGAGTTAGAGGCCGCACTGGACGCGCACGGTCAGTGCTTGGCCTTTGAGCCGCCGCACTTTCGCGCCATGGGCGCAGACAGCCCCAGCTTGGCCACCGTGGGTGGCATGCTGGCCTGCGGCTTGGCGGGCCCTGCCCGCGCCAGTGTGGGTGGTGTGCGCGACCATGTGCTGGGCGTGCAAATGATCAACGGCAAAGGCGAATGTCTGATATTTGGCGGACAGGTCATGAAGAATGTGGCGGGCTATGACGTGTCGCGCGTGCTGGCGGCCAGCATGGGCACCTTGGGGGTGATCACCGAGGTGTCGCTCAAGGTCTTGCCCCATGCCCCGGCCGAAGCCACCTTGGCCTGCCCGCTGCCGCAGGCCCAGGCCTTGGCCCTGGTCAACCGCTGGGGCGGGCAACCGCTGCCGCTGAACGCCAGTTGTTGGGTGCACGACACCAGCACACAGCCATCCCAAGAGATCTTGTTTGTTCGGTTGCGCGGTGCCGTGGCGGCGGTGGACGCGGCCGTGCAACGCATGCACGCCGATGTGGCCGCGCTCGGTGCCAGCGCCATGCGGGTGGAGCCTGCCCAAGCGCGCGCCGATTGGGCCGCTTGCCGCGACCAAACCCTGCCGTTTTTTACCCCACCCGCGCCCGAGATGGGCTTGTGGCGTTTGAGCGTGGCACCAACCGCGCCGGTGTTGGATCTGCCCAATGCGCCGCTGATCGAATGGCACGGCGGTGTGCGCTGGGTGTGGGCCCCTGTGTCGGCCGCCCCTGGCTTGCGGGCCATGGCCCTCCAAGCCGGTGGCCATGCCACTTTGTTTCGCGCGCCTGCCCGCCCTGCGGGTGAGATGCCAGCGCGCTTTTCGCCTCTGCCGGCGGTGCAGCAACGCATACAGCGCGAACTTCAACAGCAGTTTGACCCCCACGGCGTGTTCAACACCGGGCGGGCTGGCCTTTTATAAACACCATGCAAACCAAGCTCGCGCCCGAATACCAAGGCACCCCCGATGGCCTCGAAGCCGAAGCCATTTTGCGCAAATGCGTGCACTGTGGTTTTTGCACCGCCACCTGCCCCACCTACCAGTTGTTGGGCGACGAACTCGACGGCCCGCGTGGCCGCATTTACCTGATCAAACAGGTCTTGGAAGGGGTTGAGCCGACCCGCGACACCCAGCTTCACCTGGACCGCTGCCTGACCTGTCGCAACTGCGAATCCACCTGCCCCAGCGGGGTTCAATATGGGCATTTGGTCGATATTGGGCGCAAGCTGGTCGACGAGAAAGTGCCCCGACCAGTGGCCGAGCAAAGCCTGCGCTGGGCCTTGAAAGAGGGCCTGTCGTCCCCGATGTTCGCGCCTGCCATGAAGCTGGGCCAGTCGGTACGCGCGTGGTTGCCCAGCGCCCTGCAGGCCAAGGTGCCCGAGCCCCGCAGCGCAGGCGCCTGGCCCACGGCCACGCATGCGCGCAAGGTGTTGCTGCTGGCCGGTTGTGTGCAGCCGGCGATGAGCCCCAACATCAACAGCGCCACCGCCCGGGTGCTCGATGCCTGCGGCATCCAAACCCTGGTGGAGCCCCTGGCGGGCTGTTGTGGTGGCGTGAAGTTCCACTTGAACGACCAAGACGCGGCGCAGCTGCAAATGAAACACAACATCGATGCCTGGTGGCCACACCTGGCACAAGGTGTTGAAGCGATTGTGATGAATGCCTCGGGCTGCGGGGTCACGGTCAAAGACTATGGGCATATTTTTCGCAACGATGCACCGTACGCCGACAAGGCGCGCCAGATCAGCGCCCTGACCAAAGACCTGAGCGAATTGCTGCCCGATATGCTGCCCGCTTTGCAAAAGTGCCTGCCATCCAAGCGGGCCCAGCAGCAAGGCTTGTTGGCCTTTCACCCCCCTTGCACCTTGCAGCATGGCCAACAACTGCGCGGTGGCGTGGAAACCCATTTGAGCGCCTTGGGCTTTGCGGTGCGCGTGGCCAGCAACGAGGCGCATTTGTGCTGTGGCTCGGCCGGTACTTACAGCGTGTTGCAGCCCACCCTCTCAACCCAATTGCGCGACCGCAAGCTGGGCCATTTGGGCGAGCTGCAGCCCCAGGCCATCATCAGCGCCAATATCGGCTGCATCACCCATTTGCAAAGCGGCACCGGGGTGCCGGTGCGGCATTGGGTGGAGGTGCTCGACGCGGCCCTGGCCTGAGCCACTGAACCCTGGCGCAGGGTGATGCACGGTTCAACTGGCGGTCAGCGCCGCTTCGACGTCTTTGCCAATCTTGGCGGGGGTGTCGGTGGGCGCATAGCGGCCCAGCACCTGGCCGTCTTTGCCAACCAAGAACTTGGTGAAGTTCCACTTGATGCCCTCGCTGCCCAATATCCCGGGCGCTTGCGCCTTGAGCCACTGGAACAACGGGTGGGCATTGGCCCCGTTGACCTCGATCTTGGCCATCATGGGAAAGCTCACGCCGTAGTTCTTTTGGCAAAACGCGCCAATCTCTTCGTTGCTGCCCGGGTCTTGGCCGCCAAACTGGTTGCAGGGAAACCCGATCACCGTCAGGCCCTTGGCGCCGTATTGTTGGTGCAAAGCTTCCAGACCGGCGAATTGCGGCGTGAAGCCGCAAGCGCTGGCGGTGTTGACGATGAGCAGCACCCGGCCACTCAATTCGGCCAGGGCCAAAGGGCTGCCGTCGATGCGTTGGGCGTGAAAGTCGCTGATGTGGGGCATGGGTCCTCCGTGGTGTGCAGGCCGATTGTCGCCAATACGAAAAGCAATGCACGGCCGACATGGGCGCGTCTGGCAGGCGCTACAGTCGGACATGACATTGACAAAAACCAAGGGGGCCATCAACAATGCGCCGCCATCCTGACATCTGGTCCATTCAGAGGAACCCACCATGCCCCGCAGCGTCGCCAACGCCTTGTTGAACCAGCAGTTTCGCCAAGCCCTCACGCCCGGTGCCGGGCATTTGATGCCCGGCGCAGCCAATGCGCTGGCCGCCCGGGTGATCGAGGCGACAGGCCACCAAATGCTCATGGTCAGCGGCGCGGCCGTGGCCAATACCTATTTGGGCGCGCCCGACATTGGTTTGGTGTCGCTGGCCGAGTTGGCTTCGCATGTGGGGGCCATCCGCGACGCGGTCAACATCCCACTGCTGGTGGACGGCGACACCGGTTTTGGCAATGCCATCAATGTGGTGCACACGGTGCGGGTGCTAGAGCGCGCCGGTGCCAATGGCATCATGCTGGAAGACCAAACCTTTCCCAAGCGCTGCGGCCACTTCGAAAACAAAACCGTCATATCCCCGTCTGAGATGGTGCAAAAAATCAAAGCCGCGGTGGACACCCGCGAGGACGATCAGATGATGATCTTGGCCCGCACCGATGCCCGATCGATGGAGGGCTTGCAAGCCGCCATGGACCGCGCCCGTGCTTACCAAGCGGCAGGGGCCGACTTTTTGTTCATCGAAGCCCCGCTCAACATCGAGGAGTTGGCCGCCATTCCGCGTGAAGTGCCTGGCGTGCATGTGTGCAACCTGGTGGTGGGTGGCAAAACGCCGTTGTTGCCGCAAAAAGAGCTGGCCAAAATGGGCTTTTCGGTCATTGTGTACGCCAACTTGGCTTTGCAGGCTTCGCTGATGGCGATGCAAAAAAGCTTGCAGTATTTGCACGACCACGGCTCGGTCACTGGCATCGAAGACCAGTTGATGATGTTCAAAGAGCGCCAAGTGATGGTGGATGCACCGCACTTCAACGCGCTGTCAGACCGCTACGGCGAGCGCACCGTTTGAGCGGGCACGACCATGAGCCCGCCGCGCACCTACTTTGACAAGGTCTGGGACGATCACCTGATCTGCGCATTGGGCCAGGACCTGGCCTTGCTGCAAATCGACCGCTTGGTGCTGCACGAACTCAGCGGCAGTCAGGCCGTGCGCGCTTTGGCCGAGCACGGCCGCACTCCCGACAGCCGGGGCCAGGTGTTCACCGTGATCGAGCATTTGATCAGCACCCGTCCCGGGCGCGGCCCCAATGAATCGGTGTCGGTCAGTGGGCCGGCCATGATCGATGGGACGCGCCAGGCTTCGCGGACCTATGGCTTTCATTTCATCGACCATGACGACCCGCGCCAAGGCATTGCCCATGTGGTGGCCCCCGAGTTGGGCATTGCCCTGCCGGGGACCACCTTGGTGTGCTGCGACAGCCACACCTGCACTGTCGGTGGTGTGGGCGCTTTGGCTTGGGGCATTGGGGCCAGCGAAGCCGAGCATGTATTGGCCACCCAAACCCTGGCCCAGGCCAAACCCAAGAACATGCGGGTGCGCTTTGAAGGTGTGATACCCGCCGGTGTGTACGCCAAAGACTTGGTGCTGGCTTTGATCGGGCGCGTGGGCGCCAATGGGGGCATTGGCTATGCGGTGGAGTTTGCGGGTTCGGCCATCGCCCAACTGCCCATTGAAGGCCGCTTGACCTTGTGCAACATGGCGGTCGAATTTTCGGCCAAATATGGTTTCGTGCCCCCAGACGCTTTGACCTTTGAATACCTGCACGGCAAAGCCTATGCGCCCCAGGGCGCGGCTTGGGACGATGCAGTGGCTTACTGGCGCAGTTTGTGCACCGACCCCGGGGCGCACTTTGACGCCGAGGTGTTGATCGACGTGTCCGCCTTGGCCCCGCAAGTCACTTGGGGCACCAGCCCGCAGCATGTGTGTGCAGCCCATGACCAGGTTCCTGCGCCTGCGGACGAGCGCGATGACGAAGCCCGGGCAGAGGCGCAAAAAGCCTTGGACTACATGCAGTTGAAAGCCGGTCAATCGCTCAGGGGTGTGCCCATTGATGTGGCCTACATCGGCTCCTGCACCAATGCGCGTTTGTCGGACTTGCGCGTGGCCGCTCAGGTGCTCAAAGGGCACAAAGTCAAGCCGGGTGTTCAGGCCATTTGTGTGCCCGGCTCCACGCCCGTCAAATTGGCGGCCGAGGCCGAGGGGCTGGACCGCATCTTCATCGATGCCGGTTTTGAGTGGCATGCCTCGGCATGCGGTTTTTGTGGGCACATTGGCGATGACCGCTTGGCCAATTTGCGCGTGATCAGCACCACCAATCGCAACTTCAAGGGCCGCCAAGGGCCGCAGACCCGCACCCATTTGGCCAGTCCGGCCACGGTGGCGGCATCGGCCTTGGCCGGTTGCATCGCCACGGCCCCAAAGGAGCAGGGCTGATGGAGACATTCACCCAGGTGTGTGGCGTGGCCGCGCCCATGCTGCAAATCAACATCGACACCGATCAAATCATCCCGGCCCGCTATTTGGGCGGCACCGATGCCAAAGGCTATGGGGCGCACCTGTTTGCCAATGCACGGTTTTTGGCCGACGGACAGCCCAACCCTGAATTTGTGCTCAACCAACGCCCCTACGACCAGGCCCAGGTGTTGCTGGCCGATCGCAATTTTGGCTGCGGCTCCTCGCGCGAGCGCGCGCCCAAGGCCTTGCGTGAGTTTGGTTTTCGCTGCGTCATTGCGCCTTCGTTTGGCGGTATTTTTTTCAACAACTGTTTTCGCAATGGTTTGTTGCCGGTGATGCTGCCCATCGAGCAGGTGCGCCAACTCGCCGATGCGGTGCAACAAAGCGATGGGCGCGCACCGGTGGCGGTGGACTTGCACAGCCAAACGGTGACGCTGGCGCAGGCGGGTTTGGCATTTGCCTTTAGCGCGCCCGAGACCTTGCGCCAAATGCTCTTGCAAGGGGTGGATGAGATCGACATGACCCTGACCCGTCGCGCCCAAATAGACGCTTGGCGTGCCAGTGATCGGCAACGCCGCCCTTGGGCCTACACCGCGCCAGCCCCAAGCCAAGCCACCCCTGAGACCAACCCATGATCACACGCCGCCAATCGATGGCCCTGGCCTTGGCCACAGGTGCCCCTTGGGTCACACGACCGCTGCTGGCGCAGGCCCGCAAATACCCCGAACGCCCGATCAAATTTGTGGTGCCCTTTGCTGCCGGGGGTGGTGGGGATACGGTGGCGCGGTTTTTGGCCCAGCGTTTGTCTGAGCGCGTGGCCCAACCGGTGGTGGTGGAAAACCGGGTCGGCGCAGGCGGCAGCGTCGGCGCAGACTTTGTGCTCAAGTCGCAGCCCGATGGATATACCTTGCTGAACATGTCGAGCACTTACCCCATCCAAGCCGCTGTGACCAAACTGCCTTATGACCCGATCGCGGACATGCAAGCCGTCGCCATGATTTCGCGCGACCCGGTGGTGTTGGTGGTGGGCAGCAAGTCGCCGTTGAAAAACATAGCGGCCTTGATCGCCGCCGCCCAAAAAGAGCCCGGCAAGCTGAGTTATGGCTCGGCCGGTGTGGGCTCCATCGCCCACCTGGGCATGGAAGAGCTGGCCTTCATCATGGGTGTCAAACTCATCCACGTGCCCTACAAAGGCTCGTCGCAAGCCTTCAACGACGTGATCAGTGGCAGCATCGACATGATGCTCACCAGCGCCACCTTTGGCGCACCCTTCATCAAAAGCGGCCGGGTGCTGGGATTGGGGGTGGCAGGGTCAGAACGAATGGCGCATTTGCCCGACTTGCCAACTTTTGCCGAACAAGGCCTGCCCGACTACAACGTGGTCGACTGGAAGGCTTTGGCCGGGCCCAAGGGACTTCCCGCCGAAGTGGTGGCGTTTCTCAACAGCGAAATCAATGCCATCTTGCGCGAGCGCGCCACGGCCACCAAGTTCGAGGCCGATGGCACCAAGCTGGTGGGCGGCAGCCCCGAGCAAATGATGGACACCATCCGCGCCGACATCACCCGTTGGCGGCGCGTGGTGGAGAAAGCCAAGATCAAGGTCGAGTGATCAGCGATCATGGCCATGTTGCGCATCTACACAGAAAAGAGGGAAAGGCCAGCCTGTTCACCGGCGGCAAGCCAGGAAAGTTAGGTGCGGTCATGCGCTTGAACCGAGGCACTGCAATCAAGGGTTTTCACCGGGCTTACCCTCTTGCGGCTTCACACCCATGACCCTAGCATTTAAAAGTCTTTGCCGTTGCACAGATTTCAACGGCATGCATAGAATGAGTTCGTTTTCCATTACCAACCATTGAACAAGGAGTTACCCATGAGCCAGGACAAGCGCAACCCCACATCTGTCAATCAACCGCGCCGTCGTTTGTTGCAGGTCGTCGGTGCCACTGGTGCTGCCAGCGCATTGGGTTTTCCGGCGGTGTCTTTTGGACAAGCCAATAACCGCACGGTCAAAATCGGCATGATCCAGCCCATGACCGGCATGTTCGCCTACAACGGCGCGCAAGGCATGGTCGGTGCCAAGATGGCCGCCGACGAAATCAATGCCGCAGGCGGCATCCGCTCGATGGGCGGCGCCAAGATCGAACTGGTCATTGGTGACTCGCAGTCCAAGCCCGAAGCCGCGGTGTCCGAAGTCGACAAGCTGTCCGAGCAAGGCATCTCTTGTTTTGTGGGCGGTTATGCCAGCGGCTTGGCCCTGACGGCCACCCAAGCGTCTGCACGCAACAAAGTGCCTTTCTTGGTCGACGGTGCGGTGTCCGATCAAATCACTCAGCGTGGTTTGTACGGCGTGTTTCGCTTGGCCCCCGGCTTCAAGCAAATCACCGATGTCGCTTTGCAAAACCTCACCAGCATCAATGACAACAGCGGCAAGCAGGCCAAAACCGTGGCGCTGGTATACGAAGACGGTGCTTTTGGCTCGGGCATGGCCAAAACTTTGGCGGGTGAGCTGCCCAAGCGCGGTTTTGAAATTGTGGAAAACATTGGTTTTCCCACCCCCACCCGCGACTTCACCAACATTGGCTTGAAGCTCAGGTCCAGCAAGCCTGACCTGATCATTCCTTCGTGCTACCTGAACGAATACGTTTTGTTGGCCCGATCGATTCACCAGTTCAAGGTGCCCATGAAAGCCATTTACTCGGTGATTGGTGGTGGCGCATCGAATATGAAATTTGTGCGCGAGTTCAACGCAGCGGCCCAAGGCATCATGGATTGCAACCACTGGATCGACCCGCGCAAACAGCGCAGCCAGCGCTTGGTATCGGCCCTGGAAGCGGCCAAGGTGGACCTGACCTATGAGGTCTTGCTCAACTACTCCAACGTGCTGTTGGCCATCGACGCGATTGAAAAGGCCGGCTCGGGCGACCGCGAAAAAATCAACCAGGCCTTGCTCAACAGCACCTTTGATGGCCATGTGATGCCCTACGGCCCCACCAAGTTCGTCAACGGTCAAAACGAAGGCGCACGCCCCATTAACACCCAAATCCAGGGCATGAAGGTGGAGGTGGTCTTCCCGCCCGAATACGCCACGGCCAAGCTGATCTTCCCCGTGCCCTTGGGTTGACCGGCCAACCGTGTTCGACATTGGCATCCTGACGGCAGTCACCCTCAACGGGTTGACTGTCGGCGCGATTTATGCCCTGAGTGCGCTGGGTTTGACCCTGATCTATGGCGTACTGCACATCATCAACTTTGCCCACGGCAGCACCTTGATGATGGCCTTGTACACCTGCTTCTTTTTGCACCAGCGCGCCGGTGTCGACCCCTACACCGCTTTGCTGATCGTGCCGCCCGTGTTTTTCGTGCTGGGCTACGCTTTGCAGCGCTACCTGATCGCCCCCTTGGGTTTTGGCAAAGACATCAACGTCTTGCTGGTCACCTTGGGCATCTCGATCATTTTGGACAACCTGGCGCTCTACCTGTGGACGTCCAACACCCGCAACATTGACATCCCGCAGGCCCAGGTTTTTGTCGAGTTGGGCATGACCTCGCTGGCCCTGCCCAAGATCATTGGGGTGGTCGCATCGATTGCGGTGGGCCTGTTGTTTTGGCTGCTCATCACCCGGACCGATTTGGGCAAGGCGATTCGGGCCGTGGCCCGTGAGCGGCGCGGTGCGCGCATTGTGGGCATCAGCGTCGATCACATTTTCGCCATGAGCTTTGGCATTGGTTCGGCCTGTATCGCGGTGGCCGCTTGCTTGCTCATTCCCACTTATTACGTCACACCCAAAGTCGGTGATGGCTTTGTGTTGATCGCCTTCACCACCGTGGTGCTGGGCGGCATGGGCAGCTTCATCGGGGCTTTGGTGGGCGGCTTGTTTTTGGGTGTGGTGGAGGCTTGGAGCGGTTTGTGGCTGGGTGAGAGCTTGGGCCAAATCGGGGTGTTCATCATCTTTATCTTGGTCTTGTTGTTCAAACCCAACGGCCTTTTCGGGCAGCGCAGCACATGACGAACATGAAGCGACAAACCCAGGTGATGTTGGTACTGATCGTGGCGCTGGCCGCGGTCCCCATGGTGGTGACCTCCAAATTCTGGATGGGCTTTTGGGTCATGATGCTGTTTCACGCGCTGATGGGCCAAAGCTGGAACATCCTGGGCGGTTACGGCGGCCAAACATCCTATGGCCATGCGGTGTTTTTTGGCACCGGCGCCTATGTCACGGCGGTGATGCAAACCCATTTTGGCTTGAATGCCTGGGCCGCCGCGCTGGTGGCCATTGCCGCCGGTGGCGGGGTGGGTTTGTTCATCGGCGCGGTCAGCTTTCGCTACGGTTTGCGGGGCTCTTACTTTGCCTTGGTCACCTTGGCCTTCGCCGAGGTGTTTCGCGTCATCGTCAACGCCTGGGA
>Ga0214917_10003150_pt1 | contig 19342 bp, 1 predicted proteins | sample LL_1208_BB_MetaG_FD_177983 | JGI IMG/M metagenome (GOLD analysis project Ga0214917, IMG submission 177983) | Freshwater microbial communities from Lake Lanier, Atlanta, Georgia, United States - LL_1208_BB | ecosystem: Environmental > Aquatic > Freshwater > Lake | place: USA: Georgia | collected...
CTATCCTTCTTCAGCGGGGGCACGAGGTCAGCGCGCCGGTCGAGGAATTCAAATGGGGAGGGCTCGACGACGCCTTTGGCGACCGGCCGGGAGGACTGCCACCCGCGCCCCGGGCCGACCCAGTTGGCCGCCTTGTGTTGGGGTAGTACGTAGCGGACGCAGGCGATGCGGCCGTCCTCAACACGCCGGACAGAGAGCCGCTCCCGTGCACAGGGCGGCCGGGCGCAGTATCGCAGAAGGTGTTCCAGAATCTATCCACTCAGACGATCCGATCCGGCGGTGGAGCTGGAAGGCCACAGGGGCAGTGGCCGGGTGACGTGGCCGAGAGGCTGCGGCTCCATGGAAGCCTGCCGATCGCCCCGGGTTGCCTGCTTTACGCCCTCCCCCGCGTCGTGGGCGCCGCGATCAGCACGCCGGCGAGCGAAGGAGGCGAGAGGGCCAGGTTCGCCCCGTTGCCCGCCGCATCGGTGATCGCCCCGGCGTTCAACGCGATCGCCGAAGCCATTGCCGGGCCGCGCAAGGCCCGGTCGTCGGCCTGCACGCGATACTGGAAGACGAGCTTCCTCGTGCCCGATCCCGACACGTAACCGGCCTGACGCACGATCTCGCCGTCGAGCGCAAGTGGGATCGACGGCCGGGCCCTCACGGTCACCTTCTCCGAGAACGTCACCACGAATCGCAGCACGTCGCCCGCCCGGTAGATCCGCGCCGCCGGGATGCTCACCGACTGCACCGTCGGTCCGGCCGTGTCCAGTGGGAATATCGCTCTGGCCGCCGCGCTGCGGTTGCCCGCCGCGTCGGTGACCGTCGCCGTGACCGTCACGATCCCGTTGCCGAGCGCCGCCACATCGGCCATCGCGAGCGCGACCGGTACCCGCACGCCCGGCCCTGCACCGGTGACTGTCCGCTCGATCTGCCCGGCCGGACCCCTGAACACGGCGACGATCGTCGCCCCCGCCTCGCCCCCCACCGTCACCACGCCACCGCCCTGCGTTGCCTCCGCCTCCGTCGCCCCTCCAGCCACGCCAGAGCCGAGCGTGATCGTGGGCCTTGCCGGAGCGAGCGTGTCGAGCGCAACCCCCGGCGCCACGCCGCCGGGAATCGCCAGCGGCATGTTCGCTCCCGCCCCGTCGCGGATCGTCGCCCGCGCGGGGAGCAGGATCAGGTCGCCGAGGCTCACGTTTGCGGCGTTGTCGCCCCGGGCGACGACATACCGGAAGAGCAGGGTGTTCGTCCCCGATCCCGAGACGTACGTCGCCGACTTCACCCCGCGGCCCACCACGACAGCGATCTGCGGCCGGCCGACCACGGTCACAGGACGCGAGGTGACGACCGTGAAATCGAGCGACTCGCCCGCCCGGTAGACCCTGCCCGCCGGCATCCGGACGAGTTCCGCCCGCAGCGGCTCCTCCACGTTGGTGATCGCGACCGGCAGCGACTGCTCGACCGACAGCCCCCCCTGGTCGGTGCTGCGGACGAGGACGGTGTAGCTGGAGCGGTCCTCGAAGTTGAACACCGCGTTGGTGAGCAGCCGGTCTCCCTCGATCCTGAACAGCGCGTTGTCCGCGGCGCCCGGCACGAGCACATAGCCGAAGCTGTCGCCCGCATCGGGATCGGTGGTGACGAGCGTGCCGACGCTCGTCCCGGCAGGCTGTCCCTCGCTCACCGCCGCCGGGCTCGGCACCACCGCGATCGCGGTCGGGGTTTCGTTGACGTCTCCGCCGGCATCACGGCGTACCAGGACCTGCCTGCTCGGTGTCGTGCCGGACTTCGCCGACAGGGAGTCCGTCCAGACGACGTAGGGACCGTCCGACTCGGGCCCCGCCCGCTCGGTCGTGATCGTGATCGACTCGGGCGCTCCGCCGGAGGGGCTGATCCCGATGCCGCTGGCGTCGCCGAGTCGCTGCTCCCGCAGGGTGCGGCTGCCTCCCTCGGCCGACATCACGAACAGGCTCGAGCGGCCGGTCGAGTCGCCGCGCGGGCCGCCATGCACCCCGTCGTCCTTCCAGGCCAGGAACACGTGCTTCGCACCCTGCCCCTGCCTGATGCTCGACGCGGCGAGGTCGGGGATCGCCGAATAGCCGGGCGAGTCGGAGATGCTCCCGGCATTCGAGCGGGGGGCCGCGTCGATCTTGAACTGCGGCGCCATGTCCTCCCAGGCCAGTAGCCGGCCATCGCTGGCCCGGTGCCGCACCTTGGCGATGATCGCGTCGCTCTGTTCGGTGATCTCGTGCCAGGCGACGAACGTGTCGGTGGAGAATCGGGTCTCGTTCTGCCCCTGTCGCTGCATTTCGGAGAGCTGCATGGCGATCGTCGGCTCCACCGCATCGCCGACGGTGAACTCGCCGAGCAGCGTGAACGAGCCGAGCGTCTCGACGTCGAGCGTGGCGTTGGAGCCCGGGAGGAAATAGTCGCCCTGCAGCAACGCCCCCGCCCCGGACTGGGTGACCTCGATGTCGTGGTCGCCGGGGACGCCGTGCGAGGAGACGACCGCCGCCACCGACTCCACCGTCGCGATGTCGAACGCGGCCACGCTCGACGCGGGCCGGCTGGCCGACGTGACGGCATAGCCGCCGGTCGGCTCCCGCAGGAAATCCCGGTAGAAGCCCGGCTCGAAGACGTACTGGGCGACCTCGACCTGGGCCGTGCCCGACGCCTGGTCGGTCCACGCGAGCAGGCCGCTTTCGTCGGAGAAGGGGACGAGCCGGGCATGGTCGGGTTTGCCGGACTGCCCGGGATTCGCCAGCCGCGTCCAGCCGTTGCCGTCGCGACGGGCGACCTCGATCGTCCGCGTGCCGTTGGGCTGGATGCGGGTCCAGGCGACCAGCAGTTCAGTCTCCGTCCGGCCCGTAGCGGGGTTGACGTTCGACAGCTCCACGACCGAGGGCCGGCGGGACTGGTCAGCATCGTTCGAGACGCCGCCTGCGGACGCGCTGCCGTTGATCGCCGTCCAGGCGCCGTCGCCGTGGCGATGGAACGCGAGGTAGATCTCCGTGTTGCCGTTTCGCCAATCGACCCACGCGACATACACGCCCTGGCTGGTCGTGAACGAAGCCTGCTCCAGCCCCCCGGCCTGCGTCAGGCCGCCGTCGGTCGCGGAGCCGGAGACCTCCGCCCAGTCGCCGGGCAGATACGGGCCGTCCGAGACGGCGAAGGCCGGGGAGGGGGCAGCCTGGTCGATGACGTTGCCGCCCCCGGGCGCGTCGGTGATGCGGTCGGCATGCGTGCCGCCATGGATCGTGTCGCTGCCGGCGTTCCCCTGGATGTCGTCGGCGCCGCCGAGACCCACGAGGAAGTCGTCGCCGTCGCCGCCCGAGATCACGTCGCCGAACCGGATCGTGTCGTTGAAGTCGGGATCCTCGCCGCCGTCGTCGGAGCCGACGATATAGTCGTTGCCGGGGCCGCCGAACAGCATGTCTCCCACGCCGTCGCCGGCGTGCAGGAAATCGTCGTTGTCGCCGCCGAAGAGGGTGTCGACACCCGCACCGCCGTGGAGCGAATCGCGGCCGGCATCGCCCGCGATCGCGTCGTCGCCGGCGCCGCCATCGAGAACGTCGTCGCCGTCTCCGCCGTTCAACGCGTCGTCATCCTGCTCTCCGTACGCGCGGTCGTTGCCGAGGCCGCCATGCAGGGTGTCCTTGCCGAGGCCGCCATAGAGCACGTCGTTCCCGTCGTCGCCGGAGAGCGAATCGTCGCCGGCATTGCCGAGGATGAGATCATCGCCCGGACCGCCCCGGGCGGTGTCGTGGCCCGCGCCGCCGCGGATCGTGTCGTTGCCGTCTCCGCCGTCGATCGTGTCGGCGCCGTCCTCGCCGAAGATCTCGTCTTCGCCTGTTCCGCCGCCGACCGTGTCGGCGCCGCCGCCGGCCCAGATCCGGTCGTTGCCGGGGCCGCCGTCGATCGTGTCGCCGCCGCCGCCCGAATCGATCAGGTCGTTGCCGGCAAGCGAGTCGATCGTCGTCGCGATGTCGGTCTGGTTGTTGATCGTGTCGTCGTCCACGTCGCCGGTGATGAACGCCTCCGCGGCCGAGATCGCGCCGGTCACCTCGACGCGGGTGCCGACGCCCGGGTCGGCGTTGCCGAAGTCGCCGTTGACCGTGAGCGACGCCGTGGCCGTGACCGTTCCGGTGAGCGTCACGTCGTCACCGCCCCGCAGCGTGACCGAGCCGTCGCCGGTCTCGACCCTGCCGCCCGGCTCGACGAGCAGGTCCTCGCCGGCCGCGGCGGAATCGCGGGCAGTGAGCCGGATATCGCCCCGGTCGGTGATCACGCGATCGACGGCCAGGCTTCCGGCCGTCTCCTCGACGAAGATCCCCAGGTGGGCGATGGCGGAGAGGGGGGAGCGGCCGTCGATCTCGACGTCATTCACGGCCGTGCCGACCGCGCCGAGCGAGGTGGAGAAGGCGATCTCGCGGGCGGTCACGTCGGCCTCGGGATCGGCGTCGATATCGGTGAACCCGGCCGCGGCGAAGAGTGTCGCGGTGCCGTCGGCGGACGTGATCGAGCCGATGTCCATCGTGCCCGCCGACTCGCGCAGGAAAACGTCTCCGGAGGCGGAGGCGTCGAGCCTGCCGCCGGTGGTGTCGGCCTTCAGCGGGCTGCCCGGAGCGCCGATCCGCCCCCCTTGGCCACGGGGCACGACGCGGCCCGCCACGACCGCCGCGTCGGCCGCGACCAGGACGCCTCGACCGCGGACGATCTGGCCGTCGAATCCGCCCATGATGTCGGTGGCCACGCCGGAGCGGCCGCCGACGATCCGCACGTCGCCGGCGGCGAGGATCTCTCCCAGAAGCAGCGTCGCGTCGGCCGCCGTCGTCACGTGGCCGCCGTTCACGGCATCGGGCCGCACCCGTTCGGCGCCCCGGAAGAGGATCTCCACGTCACCCTCCGGCGACTCGATGCGGTCGATGCGGCCGCCGCCCGATCCTGGCAGGCCGAAGCCGAGCGTCAGCGGCACGGTGGCGTCGCCGGTGGCCACCGTCGTGTCGAGCCACACCCCTCCGCGACCGACGGCCTCGATGGCGGGGGCCGGCTCGTCGCGGATGAGCACCATGCGGGCGAACACGGGCTCGGCGCGGCCGCCGACCGTGCGGCCGACGCGGGCGTGCGCGTCGAGGGTCAGGTGGCGGGCGCGGATGAACGACTCGGTCGTGACCGCCGTCTCCGGCCGGACGCCGTCGAGCTGGTCGGCCGCCAGGATCGAGCCGCCTTCGTTGCGGATCGTCACCGACCCGACCTGGATGTCGATCGACCCCACGAGGGTCACGTCGCGATCGGCCGCATCGAGGTTCACGACGCGAACCTCCATGTCGGCGGCGGTGCTCGAAAGCTCGTACAGGAAGCCGCCCTTGAACGGGCTGGGACCGGGCGCCAACGGGCTGGGACCGGGCGCCTTCGCCTTGTCCGCGACGATCGAGACGGACGGGGCGCCGGTCGCGAAGACGTGGATGTCGTTGACGAACAGGTTCTTGGCGGCGCGGTTGGTGAGCGTGACGACGTCGCTTGCCGGCTCGAAGGCGAACGCGGCCAGCCCGGAGGCCGCCCCCTGCGAGAGGAGGGAGATGCCGCCGGCGGGAATCACGATGTCGTCCACGAAGGCGGCGCGGGTCGGAATCGTTCCTCCCAGCGGAACGGCGTTGCCGAGGGCGTCGCGAACGACGGCGTTTTTCAGTCGCGTCACCTTTCCGTCGGCGTCGATCTCGAGCTCCGCCTTGGTCGTGGTGATCGTCACGTCGGCGTTGAAGTCGATGCTCCCCCGCACGACCGGGGCGGGAAGGTTCTGCATGGCCGTGTTGACCGCACGGTCGAGCACGCCGCTGCTCTCCACGCCCGGCGTCGGCTCCCGCTCGTCCTGCCGCCCGCCGCCGAAGAGGCCCGCGAACGCATCGACGACAGAGGTCACGACCTCCGCACCCGCGGCCACGAACGTGCCGACGAGCGTGTGATCCTCGGTGACCGCGGACTCCACGTACTTCTCGCTTTGTCGATCGCGGTCGGGGAAGGCGGCGACGTCGAGGGAGCCCGCCGTGATGCTCGAGCCGGCAGCCGCCACGACGTCGGCGGTGCCCGTCTTCAGGTTCGTGGAGGTCGCCTTCGTGATCCCTGCGCCTCCGGTCACCGCCGCGAGGGCGGCGGTGCGGGTCCTGAATCCGGGCGGACCGCCCGCCGGATCGGTCGCCGCCTCGGCCGGGTTCGGGCCCTGCAGCGCCCAGAGGGTCACCGGGCCGTTGGACACGACCGACGTTCCCTCGCCGATGGCCGCACGCGACCCGACGGTCGCATCGACCGTCGCGTCGGCATCGACGTTGAAGGAGATCGCGGCGTTCGACGTGGCAGTCGAGACCGCCACGGCATGGACGTCGGCGTCGTTGGCCACGATCGCCACCGAGCCCGCGTCCACGGAGACGTCGCTGCCGAGTTCCGCGACCGCGAGGCTGTCGCGGATGGTCGCGGTGGCGTCGGTCTCGTTGTTGGCGTCAAGAGCAGCACTGATCACCTGCTCGGCGCCGGCCCGGATGTCGGCCCGATTTTCCGCACGCAGCTCGAAACGCCCGCCGGAAGCGATCGTGGACCCGTCGCCGATGCGGGCCTGCGTGCGGTGCCCGCCGCCGATGCCGCTCAGGGTCGCCTCGGCCTTCGCACCGCCTCTGGCCAGCGGGCCGCCCTGGCCGCCTTCGGTGTCGATGTCGGCCTGGTTGTCGGATACCCCGAGGATGGTGACATCGCCGCCCGCCTCGAGCACGACGCCCTCCCCCGTGAGGGCGCGGCTCTCGTTCTCCATATCGCCGGTGGCCTCGGTCGACCCTAGGCTGACCACGCCGCCGCCGAACTGATCAGCGATGGCACGCGTCTCGTTGCGGGACTTCGACTCCAGGCGGATGCCGCCGGTCTTCGCCGAAAGCCGGGCATGGTCGCGGATCTCGGCGGTCACTGCGGCACGCACATCGGCGTCGGCCGTCGCGCCCCGCACGTCGATGCCGCCGCCTCCGCTGGCCGTCGCCTCCGCCCAGGCCCGCCTCGTCGTGTCGACGGAGCCTGATGCGTCGTGATTGTTCAAGGCTCGCACGACGATGCCCCCCTGGGCCTCGAGCGTGGTGTCTTCGGCGACGTGCACGTCCACGGTCGGCCGCCACGTCGCGTTCGCTTTGGACGTTCCGACATTGAGCCCCAGTGCGCCGCTCACGCCGCGGGCCGTCGCGGTCGCGTTGCCGAGGGCGATCCCGGCGATATCGGCCATGTTGCCGGCGGTGATCGACGGGCCGTCCACGAAGGCCTGCACGAAGGGGCGGGATTCGGCAACGCTGCGAGGTCGGGCGACCGTCCCCGCCAGTCCGAAGGAATACGCGTCGGCGCTCGCGTCGGCCTTCGTCCGGGCGGCATCGGCCCGAACGGTGAGGTCGCGTCCGGCGGAAACACGGGCGACATCGTCGGCAAACGCCCTCGTCGATCCGGCGGCCTTGCTCGAGGCGGTCGATCCGCCGAGGCTCGCAAACGCGCCGGCGACCGCATCGGCGATCGCATCGCTGACGACGTCCGACTCGGCAAGCAAGGTGACGTCACGCCCGGCGCTGACGACCGAGTTTCGCCCAAGGTGGGCCTGGACGGTCGGGTCTGCGACCGCGGACGTCTCCGAGAAGGCGGCCGACAAGAACGCGGCCACCGCCGCGCCCTTGGCGTGGGTGGTGGCGGTGCTCTTCGCAGCGGCATGCAGGACGAGGTCGTTGGTCACCGTGACCTGAGCGTTTGTGCCCACAAACGACTCGACCGCCGACGCGGCGGCTTCCGTCCGGGCGGACACCGATGCCGCCGTGGCGGTGCCCAGAACGAAGGAGGCCGCGTCGATCGTGGGACTGTGGGTCGCGCCGGCCTCGAGCACGAGGTCGGCGGCATTGACGGTGGCGCTCTCGCCGACGAACGCCCGCGTCGCTCCATAGGACCCCGCCGTGGGGCCGAAGAGGTCGAAAGCGACGCTGGAGAGCCCGACGTTCATCCGCTCGAGCGTCGGCGCCTGTCTCGACGTGGCGGTGAGGTCGATGCGGCGGCCCAAGGCCGTGAGTTCCGCGCCGGCGTCCACGAACGCCTCCGTGTCGTGACGCGTGGCGACGGTCGGCGACACGATCGCGAACCGCGCGGCGGTGAGGCCGAGCTCGAGAGCGTTCCACGAGGGTTCGCTGATCGACTCCGCCTTGCCCTCGACGTCGGCATTCAGCAGATAGCGACCGCCGAGCCGCACCTGCGTCGATCCGCCGACGGAAATCTCCGGCTTCGTCACCTCGACCGCGACGCCGGCCGCGTCGAGGCTCACCACTTTGATCGTGGCGTCGTTGGTGGAGCTGGCGGTGAGCGTGATCGGCGCAGCGACGGTGATCGCGCCGGTGTCCGCCGACTGTGGCTCGTCCCGCGGCCCGATGAAGGCGGAGGTGGTGTGGGAGGTCGCGGCCCGCGGGCGGGCGAGGTCGATGTCGATCCCGCTGACTTCGAGCTGGAGCCGTTCGATCGTCGCATCGTTGTCGGACGTCGCGGTGGCGGCGAGCTTGGAGGCGGTGATCACGCACGCCTCGGCCACGAAGGCGCTCGTCACCCCGCCGGCATCCACCTCCGACTCGACGCGCGTGATGCCGAGGCCGGTCAGGTCGAAAACGCCCGTCTGGTCGAGCGCGGCCTGGCTCGTGGAATCGGCCGACAGGGCGAGCGGGCCGTCTGTCACGGTCAGCCGTGCCCCGGCCCCCACGAACGCCTCGGTGACGTGCGTCGTCGTGGCGGCCCGCTTCGAGAGGTCGAGATCGAACCCGCCGATCTCGGCCGCAACCGCATGCGTCGTGGCGACGTTGTTCGAGACCGCCTTCGCGGTGAGGCCGAGCGGCCCCGCATCGGCCGTGACCCGGCCTCCGAGCCGGGCCTTGGTCGTGCCGCCGGCCGTGGCACGGGGAAGGACCTTCTCCACGCGAACCCCGGAGACTTCGAACACCGGCGGATCGACCGTGGCCCTGTTGACCGACGACGCGTCGATGGTGATGCCGCCGGCGGCGACGGTGATGCTGCCCTGTTTGTCCGCCGGCTGCTCGTCCGCCGGGCCAAGCTGCGCGACCACGGCATGGTCGGTGCTGGCGTCGAGCTTCGCCAACGCCACGGCGATCCCGCTGACCGCCGACGACCCGCCCCCCGCATTCGCCCGATTCGTGGCCGATGCCTTCGAGACGAGCTCGCCGGCGGCGACCGTGGCGGCGGAGTCGATCCGCATCCGCGTGGAGCCCGCGATCGCGGCGTTACCGGCCAGGTCCACGATATCGAGGAGGGTGGCACCTCCCAGATCGGCGTTCGCCGTCGCGGTGTTCTCGGAGGTCGCCTTCACGGTCAGCCGGCGGTCGGTCGTGACGACGGCCCCCGCGGCGAGGTAGGCCGACTGGTCTCCCTTGATCTCTGCGACCGCCGACGTGTCGAACGTCAGGGGAAGGCGGATCGGGAGTTCGTCGGGTAGTTTTTCGCTGAAGTCCAAATACTGGTCCGCGAGGCCGCTGAGCCTTGCCAGCGAGAACTTTTTCACCTTCGTTTCGGCGGTCGCGGTCTTCACGGCGTTCGCGGCCACCGTGATGGCGGGCCCGCTGACGCGGCCATCGACATGGGCACGCGTGTCGGATTCGGCGGCCGCGGACGACGTCAGGTAGCTGATCTCCACGCGAGCGACGAGCTCCGGATCGACCACCTTCATCGCGGCCGTATCGGTCGAGGTCGCCCGCACGACGACGGCCCCGCCGGTGACGATGATGTCCGCCTTGGAGCCGATGCGCGCCTCGGTCGTGCCGCTCGTCCGGCCGGCAACCACCACCGCGTCGACGGTGATCGGACCGAAGTTTCCGCAGTTCACCGACGCGTCGGGCGAGCGGACGGCATCCGCGAGCACGTCGAGATGGTCGGTGCGGATGAATCCGTCGGCCGCGGAGACGGCGGAGTCGCCGATGGCCGACTCAGCCACGATCACGCTGCCGGCGAGGAACTTGGCGCCGGCCACGCTGCCGGCGACAGCCGACGAGCGGGTGTCGGAGAACGACCGGAGTTCGACGCGGTCGGCCGTCTGGCGAGGACCGATCGGCACCGGGCCAAATGCGGGGCCTCGTGCGAGTTCGAGCGAGGCCGCGAGCTCACGGATCTCGGCCCGGACGGAGTTCTTCGATTCGTTGACGACGATGGCACCGCCGACTGCCGCCACGTTGCCGAGACCCGCGCCGAGGGCCGTGGCCGTGAGCGCTGGGGTGGACGTGGCGTCGATGTCGAGCGTGTCGGCGGCGGTGATCCTGGTGTTCTTGCCGTCGACGATCGCGTGCACCTCGTTCGCCGTCGTGTTCACGGCGGCGGCGAGCCCCACGCTGGCGAGCGTGGCCCCGGCCGTTCCGCCGGAAGTCGCGGTGAACGTGGAGTCGTCCGCGGCGGAGAGCGTGACGCCGCCGCCGGAATCGATGGTCGCGTCCGAGTCGATGCCCGCATGGGTCGAGTTGCCGGCGTCGTTCATGGCCGCCGATGCCTGTGCCGCGACGACTCCGGCGAGGGCGAAGCCGAGCGTCACCGCATCGGCCTTGGTGGACGAGACCGCCGAGACGATGACGTCGCCCGTGCCGGTCGTGACGCGAGCGCCGGAAATGTGGGCATCCACCCGGCTGGTCGTGGCATTGACCGCCACCGCGGCCCCGGCGGCCGCCACGAAACTCGCGGCCAACGAACCGGCGCCGGCCATGAACGACGAGTCGTCCTTCGCCCTGACCGTGACGCCGTCGGGAGAGGAGATCGAGCCCGCGCCGTCGATCGCCGCCTCCGTCACCGAGCCGCTCGAATTCGCGGCGGCAGCGCCGCCGACCGCGGCAATCCCGGCGGCCGCCAGGCCTGCCGAGAGAGAATTGATCTCGGTGTCGTTTTCCGCCACGACGTCGATCGCGCCCGCCGTCGTCCCGACCGTCGCTCCCCGGACGACCGCCCGGGTCGTGCCGTCGGCGATGCCGAACGCGGCGCCGACGGACGCCGCCGCCGCCAGCCCCAGCGAGCCGCCAACCGCCTCGCTGTCGAACTTCGCCTCCCGGTCGGCTCGCAGGGTCACGCCCGTACCGGCGGTCACGCTGGCCCCGTTGCCGATCGTCGCCTCGATCGTGTCGCCCGAAAGTGCGAGCGAACCGGCCGCCGCCGCGCCCGCCGCTGCGGCGGTCCCGAACGCCGCCTCTCCGGCATGGGCCGTCGACTCCACCCGCGCGACGTTTTCGAACGAGCCCCCCGGGCCGCGTCGCAGGTTGGCGAGCACGTCCACGGTCGTGTCGGAAACGACGGTGGCGTCGGCGGCGATCCGGGCCGCGGAGTGATTCTTCATCGCGTTCGCGGCGAGCGATCCGGCGATGGCGCCGCCGAGCGCCGCCGCCGCACTGGCCGCCGTCGCGGAGAAGTCGTAGGCGACGTCGTCATCGGCGACGGTCCTGAGCGCGACCGAGCGGGCCTCGACCGCCGCGGCCGCGGCGATCTCCGCGACGTGCAGGCCCTGCGAGTAGGTGCCGGCGGCCGCGACGCCCACGCCGGAGGCACTCTCCATGGTCAGGGCGCTGGCGTCGGCATCGGTGTCGAAGTCCATCTGGGCGACGACGGTCACGTCGCCGCGGGCGACGATCGTGGCCCCCGCGCCGATCGCCGCCTCGCTCACCGGCAGCCCGGCGGCGATCGAAATCGCGGCGGCGGCGCCGAACTCGTCGATCGGCTCCTCGAGGGCGGGATTGGCGTCGAAGGCGGGAAACGGGATCGGTGCGATCCCGGCGAAGTCGGCGAGCGTCGCGAGCTGCCGCTGCGTTTCCGCATCCACGGAAAAAGGATTCCGCGCGAAGGCGCCCATGCGGCTCGCGTTCGCGACCGTATTCGCTTTGGCGACGGTGTTGGCCCGCACGACGACGTCGCCGTCGAGTCGCAGGTTGGGCCCGCCGATGGCCCTGCCGCCGCCGACCGGGCCGCCGGCCGCGATCGCCGCGCCGAACCCGACCTCGGCGCCGGACGAGTCGGCGTCGGCGTTCGTGGTGGCGATGGCCGTGTGGTTGGCGGTCACCCGAAGATCGCCCGAAATCGTGGTCTGCATCGCGGCCGGGGTCAGCCGTGCGATCGTGTCGTTCATGGCGGCGGTCAGGGCGATCGCCGCGGGCAGGCTGCCGTCGTTGTTCACGCCTGCCTCCGCATCCGTCGTCGTCGTGGAGGTGCCGTTGGCGGTGACCAGGATGTCGCGGGCGCCGACGACGACGGCCGCCCCGATCTCGGCCAGCGCGGTGTGCTTGATGGCGTTGACCGCGACCGAAGGCCCGACGCCCACCGAATCGACGCCGTCCGGCGTGGCCGTCGCGATCGCGCGGTAGTCACCCACGTAGGTCGTGGTCACGACGAGGTCGCTCGCGGTCGTGAGGGTCACCGTGGCGCCGTCGGCGATGCGGGCCGCATGCCGGCCGCCGCCCGTCAGTTCGAGCAGGTCTCCCGGGTCGCCCGTCAGATCATCGAACTCGGCCGGGTCGCCCGAGACGTTGATCGCGAAGGCCCCGGCGACGCCGACGTCGTCGGCTCCGGCGCCCGAGAAGGCCCGGGCCCGGAAGGTGTTCACGCCGTCGCCGCTGGTCAGCGTCTCGACACGGAGCGACGGGGCGGTCAGCGCTCCCCCGACACGGGTTTCGATCCGCTGGCCGTCGACGTTCATGGCGACCGCCACGCCGAGGCCGGAGGTGCCGCCGACGCTCGACGCATCGGCGAGGGCATCGACGTCCATGTCGCCGGTGGCGAGCACGACGGGGGCCGTGTTTGTCGAGATCGTGCCGCCGTCGGCGAGCACGGCCTCGGAGAAGCCGTAGTCGAGATTGGCCGACAGCGCCGCGGCCGCACCGACCGATCCGTCGGCCGTCGCCAGGCTCGCCCGCTGGAGCACGCGGATGACCTCTTCCGGGATCTCCGGCAGGCCGGCGAGGGCCAGCAGCCCCTCGAGCTGCGACTCGACCGCTTCGCTGGAGACCGCTCCAAACGGGTCGGTGGCGGCGCCGTCCTGCCCAGCCAAGGTTACGGCGTCGAGCGAACCGGCATGCTCCGCCCGCACGGTGACCGTGCCCGTCTCGACGTCGATCCGCATGCCGCTCGACGCCGCCGCGCCCCCCGCGACGTAGCCGAGCGCGACGGCGCCGCCGACGCCGGCCGCCCCTATTTCGGCGACGTGCCTGTTGGTGGAGGCGTGCGTGGCACGGACGACGAGGTCGCCGTCGATCCGCGACGTCCCGGTGGTGTTGGCGAGCCGCGCGGTGGTCGTGGCGGCACTGTAATTCAGCGCGACCGCCGCCGGCAGCCCGATCGCGGCCATCGCCCCGGCGTCGGCGTCCGCCGTGAGCGCGTGGGTGCCCTCGGCGATCACGCGGATGTCGCTTCGACCGTCGTGCCCGCTGACCCCCGTGACGACCGCATCCCGGATCTCGGCGAGCGTCTGCTGGCCGACGGCATTGGCCGCGACGGACGGCCCGACGCCGATGGCGGTGGGCGAGCCCGTGCCCGTCGTCTGCAACGAGGATGAGGCGGTCGCCGTGGCGATCCCTTCGTAGATCGATCGCACGACGAGGTCGCCGCCGTCGCGAAGCGCGAGCACGGCTCCATCCCGGATCACCGCCGCGTGCTTTCCGCCCTTGGAAAAGGCCACGTCGGGCAGGCTGAACGTGGGCAGGTCGGGCAATGGCGGGATCGTCGGGAGGGGCAGCGAAGCGAGGGGCGTTTCGCCGCACCCGATGTTCGGCAACGAAATCGTGCCGCCGAGCGAGATCTCCAGCGGTGGAAGCTCCACGGGCGGGATGTCGATCACGATCGGGTCCAGGGGCAGTTCCAGCCCGAGCAGATTCACCGCCAGCGCGGCCGCCACGCCGGTCTCGGCACCTGCCCCGCTGCCCGAGACGGCGTCGGCGGTGATCCGGACCGACCGATCTCCCTCCAGATTGCCCTCCTCCAGCAGCGACTCGACGCGAATCTCGGTCGCGGACACGCTGCCGGCGACCGATGCCTGGTTGCTCTGCAGGCTGATGTTCACCGCCGCGGCCGTGCCGAGCGAGATGGTCGAGTCGACCGCCGCGGCCGTGGCGAACGCGTCGAGATTGCGGGCCGCCCCGCCGCGGCTCCCCACCGCCAGGACCTGCACCGGTCCGCCGGACGTGATCACCGCCCCCGGCTCGATCGCCGCCAGCGTGGCATGGAGGTCGACGTTGAGGGCGATCGCGGCGGCCGCCCCGACCGCGCCGTCGCCCGTTCCGAGGCGGCCCTGGGTGAAAAGGTCCCGCACCGCGCCGGGCAGGCCAGGCTGGAGGGCGTGGGGCGTCGCCGGGCCGGACACCGGCACAAGATCGATCGGGTTGCGGCCGGACTTCGCGTCGTCGAGCGTGGCATGCAGGCGGATCCGGTTCGCGTTCACGCGGCCGACGAAGTAGGTCGCGCCGTCCCGCAGCCCGCCGATCGGCCCGCCGTCGCCGACGGCATAGAGAATGGTGTCGCCCGTCGCGAGTCCGTGGTTTGTGACGACGAGGGCGTCGGCCGCGCCGTCCACGCCGCCGACCGGATCGAGCTGGATCGCCGGCACGATGGCCTGGAACGCCCGCTGCAACTGCTCGTCGATCGCGGCCTCCGCGGCGGGTTCGCCGCTCGCGACGCCCGCCGAGCTCGCGGCGGCATCCGCGTCCATCGAGGAGATGGTCTTCGCCGAAACGGTCGTCGAGCCCGTCACGTCGAGCGTGCCTCCGAGGGAGGCGCGGCCGCCTCCCTGCGCGACGCCGAGGGCCATGGCCGCCCCCGCGCCGACGTCCTCGGCGTTGCTGCCGGCGTCCGCGGAGTGGGTGGAGACGCCCTCGTGCACCGCGAGCACGAGCAGATTCCCCGCGATGCTCGTGGGAGAGCCGCCGCCGATGAAACTCGCGAACGTCTCGTTGGCGGTCATGATGACGGCGACGGCGCCGCCGGCCGCCGCACCACCGGAGCCGCCAGCGCGGGCGGCCGCGGTGTTGGCGTGAATGCCGGTGGCGGTCACGGTCACGTCGTCGGCCCCGACGACCGAGGCACCGCGGATCGTCGCGCTGGTCTGGAACGCGCCCGAATTGAGCTCGAACGAGCCCCCGATCCCCACCGTCGAGCCGTCGACGACGTGCGGCGTGGCGATCGTGGAGTTGTCGAGCGTCGTGGCCGCGATGACCAACAGGCTGCCGCCGTCGGTGAGCTCGAGGCTCGCGCCCTCGCCGACGACCGCGGCCGTGCTGCCCTGGGCCTGCGTGGCCGCCGCGGCGCCCGACATGCCCGCGACCTGCCGGCCCACGCCCGAGGCGGCCTCCGCCCGAACCGTGCTCACGAATTCGCGGGGCACGCCCGCCTGCACCACGATGCCATCCGCCGTGGCCGCGCCCGAGATCGCGGCTAACGTCTCGGAGAACTGCGTGTTGAGCGAGATCGCCGCGGCGACGCCAGAAGCCGTGTTCACCGCGGTCGCCGTGGCGAGACTGGTCGAGTCCACGTCGCTCGTCGCCATCACGACGACATAGCCGTCTGCCGCGGTGACGTCGGCGCCGCCGGCGATGTCGGCGGCCGTGGCGGTCCGGCCGAGGTTGACCGCGATCGCCGCGGCCATGCCGGCCGTTTCGTTGCCAAGGAGCGTGTCGAGGTCCGCAGGGTCGGTCGCGGGCGGCGTCGCGGAGCCGCCGAAGGCGAGGTTCGCGCGGTCGGCGAGGAAGGCGATCTCCGCCTCGACAAGAGCGTCGGCGGCCGTCGCAGCCGGATCGGCCCCCTGCACGCCGGCGATCGACTCGACCTCGTTGTGGGCCCTGGCGTTCGAAAGGATCGTGACGCCCCCCGCCGACGAAACGCTCCCCGCGACGGTCGCGTGCGCCTCGTCGCTGGCAAGATTGAGCGCGATCGGTGTCGCGAACGCCTCGTTCGGGCCGGACCCGACGAGGCCGGCCGCGTCGCCGCGTGCCCGGAGGATGTTCGTCGCCTGATGGGTGGCCTGGACGAGCACCGCGCCGGCAACCGACGAACTCGCGCCGACGCCGACCGTGGCCGACGTCGCATGGCGGGCCGCTGACGCTGCCACGGTGACCTGGTTCATATCCTCGATGGCCCCGAACTCGCCGGCGAGTGTCCCCGCGTAGGCCGTGACACGCGACTCCTGCGAACCGGTGGCCACGATGGAGAGGTCGCGGCCGCCGGTGATCTCGGCGTCGGGGGCGATCTCGGCCCGTGTCTCGCCGGCCAGGACATTCACCGCGACCGAGCGGCCGACGCCGAGGCCGGTGGCGATCGTGGCCGCGCCCTGGGGCTCGGCGGAGAGATCGACGAAGGTGCTGTTGTCGGCGGCGATGCGCAGGTCGGTGGTCGGGTCGAGCGTCAGGGCCGTGCCTCCGGCGACGAAGGCCCGGCTCACGGTCTTGCCCAGCACGAAGGCGAAGCCGCCGGCGAGCGTGCCGGTGTTCGCCGTGCCGATTCCGGCGGCGCCGGAGCGGGCCACCGCGGCGAACCGGTTCTCGCCCTTCGTGTCCACGTTGACCGCGGTCGCGTGGATCGTGGGAGAGCCGCCGATGGAGGCCGAATCCTCGACGGTCGTGTTGTTGACGGCCACGGCAAAGCCGTTGTTGGTGGCGTGCACGGTGGGCGTCGCGTCGGCGGTCGAGGTCACGTCGTGATGCGACGACGCGAGCAGCGAGACCGCCCCGTCGGATGCCACCGTGCCGGTGGTCGAGAGCTCGGCGCGGGTGAATGCGGAGAGCGTCGCCGCGGCGATCGCGGCGGCATCGGTCAGCCTGCCGGCCGCCGTCGCCGCGCCGAGAGCCTCGAGTGTGGCGGGATTGAGCAGGGCGCCGTCGGGCGTCGAACTGGCCCGGGCCGTGATCGTGGTCGCCGAGTCGGCCACCACGTCGATGGCGGCGGACCTCGTCACCTCGGCGGCGTCCTCGATCGCGGCCCGGGTCACGGCCGTGACGACCGGCGCGGCCGTCGTCGTTCCCACGGCCCGGAACGCCTCGATGCCGTCGGCCAGGGCGTCCACCGTCGTCGTCGTGGTCGCGGCGACCGTCACCGCCCCGCCGGCGGTCACTTTCGACGCACCCGACAGCCGGCTGACCGCGGTGTTGTTGATGACAGGCGCGGCCACCGCGATCTCCGCGTTGGCCGTCGCGGCCGGGGTGGCATTCACCGTGGCGTTCACGCTCGACGTCGCCTTGGCGGTGAAGAGGCCCGCCGCCGTGATCGTGGCATTCCCAGTGACGGCCACTTCCGCCGACACGCACGCGACCAGCGACGCCGCCGGCACGCCCGGCACGTTCGAGACGTCCGACACGAGCGAAGCGTCGGCCCGGAGCGTGATGTCATTCCCGAGGAGTGTGCCGCCGTCGATCCGGACGGCCGCATCGACATCGGCGAGGGGGAAGGTGTCGGGATCGGCGGACCGTCCGCGGGTGTCGGCCGCGTGGAGCGTGATGTCCGCGGCGGAGACGACCACGCCCTTGTTGACCGCGATCGTCTCGGCGTTCACGGTGAGGTTGCCGCAGGTCAGATTGCCGGCGAAGGCGACCTCGTCGACGCCCTTCTGGCCGTTCACGGTCACGGCGACCCCGGACAGATCGACCGCGTCGATCGTCAGCACGTCGCGGCTGAAGAGCGGGATGCCGATGTCGTCGCCGAGCGTGATCGTCAGGCTGTTCGTCGGCTTCTTGAAGACGACCGTCTCGAAGCTCTTGAAGCCGCTCGGGGCGAGCGTGAGCGTCTTGCCGTTGTCGGTGAGCCTGGCCCGGTCGTCGCGGTCGCCCGTGTCGATCACGAGATCGGCGATGTCGGCCAAGTCGAGGATCGGCTCGAGTCCTGCGTAGGTGATCCGCACCGCGTCGCGGTCGATCGTGCCCGAATCAGGCCCCGTAGCGGAGTACGCGACCGACTGGAACGAACCCCCCTGGAACGCGAGCGAGTCGAACCCGCCGAACCCGCCGTCGATCTCGCCGTCGATGCCGGCCGAGCCGAGCACGACGAACGTGTCCTCGTTGAGCGCCGCCCCCGAGAGGTTCTCCACGCCGTTGAAGAGAATTTCCGCCGTCGCGACGTCGTCGTCGCCGTCGATGCTGCCCCGGTTCGTCGCCGTCACGTACCAGGAGACGTCGGCGGAGGGGCCTCGCAGGCGGTCGCTGCCCGCGCGGCCCTCGAACGCGACGCCCCCCGGCACCCGCTCCCGCAGGTAGGACGGGGCGACGTCGATGCGGAGAACATCACCATGGTCCGACCCGACGATGAGAACGGGGCCCGTGATGGCGTCGATCGGCGTCTGGGCGACGACATCGCCGCTGTTCGTATCGACGAGCCGTAACACGTGCTCGCCGGAGGTGTCCACCCGGAGCGAGAGATCGAACCCCGATTGGGCGAGAGCGGCCGAGAAGAACGGATCCCCCGCGAGCACGAACTTCGGCTCGAGACGTTCGCACGCGATCTGCCTACCTCGGCTTCGCCGTCTCCGATTGTGGCGAACGTGCCGGCCTCGTCGCCCGAGCATCCACTTTCTGAACATGCGTCGGTCCGCTGAGATTGGACGAAGCGAGAAGCGTCATGAGGTAGGGCGAAACCCTGAAATGGTACCCAGGCCAATTGGGCTTCCGCAACCATGTCCGGGCTGATGAATCATGGAGCGGTTTGGGAGCCGCGCGGCCCCGCCGCTACCGGCGGAGGAGGCGGAGGGAGGGCTGTTCGGCCACTGGGGTCACAGCCGGCGTCGTGGCGACGGGTGCCGACTCCGCGAGCGCCAGGGCGAACCAGCCGTCGGTGCAGACGGCCTGCACGCCGGCCAGGCCGGCGTGGGCGGCGAGCCGCAGGCCGCCGCGGTCATCGAGCGAACGCTGCAAAAACCGCGACTGGCGGAGAGAAGGTGGCTACTTGGTCGCACTCGCTACGCACGGAGCAACCCTCCCCCCGATCAACGTCGCAAGTTCGTTGACGACTGCTCGGTCCAATTCGAGTGAGGCCATCGCGGTGGCTACGGGCGCGATCTTGGCGTCGATTTTCTGGGCGATCTCCCCAACGCGCTGCCGAACCAATGGCCAGTTGATGCCGGCGTCCTTCGCAAATCGCTCCCACCCTGTGGAGTCTAGCCCAAGTTACGCACTTCGGAACCATTTTTCGGATTTTTGGTCGGTCCATCGATCGTAAGTGCTGACGCGACAACGCGCGATTCCGCCAACGGCCGTGTAGTGAAGACCTTGCCCTTGAGTTTTCACTTTCGCATGAGCGATCTTCGAAGCATCCGAGCGACGGAGTGTTTCGATGTTCCTGCGACGTTGTGAACGACGAAAGAGCGGCA
>Ga0214917_10003151_pt1 | contig 19335 bp, 19 predicted proteins | sample LL_1208_BB_MetaG_FD_177983 | JGI IMG/M metagenome (GOLD analysis project Ga0214917, IMG submission 177983) | Freshwater microbial communities from Lake Lanier, Atlanta, Georgia, United States - LL_1208_BB | ecosystem: Environmental > Aquatic > Freshwater > Lake | place: USA: Georgia | collected...
AGGAACCCACTCACCTAACCGAAAAGGAGCGGGATGCTGTTTTACGAAAAGCACTCCACGTTCTCCCTCGCTGTCATGCTGTAGTTTTGGAGGATTATGGAAAGGGACTGTTTGATCAAACTTTCGTAAATACCCTACTTCTCGCAGCACAAAAAAAGGGAATTCCAACCGCTGTAGATCCCAATATCCACAATCCTTTAGATTGGAATGGGGCAACACTTGTTAAACCAAACCGTGTTGAAGCTTTTGGAGCACTCGGTCAACCCGACTCAAGCCGTCCACAGGATTGGATCGCTGCAGGTGAAGAGCTCCTGCTCCGATGGTCCTGCCGATACTTACTTCTCACTTTGGGTGAACATGGAATGATCCTGTTCCGCCATCAACACGCTCCCCTGCGCATTCCAAGCCGTGCCCGGGAAGTCTATGACGTGTCAGGCGCTGGCGATACCGTGATTTCCCTTCTTGCTGCTGGACTCGCGACTGGATTGCCAGGCCCTATCACGGCTGAACTAGCCAACTTGGGAGCAGGTATTGTTGTCGGAAAGCTTGGCACAGCCACCGTCACAGCAGCAGAACTCATCGATGCCGCACGACATCATGGGTAAATACGCCGTATTTCTTGATCGCGACGATACGTTAATCGAAAACGTCCCCTACTTAGGCGACCCAAAGCTTGTTAAGCTGATGCCTGGGGCTTCCACGGCAATTGCGGACCTTCGAGGCGCAAACTTCCTGCTGATTGTCATCTCAAATCAATCAGGTGTAGGACGTGGTCTAATTACAAAAGAACAGGTCCGCTCGGTCGATAGCAGGATGGAGGAGCTTCTAGGCGCGAAAAACATCTTTGCTACATACGAACACTGCTTTGCAGTCCCAGGCGATCCTTACGACGATCGGCGCAAACCCTCACCGAAGATGATCCAACAAGCCGCTTCAGATTTCCAGATCGACTTAAAGAGATCTTTTATGATTGGCAACCGCTTATGCGATATTCAGGCGGGAAACTCAGCGGGCTGTAAGACTGTCTTGCTCAGCCTTCGCGTACCCAAGAATGAAATGCACGAGGCAAGCCGACTTGCCAACTTTGTGGCTTCAGATTGGCCCAACGCCAAGGATTGGATTCTTAAGCAGGCCTCAAAACAAAAATGAAAACGCCTCGTGTTGTCGCAGTGATACCTGCCCGTAGGGCTTCCACCCGCTTTCCGAACAAGCCTCTCGCACCCCTTTTAGGCAAACCACTCATTCAGTGGGTTTGGGAAGGAGCCAAGGAGTCTGCCTTAATTTCCAAGGTGATTGTGGCGACCGATGACGAGTCCATTTGCAAAACAGCACAAGATTTCGGAGCGGATGTTGTTATGACCCGCACGGACCATATTTCAGGAACAGATCGGGTTGCGGAGGTTGCCTTAAAAGAGAAATCGGACTGGTTTATCAATCTTCAAGGCGACGAACCCCTAATCCGAGGATCTATTTTAGACGAGATCGTTAAAGGACTTCGGCCTGAATATGGTATGGCCACGATCGCCACCCCCTTGCGCAATCAGGAGGAACTCCATCAGCCTGATGTCGTGAAAGTATCCATCGATTCAAATGGTAAGGCCTTGGGATTTTGCCGCACTGTTGACGAGAATGATAAAAACCAGTGGAGCCATCAGCACGTCGGTCTCTATGCCTACTCTCCCGAGACTCTTCAGCGCCTGGTAAAACTCCCGCCCTCAGAGGGCGAAAAAAGAGAGCGACTTGAGCAGTTGAGGGCCGTAGAGAACGGGATTGCGATTCAAGTCCTGACGCTTAACTTCAGATCCATTGGTGTGGACACGCCGGGGGACGTGCCACGCGCGGAACGAGCCCTGGCAGACCGCGCCACAACTATCTCCAAATGAAATACATATTTATCACTGGTGGCGTGATTAGTTCCTTAGGTAAGGGACTCACAGCCGCAGCTTTAGGAACGATTCTCGAGCGACGCGGCCTGAAGGTTGGCCTAATGAAGTTTGATCCTTACCTAAATGTCGACCCTGGCACGATGAGCCCCTACCAACACGGAGAGGTTTATGTTCTCGAAGATGGCGCAGAGACCGATCTGGACCTAGGGCACTATGAGAGGTTCACATCTTGTCACTTAACCCGCCGTCACAACCTCACGGCAGGACAGGTTTATGAGGAGGTGCTTCGAAAAGAACGAAGGGGCGACTATCTAGGAAAAACCGTCCAGGTCATTCCCCACGTGACAGACGAAATTAAGAATCGCTTGCGACACATGGGGCAGCATGAAAATTGCGACATTCTGATCACCGAGATCGGAGGAACCACTGGGGATATCGAGGGACTACCTTTCCTTGAAGCCTTGCGACAGTTCTCACTGGAAACAGGTCCTGGGCACTGTCTCTTTATCCACGTCACGCTCGTCCCCTTCATCAAAGCGGCGGGAGAATTAAAGTCCAAACCCACCCAGCAAAGCGTAGCGAAACTACGGGAAATCGGAATCCAGCCCCAAATTCTAGTTTGCCGTAGCGAACATCCCGTTGACCATGAAACCCGCCAAAAGATATCCAACTTTTGCAATGTCTCTGTCGAAGCGGTGATCGAAGAGCAGGACGTCAAGCATACAATCTACGAAGTACCCTTGATGCTTCACCGTGAGCGACTCGATGAACTTGTTCTCGCCCACTTAGGAATCAAAGCACCCCCTGCGGATCTTCGGGATTGGGAAAAACTGGTAGGGCGAATGATCGCCCCCAAACACCGAGCCCGAATCGCGATGGTCGGAAAATATCTAGGCGTGCCAGATGCCTACAAAAGCGTAACCGAAGCCCTTTTTCATGCTGCATCGGGTGAAGACGTTGGGGTGGATCTAGTGAAAGTGGACGCTGAGGAAATTGAGAAACAGGGAGCGGACGCATTCCTGGAGGGAGTCGACGGGATTCTTGTTCCCGGTGGATTTGGGGAGCGTGGGATCGAAGGAAAAATTGCCTCCGCCAAGTACGCCCGGGAAAAGAAAATTCCCTATCTTGGCCTCTGCCTCGGAATGCAGGTTGCTGTGATCGAATATGCACGAAGCGTTGCCGGACTTAAAAAAGCCCACAGCTCAGAATTTGAACCGAATGCTAAGGAAGCAGTCATTTCACTTCTTCCCGGCCAAGATATAAATGGGGCTAAAGGAGGAACAATGAGACTGGGAAGTTATCTTTGCCATTTGTCCCCCGGATCCAACGCCCAAAAGGCGTATGCACAGTCGGAGATCCAGGAAAGACATCGCCACCGCTTTGAATTTAACAACGCCTATCGTTCGAATCTAGAAAAGTCCGGACTCAAAATAAGCGGCATCCACCCAAAAGGAGATTTGGTTGAGATCATCGAGATCCCTGATCATCCTTGGTTTGTTGCATGCCAGTTCCATCCCGAGTTTCGTTCAAAACCTGATGTCCCCCACCCTCTCTTCCGTGGCTTCGCCCAAGCAGCACAACACCATGCTCAAAAGAAATAAATTTCTCCTTATCGGCGGACCTTGTGTGCTGGAGTCACGCAAAACATCTCTCTTGATTGGGAAAACCTTGCGAGATTTGGCTCACTCTTTGGGATGGGATTACGTCTTTAAAGCCAGCTACGACAAAGCGAATCGAACCTCCTTTTCTTCCCCTCGAGGTCCAGGATATGCAAAAGGCTTAAAGGAACTGGCTGCCTTGAAAAAAATTCTCAAGGTTCCCGTTCTCACGGATGTACACACCTCAGAAGAAGCAAAGGCGGCAGGGAAGGTTGTAGATATTCTGCAAATCCCCGCATTCCTTTGTCGACAAACCGATCTGCTCATTGCTGCCGCAAAGACAGGAAAATCAGTTAGCGTTAAAAAGGGTCAATTTCTTGCCCCACTGGCTGTTTCAGCCGTAATGGAAAAGCTACGTCGTGGGGGCTGTCGAAATGCCTGGATCACGGAACGAGGCACCACCTTTGGGCACGGAGATCTGATTGTGGACATGCGGGGATTAGTCACCATGCGCAAACAGGGTCATAAGGTCATTTTTGATGCTACACACTCAGTGCAAAAGCCATCGGGGGGACAAGTGACAAAAGGCGAAGCACAGTTTATTCCGGCCCTCGCACGAGCTGCAGCCGCGGTTGGGATCGACGGACTCTTTATTGAGGTTCATCCAAATCCAAAAAAGGCCCTTTCGGATAAAGAAAGTATGCTTCCTCTTTCGCAGGCTCGTCCCCTTTTCCAACAAATCAATCGGATCCTTTATGCCGTATCCTAAAGCCTTACTCCCCTTTCTTTGCGTATTTGCAGTTTATGCAGCCGTAGCGGGTAATGGCCCCGAGTTTCCTATCGGGTCAGTGATCCAGAATTTTGCTCTTCCCCAAACTGACGCAACTGGAAAGAAAACGGCTATCGTCAATGGGAAACGAGCCACGGTTGTAAGTCCCAATCAGCTCAAAATCGAAGACCTAAACGTAGAGCTCTTTAACTCCGATGGAAAAGTGGAGACAACGATTACCGCCACACGAAGTGACTTTTGGAGAAAGGAAAATCGCCTGACTACCGATAGCGGTATTCTTGTAAAACGGCCAACTCTCATGATCTCCTCTAACGGGATTGATTGGAATGTCGCTGACTCAAGCGGAACCCTATACAATCGCGTGAGGGTCGTTCTCTCCAACTCAAACCCATGAAGACTTTATTTACCTCCATCCTATTCTTTGTGATTACAGTTCAGGCCCAAGACACCCCCACTACTGCCCCGGCAGCACCTTCGTCTCCAACTGGATCTACAGTCATTGAGAGCGATTCACTGGACCTCAATCTGGGTAAAAAACTGGGCAAAAAGCAGGGAATCTTTCGTGGAAATGTAAAAGTGGAAGAACCCCGATTTACGATGACGGCAAAAGAGATGACTGTCTTCTTTGCAGATAATGACGCGGTTGAATCTCTCGAGGCGCGGGAGGACGTCGTGATTAAGCGCAAAGATGGCTCCTCCGAGACCTCAAGCGAAAAAGCGCTGTACGATATTACGGATAAGAAATTGACCCTTCTTAAGGTAACTCGCCAGCCAAAGGTCATATCGAAAGATAAGACTGTGTTTGCAGATAAGATCATTCTCTTCCCGGAAGAGGACAAAATGACTACGGAGGGAGCAAGCCGGGTGATGCTTCAGAAAGCCCCCTGAGCGCCCCTTCTCAGCCAACACAACCTCCACAAGGGGAACCAATCCTTTCCTGTGAAGGCTTAGTCAAAAGGTACGGCGAGCGAAACGTCGTCAATGGAGTGAATCTTAATATTCGTGCGGGAGAGGTCGTAGGACTTCTCGGCCCCAACGGTGCGGGCAAAACCACCAGCTTTTATATGTTAGTTGGACTTGTCCGACCTACGGCGGGTTCGATTCAGTTTTCTGGGGAGGATGTAACGGGGATGCCTATGTACCGCAGAGCTCGCAGGGGAATTGGATATCTTCCGCAAGAGGAATCCATTTTCCGTCGCCTTACCGTGGAAGAAAACCTAATGGCAATCTTGGAGACACTCCCCATTACCGATCAGGAACGCAAAGAACGGTGTCACGAACTTCTGGTTGAATTGGGCTTAGACGGACTGATCAAGAGCCATGCAATTCAACTGTCAGGTGGTGAAAAACGCCGATTAGCGATCGCCCGCTGTCTAGTCACACGGCCAAGCGTCCTTCTCTTGGACGAGCCCTTCAGCGGGGTGGATCCACTGGCAGTCTACGACATTCAGCAGATTATTCTAACCATGCGCCGCAAAGGTATTGCAGTCTTGATTACCGACCACAACGTTCGGGAAACCTTGTCGATCGTGAGCAGGGCTTACCTAATTTGCGAGGGAAAAGTAGAAAGCGAGGGAGATGCAGAATTTCTTATCAACGATCCAGTAGCCAGAGGGCTCTATCTCGGCCCCCGATTCTCGATGTGAGGCCGCTTCCTACAGGTAAAACGATTCAAGCAGGCTCAGAGAGAATCGATTCCAAGACGGTTTCGGGGTCTGCGCTGTTTAAAATCGGACGGCCTATCACAATTCGGCTTGCTCCATCTGCAATGGCCTCGGAAGGTGACTTTGAACGCGCTTGGTCATCCGCTTGTGCGCCTAGCAACCGAACTCCTGGCGTCACAATTTCCGCTTTTGGGCCCCAAGAGGATCTCGTTTTCTTTGCCTCATGGGGACTGCAAACGACCCCAGACAAACCTGACTGCCTAGCCAAATTTGACAGTTGCTCAACCGTTGCTTCAACTCCAGCTTCCCATCCTGAAGCTCGAGCAGCTTTCTCACTTAAACTCGTTAAAAGGGTAACTCCAAGAACTCGAGTCTCCTTTGGCGCAAAGGACACAGCTGCTTCCATCATATCCTTTCCACCCGAGGCATGGATGGTAAGGAGAAGTGGCTTCCAAGTTGCCACAGCCCTAACAGCCTGCCCTACGGTTTTGGGTATATCATGGAATTTCAGATCTAAAAAGATTGGAACCTCCAATCGCTGCAGCCCCGAAAGAACCTCTTCCCCTGCCCTTAGAAAAAGCTGTAAGCCGACTTTAAAAGTTCCCACCTTACCGCGAAATCGTTTCGCCCAAGCCAACGCCTCGTCTGCAGAATCCACATCAAGAGCGAGAATGATTTGGTCTGATTTCACCTCTACCATTTAATCGGGAATCTTCCTTCATGACAACTCGTGCCTATGCCAAAATCAACCTAGACCTTCGATTGGGGCGCCGAAGAACTGACGGCTTTCACCCCATTGAGACTTTTTTTATTAGAGTCGATCTTTTTGACACTTTAGACGCGGAGGTCACAAAGAACGGAAAATGCACGCTTGTTGTCGAGGGGGACTCCAAACTCTCTCATGGAAACGACAATCTCGTACTCCGGGCGGCTCAATTACTTCAAAAGCATGCAGCGAAAGGGCTCGGCGTTCATTTGCATCTAAAAAAGATAATTCCGCAAGGAGCAGGACTGGGAGGCGGAAGTAGTGATGCGGCTTCCACGCTTTTGCTTCTGCGAAAGCTTTGGTCGATTTCTTGCACGGACGAGGAGCTGTCCTCCCTTGGTAGTGAATTAGGAAGTGATGTTCCCTTTTTTCTCCAGCCCTATGCCGCGCGCGCAACGGGTCGTGGAGAAATCATCCAACCCGTGCACCTAAAAGACCTTCCGTGGGCAATCCTTATTCATCCTGGTTTTCCATCCCCCACAGCCGCTGCTTACGCTGCATACGCCAAGACGCCCACCCCAAGTCCTGAAGGTCTCCCTTTTCACCTCACCCAAGGGGACGGTTCCAGGTTAACTCTTCATCCTCGTAATGACTTGGAGGGCCCAGTCGAAAATAAATTTATTTGGATTCGTTCCGCTCGGGAATGGTTGCAAAAGCAATCTGGCGTGCTTGCAGCGCGAATGAGTGGAAGCGGATCGACCGTATTCGGTCTATGGCAGACCCAAAAAGAGGTGGATCAAGTTGTCCTTTTAGCGAAAAGTTACTTTGGGAGTGAAGCGTGGATTCAATCCGCTCGCCTCAAGAGCGGTGCTGATTGAGGCTATCGGAGCTTGTGAGCGATCCGGGATTTAATGCGAGCAGACCGGTTATGATGGATGGCCTTGCCTTTTGCGGCGCGATCCAGACGACGCTGAAGTTCTGGAAAGAGCTTAGCCGCCTCATCCTTTTTTCCTGCGGTGATGAGAGCCACAACTTTCTTTTGGGCCAGACGAGCATGATCCAGAAGAAGACGGTTCACAGCACGACGACGCAAAGCCCCACGGGCTTGTTTTGCAGCAGAAGCAGTATTGGCCATAAGGTTAAATAATGCCCGAAACCCATCCCCCGCGTCAATCCATGAACTTCCTCCGCCTAGGCATCGCCCTCCTCCTTTGGCCAGGACTGGTCGCTACCCTGCTTTTTTTTGGAAAATTATTTAGGAATATAACACAGACAACAGGCTTCCCTTGGGCTGGTGTCGCAGTTTTTTCCGTGGGTTTTATCCTCGCATGCGTTGCATTTTTTGCCCTTCCGAGGCCCCGTGGGATTTATGTCTTAGGACACGAGCTCACTCACGCCCTAGCCGTCTGGATGAGCGGCGGCAAGGTTCACTCCCTCCAAGCAAGTTCCAAGGGCGGAAAAGTCCTCTCCGATCGGGTCTCCCCATGGATCAGCCTAGCTCCTTATATTTTCCCTTTTTATCCAATGATCGCGGGAATTCTGTGGCTTGCAGGAACCCGGATTTGGCCGGAATTACAACAGTTTCCCCTTCCAGTCTTGGGACTTTGGGGGGCCATTTGGGGGTACCACTACGCCTTCACCTTCGATCTTTTTCCGACACGGCAACCCGACTTCCTGATCTATGGCAGAGTTTTCTCCCTGACCTTGATTCTCCTTGGAAATACTTTCCTCATTGGAGGGCTACTCTGGTCAACGTTTCGACCCTCCCCATTGGGGGATACCTTACTCCATCTAGGAAGCGATTGGGCATGGACTTACACCTCCATTGCCCACTGGATCACAGGCCTGCTCTTGCGCTACCTACCTCATTCCGCCTAAAACACTTGCCCCGTGCTTGTTCCAGACCTTATCAAGGAGACGAACCTGATCGCAGATCTCTCTGCCAAAGACAGGAATTCAGCCTATAGTTTTATGCTACAAACACTTACTGATAATGGGTTTATCAATAAAGATATCGTGGCATCCTGCCTAGAATGTCTACTAGCCAGGGAGGCTAAAATGACTACTGCGATGGGGGGAGGCTTTGCCCTACCTCACGCCACGATACCCAAACTAACAAAACCATGCTTTTTGCTCGCTCGAAGCCCGCAAGGCATCGATTGCGAGGCCGTTGACGGCAAGTTGGTGAATCTTTTTTTTCTGATTCTTACCCCTCCAGACCAAACTCAGCTACACCTTCAGACACTGGCGACCGTGGCAAAATTCTTTAATCGCCGAGGAATCAAATCCAAGCTTCTGCAAGCTGCCGGGATACCCGAAATCCTAGCCCTTCTTCAAACCCCATAATGTCACTTCGCGCTGAACTCGAAGCCCGTGTTCAAACCTGGGCGCAAACCCACTTTCCCCAGATCGGCTCAGGACCATGGGTTCGGCCTTGTACGGACCCTCGACACGGACACTTTCAAACTCACCTGCCGATGGTCGCAGCCAAACAGGTAGGAGAAAACCCCCGGGATATTGCCTCACGTTTGGCCAAAGAGTGTACCCCTCCGCCAAATTGGGAAACCCCGGAAGTTGCGGGAAGCGGCTTCGTGAATTACAGAGTTCAGCCCGCTGCTGTGGCCCAAGCAGTAGAAAGTTTAAGAAAAGATCCATCCCTTGGGGTTTCTACAACTACAAAGCCAGAAACTATCGTCATTGATTTTAGCTCCCCAAACATCGCAAAGGCCATGCATGTGGGGCACATCCGCTCCACCCTTCTAGGGGATACCCTATCCCGGCTCCTTACCCGATGTGGTCACAAAGTAATTCGAATTAATCATCTAGGCGACTGGGGGACGCAATTTGGCAAACTCCTCCTAGCTTACAGGAACGCCGGTCGACCCCCTCTAGATCCATTCCGCTCCATCGAGCTACTGGAGGAGTTTTACAAGAAAGGGCACGAAGAGTCAGAGGCAGATCCTGCCAAGATGGAGTTGGCGCGAGCAGAACTAGCTGCCCTTCAATCAGGCGAACCGGAGCGGACTCAAGATTGGAAACACTTTTGCCAACGATCCTCTGAACACTTCCAAGAGATCTATCGCCGATTAGGGGTAACTTTTGATCTCGAAAAAGGTGAAAGCTCCTATCAATCGCAACTTTCGAGAGTGGTAGACGAGTTACTTAGATATGGAATTGCTGAGCAGAGCCAAGGTGCCGTCGTGGTTAAAAATCCAAAGATTTCGGAGGAACCTTTTTTGATACGCAAATCGGATGGAGCTTTTCTCTATGGAACGACCGATCTGGCAGCCCTCCAATCACGCATTCTTGAACTTCATGCAGACCGAATCATTTACGTGACTGATGGGCGACAACAACTTCACTTTCAATGGCTTTTCGACACTGCGATTCGATGGGGCAAGACTGTCCCTCTTGAGCATGTTTGGTTTGGCTCAATACTTGGACCTGACAGAAAGCCCCTAAAAAGCCGAGATGGCTCCCCCATTAAATTGATCGATCTACTGAATGAGGCAAAGGAGCGTGCAAAAAAGATCCTTCTGGAGAAACGTCCGGATCTTGACGAAAAGTCACTTGAAATAAAATCCGAGCTTCTAGGGATTGCGAGCCTCAAGTATGCGGACCAGATGCCGGGGCGTAATCTCGACTATGTTTTTACCTGGGAAAAGCTACTGGCTTTTGATGGCAATACGGCTCCTTATATTATAAACGCCTATGTTCGGTCTCGCTCAATTCTAAGAAAAGCCGGGGTGAATACCCCCCCATCTTACAAGATTCAACTTGAAGAACCCGCGGAGGAGGAGCTTTCGCGTCACTTACTCCGTTTTAGTGATGCGATTGAACTAGCTGCATCCGATCGCAAGCCCCACCACCTATGCGGGTACCTATTTGAAACCGCAGGCCTATTCCATCGGTTTTTCGAAAACTGTCCTGTCCTCCAAGCCAAGACTCAATCATTACAGGAGTCACGTCTCACAATTACAGGACTGACAGGAGACGTGTTGCGGGACGGGTTAAATCTTCTTGGAATATCGACTCTTGAGGAAATGTAACAACCCAGGACGTCTTGTTTGATTTGATCTAGACGCTCACTCTTTCCGCATCACCCCAAAGGCTTTCCAAGCGGTAAAAGTTACGGCGCACAGAGTGCATGATGTGCACTAAAACATCCCCATAGTCCAAAATCATCCACTGGCTGGAAGCCTGTCCCGTAGAACGAAATACCCTCCGACCCGCACTCTCCACCCCACGCTCAATCTCGCCTGCGATGGCTTTTATCTGTGGCTCGTTTTCTGCCGAAACAATCACAAAGAAATCCGAGGGACCACCCACCTTGCGTAGATCGAGGACAACAGGGTCGATAGCTTTTTTATTGAGCGCCAAAGATGCCGCAAGCTTGGCCAATTCTAAACCCTCGGGAATCATCGGTAGGACCGACTTTTGCATATACACTTCTCCAGATCTTCTAAAACCAATCCTCGAATCGATAACCCTCGCAAAACTCTTTGTCTAATCTCAGTCGATGAAAGATCAAAACGAGCGGGCAGAATTGTCATTCGAATTCCACGCCGCGGCTTAGGATTTTCAGGCCTTGGGAAAACCAGAAAATGGACCAAGCGCGCTAATCGACGAAAGTCCTTCCACTGAGGAAGTAAACTCCACTGATCTGAACCCATGATCCAGAAGAGCGCTCCTTGAGGGGCCTTCTTTTGCCAGAAAGCGGCCGTATCCACTGAGAAGGAAACACCGGAGCGCTTTATTTCCCAATCCGACACCTGGGCCCACTTCTGACCTGAAAGACCTTTCTTTAACCAGCTTAAACGCTCTTTTGCGCTAGCTTTTGGTTGTGACGACTTGAGCGGGGAGTGAGCACATGGAAGATAAACGACTTTGTCCAACCGAAGACTCTCCCAAGCGGTTCGTCCAACCAGAAAGTGGCCCAAATGAAAAGGGTCGAACGAACCTCCAAACAATCCGATTCTTTCGCTCAGAATATACTCCGGTCTACCTGAATCTTGTCATTGGGCTTAAGGCGAATGTCACGACCTTGGTCGGCTTGGATATCCTTTGCGTTAAACTCTTGGGTTTGTCCGCCTTGGGTTAAGCGAACACGTCGTCGATTGGCAAAATCTGTAAATCCTCCGCATGCGGCAACTGCCCCCAAGGCCGTAAGATCTTTTGTGTAAGGCACACGCTGAGGCATCCTCACCTCCCCAGTCACATCCACAAACCTTTGCTCCTTAAGGTCCACAGTCACATTCGGATTGGTGAAGATCTCCTCCTTCAGATAGGTCGATTCAATCAACTTTTTCAGCTCTACCGTTGTATTGTTGGCTGCCACAAGGCTACCAATATGAGGCATCGAAATTTTACCACTTTCATCAATCTTAACCTCAAATATGCCCTGATCTTGCGAGGGCACACCTGTAAGACGAATGATCAACGTGTCGCCGCCCCGCAATAAATCACTTGTATCAATATTTGTGGCAGCAATCGATGCCACAGGATTTACCATCGAATCGGATATAGGCCTTGAGGTCGATAAAGTATTCCCAACAGTCGGTGCATTAGTCGCAAGAATTGTCTGAGAGGCTGTACCAACCTGGATGGATTGAGACAAGATGGGCAGTGGTGCCACAACAAGGACGCCAAAACATAGCGCAATGCGGGTGGGACGCATCAGAATTTATCCTCTTCGTGCGGAGGTCGTACAAAAGTGATTTTTGGTGCCTGTTGAGATTCCAAAATAGGCTCCTCAATAGGATGAATCTCAATCTCATTTTCAGAGACTACTGCTTCTGAAGTGCTTGCCCGAGCGGTTGCCGGCTTGGCCCTAGCGGCCCTTGGGGTGCGTTTTTTGTAGCCATACTGTGTCGAATAACCAGCATAGTAGTAGTAATTATCATCCGTCTTGATATTCACGTTATTTAATATGACACCGAAGAGCTTTCCACCAACGTCCTCGATGACTCGCTTCGCTCTTTGGGACACATTTCTTGGATAGCGGCGATGTTGAATAAGGAGCAGTGTCACATCAACCTCCTGACTTATCACGGATGCATCACTGATTCCCAGCACAGGAGGCGAATCGACAAGGATTACATCGTAGTTAGGGCGACAGGTTTCCAGTAAGGAAGAAAATCTTGCGCGACTAAAACCGCCCAAATCCTCTGGACCCAAACTTCCAGCCGTCAAGACCTCTAGATTAGGAACGGAAGTTGATTGAATGAGTTCATCCAAAGAGGCCTGCCCAGCAAGATACTCACCAAGGCCAAGCGTATTTTCGATTTTCAAAGCATTATGGACATTTGGCCTGCGTATATCGCCATCGATCAAAAGAACCTTCATTCCACTTTGCGCACATACCCATGCCAAATTGAAGGTGGTCGTTGATTTGCCCTCACCCGGCCCTCCACTCAGAACAGTAATCGTGCGAGCAGTCGAACGTGCTCCAGTTAAATTGAGCTTAGCACAAAGAATTCGGTACCCCTCGGCAAAGCGTGAATTTGGATCGTCTTGGGAAAGAAACTTCGCTCCCTTTGGAATTACTGCCAGAACACTGATTCCCAAAAATCTCTCAACGTCATCCATCGTCTTGATGCTCGTATCCAAGTACTCAATGAAGAATGCCAAACTCAACCCCAACACCAGACCCACCACCATACTAAGGGCTAGATTCAGTTTGAGGTTGGGTTTCACGGGACGCACGCCCGGTTCGGCACGATTCACTACCTGCACAGGCCTTGTTTCGATTCGCGATTCAACCGACTGCTGGCGATATCGAGACATTAAAACCTCCAAGAGCTGGCTTTGGGTCTCGAAATCACGTCTTGCTTCATTATAGGGAGCCAAACGATCTGTCCTGTCTGCCCTCAACTGCCCACGCAATTCAGTCACCTCTTTCTCGAGGCTCTCCACACGTGCTTGGGCCACACTTAGGTCAATCGACAAAGCCCTTCGAATTCCCGTCACGAGTTTATTGAGCTGATCTCGGCGCTCTGCCACAGCCTTGATCGCCGCCTGCATCTCCGGATGCTTTTTCCCATACCCCTGCTTCTGCATCGAAGCCACATTCTGCAGCGCCTGCAAATACTGCTGCTTGGTTGAGGCTGTCGTGCTGTCCTCAAGTTGAAGAGCAGGCAAAGTGGATTCGAGCTGTTCAATCGTTAAATCGGCAACTTTCTCAAGACGGACTTTCCGAGAGATCATATCCGAACGCAATTCACTCAGTGCCGCCTCTTTCCTCTGAATCTCCATATCGGACAGTGTGGTGGATTGAACTTGAGCACTTGCACCAGGAAGCTCGTCAATCTTCAGATCCCTTCGGAGTGACTCCACCTTGGCAGCTGCTTCAGTAACCAACTTTTTCTGCTTTTGTACTTCCCCATCCAGAACCTTCAAACCCGAATCACTTCTTCCGGTAATTTCACTACGACGAAACTCCTCATACGAATCCGTAATTGTGTTCGCATACAAAGCAGCTTCCTCGGGTTGGGTGCTTTGACACACGACTTCGATAAGCTTGGTGTTACGAAATGGCCTGACCTCCAGATAGCTCTTTCTGAAAATCATAAAGGCCTGATCATCGCTGATAGAACCCTCGGGCAACTCCATTGCCTTGCAGAGCCGCGACGCGACTCCCAGCTTCGTGATAACCGGATAAAGAACTTTCTTACTTTGAATCAGCTCGAATTCAGTTTGAAAGAATACCGGATCGAAAGCCTCAAAGGAGGTTTGGAAAACCTGCAAATCACGGTTCTCTTTTTCAACGCGTAAAACAGCGGAGGATTCATAGATTTTAGGTTGTAACTTTGTTACGACGAATCCTGTCGCCATGACCAGCGTCAGGATGGTTATGGAGGTGGGCCAACGATTCCGTATGACACGCCATAAGTCGTTGACGTGAAACGAGGCTTCCCCCGTATTTTGGGTCGCTGCACCATACCCATAAGGGGGTGGGGTCTCGCTAAACTCGCTCACGACCCAAAACTACTCCCGTTCCCAAACTTTCGCAATCAGTAGGTACCGCGCACCCCTATATAGACTACGTTCCGATTGTAACTGCCTCCGTTGGAATTGTTTTCATCAAAATAGGATTGAAAGGTGCTAAAAGCATAACCCAACTCTGCCGAGAGGTATGGGTAAAAGGCATAAGACAGCTTGCAGTTATAATTCGCAACTGTTTGCTGGCCACTTCCTTGGTATCCTCCGTAAATAAGAATACTTTGCTCTTTATCGTACTGCGGGGTGTAAAGGGCAAGTTGAACGTTTAATGTTTGGACAAGTTTCAGCTTCTCCGTGAAAGCATGGTCTGAACTAAGACTTAAGTTATACGATTCAGAATCAGAGGATGTGGCTTGAGTGGACTGCTGCACCTGAATCGAAAAGCCAGCCGTAAGCGAGTTTTGCTGTCCATAATTCCAAGTCGAACTCAAGGAAACAAAAGGATAAACGGCAATCTCCTGCTCACCGCTGTTAAGGCCCCCTGGCCCAACATTGCGAGGATTATCGTTTGTGCCAAAATTATCGTTCAACTGAATACCCGCGCGACCAGTGAAAAACAGTGTAGGCAGAAATGTGTGATCTGCTCCCAAGGTAATAGCAAACTGCTGATTATCCCGAAATGTCTGGTCGCTCTGATAGTCAAACAATTGATAGTCGAGCGAGAAGGTGCCCACTGTCTCAGGGGTAAAATCGAGTCGGAACTGCTGGAACGCACCATTGTTCATATAATTGGACTGCGAAGCACTGCCGGACTGAATAGTGCCCGTATTGTTATAGCTCGCGGGACCGTCAGAATTCACAACTTGGTTGTTCCAGCGAGTGACCATGGAAAGCCGGTCCGTAAGACGGTAGTCCGCTTTGATTGTTCCCAGATTAATTATACTGCCTTGGGTGTTGGTTACAGGTGCTAAACCAGCAGAGAACTGGGTGCCGATCGGTTGCTCAAAATAATTAAAATTGTCCGCGATCGTAATACTGAAACGCGGGTCAAATGCGTAAGTGTATTGACCTGTAAAAGTCTGGTTATACTGAATGTCGACAGACGAATTGAGACTTGGAAAGTAGATTCCTTGAAAATCGTATCTCGCGGAGAGATCCGCCTGCAATCCCGTGTAATTGTAGCCGAGGGAGGGATTCACACTCGAGTAGGTGCTCGAACTAATATCATTCGAACTCTGATACGACTGAGTCAGAGGATTGCTGTCGTATCCTTCCCGAATTGCCACGGTGGCAGTGAAAGGTTTTGCCCCCTGCTGACCAGCAGATCCTTCAATCTGAGGCGAGTTGACGCTCGATGTGATCTGAGCAAAGTTGACGTTCGAAGATCCAACCAGAATGGCCCACAAGAGAGGCCATCGCATCAAAGGTCTCAATAAACCTGCCGACATCCACTAAATCTTGTGGTTTGCAGGATTTATTCAATATAAAGACACATCCTATAGTGCTGCTTTGTTAAAGAACTACCAATAACATGTTAAAAATCGCGAAATGCCGTTGTTAGCTAAAAACCAACTAGTTCCACCTTTTTTGCATGGATAAAAGTAAATAGTCATTATTTGGAGGTAACGAAGTAACAAAGGATTGAGGTAAATCGGGTGGCTTTTGCCTACGAATGACGTCTGCCCATGCTGCCCACTCGGAATTTTCTTGGAGCATTTGACTATACATCTTCGCATCCGAACTGGCAGGTGTGAAAAGGATACTAAAAATAGGAGTGACTCGATCGTGGATTTTAATCAATTCGTCCCGAGTTGCAGGAACCCACAAAGTGGGTTGGTTGGAGTACCACGCCTCCGCCGCAGGCAAATCACTTGCCTGAAACTCTTTGGGCTCGAACCACGATCTCATGAAAAGAAATATCGGCGGATAAGTTGGTGGATAGGCGAAAGGAGAAGATTCCGACCGAGCCACTTTGTAGATCAAGGGGCCGGCAGCTATGATACCAAAGAGCACAGCAACTATTTTCTTAAGAAGATCCACCTCCAAGTTCCATCGTTCGACTAAAACAAAAAGGCCGGCAGCCCCATAAACCGAAGCTAAAGGCAGAATAACTATCAAAACAGGATAGGACCCCGCTCCGCCGTCGCGAACAACAAATGCCGTGGCTAGAATTAGCGCGCCTACCCCACCGAGCCAAAGAAGTTTGCCTGTTGCTGCGGAAATACGTCGAAAGCTGTGTAGAACGCTAAATAGACCCAATGTACCCGCGAGAGTTGCACCGCAAGAAATGGGACCTTGCGAAATAAGAAACGATATTCCACGAATCGCAGATCCAAAAATACGACTCCAAACATTTGTCTTTTCAATATCAAAATTGTAAGTTCGCCACACTAGGTCGCCCGGGTAGTGGGCGGAATCGGAAATTAAATAAGCCCAGTTTAGCCCGATAGGATTTCTCGTCTTAACCCAAAGCCAACCCAACCAACCGAAAAAGAGGACTAGTGGGATTGCAATTCCAAGAATCAGCCAAACACGACCCCTATGAAAAAGAGCAATGCCACAAACCAGTAGTGCCAAAACAGGCCAGATGTGAATCATCTGAACCAAAGGGGTAAGACCCAAGGTAAACCCAGCAATTCCAAACCACAGACCTCCTCGGGACGACAGTTCCTCAGGATTTTCTTCTCCAACCATTCCTCGATAAAAGAAATACCCCGCCCACGCATACAAAAAAACGACCAAGCAAACAGCGCCGCCCGAGACTGCCTGATTCCATAACGCCGTGCTTCCCATGAAAAAGACTGCTGACAAGATTCCGACGCCAAAATCAAACTGTCCAGTCCCCCAGAGATAAACAGCCAAGACAGTGAGTGATACGCAAACCAAATTAAAACATAAAACAATGTAGTCAGGGGGATATACCCTCATTCCTTTGATCGCTTCAGGCGAAACGGACAAAGGGATCTTTCCAGATATTTGCCCCAACTTGAAAAGACCACCTAATAGAACTGGATACAAAGGAGGGTTCAAAGTCTCAGGGAAAGCACTTACTTCTGGGGCATTATTTCCAAACTGTGCTCGAACCTGCCACAAAGCCAGTGGACGAATCAGTTGGGTCGTTAACCCCTGCCCAGTGGCAATTTGGCGTGCCTGTTGGGCCAGGTCCATTGCTTCCTGAGTTCTTAAACCGTTGAACTCACTGATACCCACCCATGCGACAAGACCTACTGCTAATAAAGCTAGCGCAACAATCACTAGAACCCTGCGCAAGCCGCCCTCCTCAATATTATAGACCAGATCCTGAATTGTGCTCACCGAGGTATCTTACCTTTCTTGGGGGATTTAGCCAGCTTACGGTGAAGCGTTCGACGACTGATGCCCAGAGCTTGAGCCGCCTTCGAAATGTTTTTCCCAGATTTATCCATCGCCGCATCAATTAAGTTTTTCTGGATTTGGTCGAGACGTAGACTCGATGGCTCGACCCGCGACTGAATTCCCTCACTCCCTCTTCGCACAGAGTTAGGCAGGTCATCAGGCTCAATCGTCCTTCCCTTGGCTAAAACTACCCCGTGCTCGACAGCCGTTCGTAACTCACGAACATTTCCCGGCCAACGATAATTCATAAACAACTTTATGCTGCTAGGAGCAAAAGACAGATCCCCTTTCCCATTCTCCAGGCTGTACTCCTTGCGAAACGATTCCGCCAAAATCGGAATATCCTCAGGCCTATCTCGCAAGGGAGGTATCTGAATTTGGACAACCCGAATCCGAAAGAAGAGATCCTCCCGAAATTTTCCCTCCTGTACCAAACGATCTAAACTGCGATGGGTCGCCGCAATCAGCCGAACATCGACATGGATCAATCGATTTCCTCCGACTCTCTCCAATGTTCGCTCACCCAAAACCCTCAAGAGCTTAACCTGCGTGGCCGCATCAATCTCCCCCACCTCATCCAGAAAGATGGTCCCACCCTGAGCCTGCTCAAAACGACCGATTCGCCTTTCCGTTGCCCCTGTGAAACTTCCTTTTTCGTGGCCAAAGAGTTCACTCTCTAAAAGCTGAGGGGAAAGAGCCGCACAGTGGACCGCCACAAAAGGACCTCCTTTTCTAGAACTTAAACCATGTAAGGCGCGTGCAACCAACTCCTTTCCAGTTCCGCTTTCGCCCTCAATCAAAACACTCGCTTTTGAGTCCGCGACTTGACGAACTCGGTCCAAAACCTTCTCGATTGCTGAAGATTTCCCCAAGATTCGATTCAGTCCAAAAGAACGGTCTAACTGAGCTTTTAAATGAACATTTTCTTGCTCTAATTGGACTGTTCGAATCGCCCTTTGCAAAAGTAGTTGGGCATGTTCCAGATCCAAAGGCTTCGTGACATAATCATACGCCCCTTGCCGCATGGCCTCGACAGCGCTCTCCACGGAACCATAGGCTGTCATGACAACACAGGGGGGTGGAAGATTCTGGCTCTGGCACAACTTGAGAACGTCTAAACCACTTTCGTTCCCCAATCGAAGATCCGTGAGAACCACATCCATCGGCTCGGATTTCATCAGATTCTTTGAACTTTCAACATTCGCAGCTACAAAGACTTCAAAGTTATCTTCCAAGGCCCGACGCAGCGCATCCCTTGTGTTTTTTTCATCATCCACGACAAGCAACTTTGGCCTCATACGGAGTTCACCTCTGCATCTGCTCCCGAAGTTTCCGCCAGAAGATGAACCCTCTTTTCGTAAATAGGAATAAAGAT